>JADMIO013011199.1_pt1 | contig 74043 bp, 56 predicted proteins | sample 8958161 | NCBI WGS metagenome assembly JADMIO01 (sample SAMN16585339, study PRJNA669376) | soil metagenome | isolation source: Crop rotation soil | place: USA: Cullars Rotation, Alabama | collected 2011
CTGGGACCACGGTCCCACTCGTATCGTCGGTCTGATTATTAGTCTGGGACCACGGTCCCACTCGTATCGTCGGTCTGATTATTAGTCTGGGACCACGGTCCCACTCGTATCGTCGGTCTGATTATTAGTCTGGGACCACGGTCCCACTCGTATCGTCGGTCTGATTATTAGTCTGGGACCACGGTCCCACTCGTATCGTCGGTCTGATTATTAGTCTGGGACCACGGTCCCACTCGTGTTGTCGGTCTGATTATCGGTCTGGGACCACGGTCCCACTTGTATTGTCGATCAGACTATCAGCGTGAGACTACGATTCCATCAATGCCTGTCAAGGGCAAGTATTGACATTCGTCGTAACCTGTAGAACGGAGTAACCTCGGTGTGCGGTTGTATGCCTGCTGTGGATTGCTGCTGTGTCCTGCTTATCCACAACATTTTGCGCACGGTTATGTGGACAAAATACCTGGTTACCCAGGCCGTGCCGGCACGTTAACCGGGCTGCATCCGATGCAAGTGTGTCGCTGTCGACGAGCTCGCGAGCTCGGACATGAGGTTGCCCCGTATTCAGTGTCGCTGATTTGTATTGTCTGAAGTTGCTTTTACGTTAAGTTGATGCAGATCAATTAATACGATACCTGCGTCATAATTGATTATTTGACGTGGTTTGATGGCCTCCACGCACGTTGTGATATGTAGATGATAATCATTATCACTTTACGGGTCCTTTCCGGTGATCCGACAGGTTACGGGGCGGCGACCTCGCGGGTTTTCGCTATTTATGAAAATTTTCCGGTTTAAGGCGTTTCCGTTCTTCTTCGTCATAACTTAATGTTTTTATTTAAAATACCCTCTGAAAAGAAAGGAAACGACAGGTGCTGAAAGCGAGCTTTTTGGCCTCTGTCGTTTCCTTTCTCTGTTTTTGTCCGTGGAATGAACAATGGAAGTCCGAGCTCATCGCTAATAACTTCGTATAGCATACATTATACGAAGTTATATTCGATGCGGCCGATCTAGCAGAAAGTCAAAAGCCTCCGACCGGAGGCTTTTAACTTCTGTCACCTAGGTTACGCCCCGCCCTGCCACTCATCGCAGTACTGTTGTAATTCATTAAGCATTCTGCCGACATGGAAGCCATCACAAACGGCATGATGAACCTGAATCGCCAGCGGCATCAGCACCTTGTCGCCTTGCGTATAATATTTGCCCATGGTGAAAACGGGGGCGAAGAAGTTGTCCATATTGGCCACGTTTAAATCAAAACTGGTGAAACTCACCCAGGGATTGGCTGAGACGAAAAACATATTCTCAATAAACCCTTTAGGGAAATAGGCCAGGTTTTCACCGTAACACGCCACATCTTGCGAATATATGTGTAGAAACTGCCGGAAATCGTCGTGGTATTCACTCCAGAGCGATGAAAACGTTTCAGTTTGCTCATGGAAAACGGTGTAACAAGGGTGAACACTATCCCATATCACCAGCTCACCGTCTTTCATTGCCATACGAAATTCCGGATGAGCATTCATCAGGCGGGCAAGAATGTGAATAAAGGCCGGATAAAACTTGTGCTTATTTTTCTTTACGGTCTTTAAAAAGGCCGTAATATCCAGCTGAACGGTCTGGTTATAGGTACATTGAGCAACTGACTGAAATGCCTCAAAATGTTCTTTACGATGCCATTGGGATATATCAACGGTGGTATATCCAGTGATTTTTTTCTCCATTTTAGCTTCCTTAGCTCCTGAAAATCTCGATAACTCAAAAAATACGCCCGGTAGTGATCTTATTTCATTATGGTGAAAGTTGGAACCTCTTACGTGCCGATCAGATTAAAACGAAAGGCCCAGTCTTTCGACTGAGCCTTTCGTTTTATTTGACCATGTTGGTATGATTTAAATTAATACGACTCACTATAGGGTCAGTGCGGCCGCGACTTCAAGTCACGTGAATTCCAAGCTTCGGATCCCACTGTGCTGGAAAGTCGCGGTTGGCCTGGCGGATGCGGACGGTCTGCTCTTCGACCGTGCGGGCCATTCTGTCGAACGTCCTGCCGAGCACCCCGAACTCGCTGCTTGCATAGTTGGGCCCGACTCGTGCGCCGAGGTCACCGTCGGCGATCCGTTCGGTGGCGGCCATCAGCTTGACCATCGGCTGGAGCAGGAAGCGGCCGCTGAGCCACCACGCACCCATCAGCGTCAGGATGCCCGCGCCGGCCAGGAGAACCAGGTCGCGTCGAAGTGCGTTGTTCGCCGCTGAGAACGCCACAGATTCGGGCGTCGTCATCTTCAGGCGCGCGACGACAGTGCCGTCGGGCGTTCGCAGGTAGGAGGTCGCGTAGAGCTGCTTCTCGCCGGAGTCCGAGCGCTCTTTGCCGGTCTCATCGCTGCCGTCTGCCGCGGGATCCAGCGGCGCTTTCGGGTCAGTCTGGCCGGCGTTCGAGTCCGGGTTCGGCCAGCTCGAGAGGATGACGCCACTGCGATTCGTAATCTCGATCGTCGAACGGTTGGGAAGCTGCAGCGAGCCGCCAATGGCATCGAACGACTTGAGGTCTAGCGTCGCAACGACAATGGCGAACGTAGCGCCTCCCGAGTTCGAGACGGGGACTGCGAGGTCGATCCACCGGTTAGTGTCGTCCGAGCGGAATCCGCTCACGGACATTGTCTTGTTCAGCAGTGCCGACTGGAAAAAGCTGCGCTTGGCGAAGTCGAGCTCGGCAACGGGGCGGGCGGAGCAAATGACTTCTCCGGTCGGGCCGGCCAGGATGAGATTGAGGTAGCCGGGATTGCTCCTCAGCATGTCGGACATGAACGAATCGCAGGCTGGGCTCTTCGCCGCGCTCAAGTCGGTTTGGCTGACGAGGCCAAAGATCACGCTGAGGGGAGCCAGCGCGTTCTGGGCGTTGGCGAACTGGCGCTCGTAGTTAGTTTTGACGCCGGCCTCAAGCTGGGCTTGCTGGCGAAGGATGTTCTTTGAATCCTGGTCGCGCCGGTCGAGGCTGGAGAAGACGACGACGAGCACTGCCGGGATCGCCGCAACCAGGACCAGCCAGATGCCCCTGGAACGAAGTCCGAATCCCCAACCTGCTAGTCGCCCGTGCGGTTCCGATTCCATGCTCACCAAAGTCCTGAAGCAGCCCTTCGTGTACTGGATTATCGGCATCGATATTCTTCTGATTACGCCAAATGGCCCGTTATTTAACATTTGGATAGACGTGGGTGAGTGGAAGAGTCGGGTTTATCGGCTAGAAGTGACCGTATTTCGGCCATTTGTGAAGAAAAGATCACAAATCTCGGGTGCGGCTACGTACCAGCGCGCAGCGCGGCTAAAGCGCGGACGCGAGGGAGCGACGGCGTCGAGTGCGGCCGCTTAAGTGAGATGGGCCCGGTTTAGAGGGCTACAGCTACCTCGATGGGATCGGTCTGGGCGACGGTCGGCGCATCTCCCATCAGCGTGGTACGACGGACGTCGCGGGCCTCCGCAGCGGGGAAAGGACGGCCGCGGTGCATCGTTGCGCGGTTGTCCCACATGACGAGGTCGCCCACAGACCATTCGTGCGCGTATACGAACTTGCGCTGGGTCGCATGTTCGGTGAGGTCCATGAGGAACGCCTGAGCCTCGGGCCCCGGCCAGCCGAGAATCTTCCCTGCGTGTGAGGCCAGGAAGAGCGACTTGCGCCCCGTCGAGGGGTGAGTGCGCACGAGACGCTGGCGCACGGGCTTGAACCGCTCGATCTCCTCCGGCGTGAAATCGTTGAAGCCAAGCCGGGCGCGCGAGTAGAGCTGAGAATGCTCGCAGACCAGGTCCTCGCAGAGGTCCTTCGTCTCCTGGTCCAGCGCATCGTAGGCGGCCCGCATGTCGGCGAACTCAGTGTTGCCGCCCTTGGAGGGAATCGAGTGGGCGTGGAGCAGTGAGTACTTTGCCGGGATGACCTTGAAGGAGCTGTCGGAGTGCCACAGGCGGTTGCCGATGGCAAAGAGGCGGCGGCGGTCGTCGGCCGCGAAGGGCTTGTTGTCCTTGTCGAGGTTGGAGACGTCCGCAAAGGTCGTTGGCAGGCGGAGGTCGTCGGGTTCTCGCAGGCTTGTGCCGATGGCGCGCTCGAGCGGACCAAGCGCCTGCGTGAAGTCGAGCTGCTGCTCGTTCGTTAGCTCCTGGCCGTGAAAGACGAGCACCGCGTACTCGTCCATGCCGGCATGAATCGCGGCTGCGTCTTCCGCTGAGAGGGGCTGGGTGAGATCGATACCGCTGACCTCACCTGCAAAGCCTGGCCCGATTTGCTTGATTTGAACGGCCACTGGGCGCCACCTTCCTCTCGTCGACGTCTGGATGTCTGAGATTATATGACAGTTTCTTCGTACAGCCTCCTCGCTCATTGCCTGGAGGAAGCCTCGATTATCAAGCACAATGGGTGCGCAATTGCTCGAGCGGCGTTGAGCCGGATGAAGGGCTGGGAGAAGTAATGACGCATCACTTCGGCATTCTGATTCCTTCCACTAACACGACCGTCGAGGCCGAGTGCCGTCTGCTACCAGACTCGTACCAGGCGCATTTCGGCCGGATGATGACCGCCGCGAAGGACCACTCGCCGTTTGCGCCGAGCCGCGACGAAGACATCGATTACCAGTCGAAGCTGCTCGCGACGGCCCGCGTCGAGCTCATCTTGCTGATCCAGACGTCGGCCAGTCTGTTCAGCGACGGCTACGACGAAGTCACGACGGCTCGAATCACGCGCGAGGCCGGTGGCATCCCTGCAATGACTTCTGCGCAGGCGGTCGGTCGCGCGCTGCAGGCGCTGGGGATCCATCGAATGGCGCTCGTTTCGCCGTACTCCGAGGACGTGATCGAGCGTGCGGGTCGCTACTTCGCGACAAACTACGTTGTCGAGACCGTCGTGGCAGAGGGATTCGCAGCCACCGACGCCTACGAGATCGGCGCGATCGAGCCGCAGCGGGCGCTGGAGGCATTCGAGCGGATCGACCGGCCCGAGATTGAAGCGTTCGTTGTCCCCGGCGGTAACTTCCCGACGTTAGCTTCGGTGAAGGCTTGGGAGAACAAGATCGGCAAGCCCGTGATTACGACGAACCAGGCAGCGTTCTGGGCGATGTTCAAGAAGCTTTCGCCGGACGAGAAGCTGCCGGACTTTGGGCGTCTCTTCTCGATCTGAATCCGCGGCGGAGGCCACTCTTCGCACCGACGGTAGACCGTTACCGTGGCGCAGATCGTCACGGCGCCGTTATTCTCGCCTGCTCCTCTGCAAGGGAGTCAAACAACGATTCCGGTTAATCGCCGGATGCGCGATCGCGTTCTTATAGGTATGGACATCCGCGAGAAGGGAGGAAGAGAGATGTTAACCGTGACACTTGCTGGCACCGGCTCTCAGCTCGTATTCCCGACTGGAACCTCGGTCGAGGATTCCGAAAGCAAGGACAAAGTCCTGATCAAAGACGGCGCTGGCCAAACCCTGGCGATCATCCAGCGTCGCGACGTGGCGATTTACAGCACAGACCCGCAGGGCTTCAGGGGCCTCGAGGATTTGGAGCTCTCCGGCCGCGGCGACTCCTAGTTCGGCGAATAAAGGTCCTGGAAGTAAGACCATGCGAGTCGCGAGACGCGCTGGCCGACGTTGATGTCGCCGTATTCCTCGGGCACCCAGTTCGCGAAGTACGAGATGGCGTAGGCGTAGGTCTGACCGCCGGAGCGGAAGCTGACGATGCCCACATCGTTGTCGGCCCAGCCCAGCGCCGTCCACACGAAGCCGTTCTTGTGGCTAACCACGCCGTCGCCAACGCCGGCGGGGATGAGGTACTGCAGGCCGGGCTTCACGCCAGTGAGCTTCTTCAGGAGATAGTCGCGCCACTCGTCGTTGAGGATTCGGCCTTGCCAGAGAGCGGCGAGGACTTTGTTCATGTCATCGGCGCGGACGTAGTTGTCGCCGCCGTTGGGAGCGTCGTCCGCAAAGGCCGGCGGATGGTCGTAGTAGATGCCGACGCCAATGCTCTTCGCGAGCGCATTGATTCGGCCGATGCCCGCTGTGAGGTCGTCGTTGCCAATCATGAATAGCAGCTCACGCGCAGTAACCGGATTGCTGCCATAAATCGTAGAGGCGATGAGCTGGTCGCCCGTGTCAAAGGGAATCTGGCCCAGGCTCATGTCGATCGTCGACTGGATGAGGACAAGGAGATTGATCGCGCATGCCGACAGCCGGAGCTGGTCGCCGCCGACGCCCGTCGTCTCGTTCGTCTGCAGGTCGGTGACTGCCACCGTCACGTCGAGGCCGGATGCATCGATGGCGGCCTGAAGTTGGCCTTGTAGCTGCGCGAGCCGGTCGGCGGCGCTCAGGGGCTGTGCATGCACCGAGGCGTGGCGACCAAACGCAACGAGAAGGACTGCGAGACCGAGGTAGAGAAGGAATTGCTTCGATATGGAGGATTTGCCGCTCATGAAGCGAATCATACTGATGAGTAGGCGGATGATCACCAGGAAGCGCGGCAATGATAGAAGCCCGGTAGGCAACTTAATCAGAACGTATCGATCTAGGTCTCGGTCGTCCCTTCAGAACCATTGGCCAATCTCGGCAAATCTTGGGCGGACGGATTCAGGCTGCGGGGACCTTCTTGAACGCGGGCATGACGTCTTTCGCGAACCATTCCAGCTGCTCGAGGATGATGCTCTTCGGCACGCCGATGGGGTGGCTAACGTTAATGCGATTGAGGCCGGGGTAGCGCTCGCCCAGCGCCATGAGCTTCTCGATGATCATCTGCGGCGGCCCGGCCAGGAAGGCGCCGGCTTTTACTGCATCCTCGATGCGCGGCAGGCCGGCGTAGGGCGCCCGCTTCGGGTCACTGACGTCTCGGATTTGCTCTTCGCTCATACCGCGTGTCAGTCGTAGCGGACCGAACATCTTCAGGTTCTCCTCGAAGTAGGGCGCGGCCTTCGCCATTGCTTCTTCGAGCGTCGGCGCGAGGAAGAAGTGGAAGCCGATGTTGAGGTCTTCGCCCAGCTCGGTCTCGCGGCCGCCGCGCAGAAGGGCCTCGCGCCAGGCCTGCACGACGCCATCGAGAGCGCCACCCTCCGCCACGCCGCCGCCGATGGTGCCCTTGATGCCGTGCTTGACCATGAAATCGAGCGCCCGCGGCGTCGCGCTCTGGATCGGCTGCCAGCACTCCACGGGATGCGTCGGGCGCGGAACGAGGGTGAGCTTTTCGAGGTCGTAGCCGCGGTAGGGCACTCGCGCGGGCAGCGTGTAGTACTTGCCGTCGTGAGTGAATGAATCTTCGTTGAACGCCTTAAACATGATGTCGACCTGCTCTTCGAACAGGTCGCGGTTGGCCGCCTGGTCAAGCAGCGGCGAGCCGAACGTATCGACCTCGCGCGTGTGGTAGCCGCGGCCGACGCCGAAGACACAGCGTCCGCCCGTGAGGATATCCACGGTCGCGAAGTCTTCCGCCAGCCGCAGAGGGTGCCACATCGGCGCGATGTTGAACGCGCAGCCGAGCCGAATGTTCTGAGTAACGTGGGCGAGATGTAGCGACAGGAGGACGATGTTGGGGATGCACTCGTAGCCTTCGGGCTGGAAGTGGTGCTCGGCCATCCAGAAGGTGTTGTAGCCGAGGCCGTCCATGAGCTGGGCAATAGACTGCGCCTTGTCGAAGACCGTGACCAGGTGCTCGTTGGGGAAGAGCCGGTCGTTGACGGCGGTGCCGCCGTAACCGACGTCCGTCATATCGACGTGGCCGGCGAAGCTGCTGTCGAAGTTTGTAATCATGGTCTACCTCTGCGAGTGCGCGCACTTCGTTTTCGGTGCCCATGATAAGGCGGCGGCGCGGGCGAATAAGCGCGACGGATGCGCTACTTCTGCAGCGCCGTCTCGATGGCGTTCTGCAGGGTGCGAAGGCGGCGTTTACGCCCGATCGACGCGTTGGCGGCGAAGAACTCGGCGTCACCTAAGAAGTCGAGGAGTTCCTTGAGCGCGGCGTCGACTCGGTCGAGGCGTAAGCCTGTGGAAAGCTCTTCGGAGAGCTTCTGGATCTGGGCGTCATCTCGCTTGGCTGTGGGTGTTCGCTTCTCTGGCATAGCTTTCTTGCGCGCCGCTTCCTCTTCTTCCATCCTACGCCTCTGCTCCGCGAAGGCTGCCAGCTGCTCGAGGTAGGAGCGCGACAGCTGGTCGAGCTCGCCTCCGAGCTTCGCGAGCTTGCTTACGTCCTCGGGGCTTGGTGATTGCGACGCGGCCGACCCTGCAATGGCATCGAGCTGGCTACGCAGTCCGAGCAACGTCTCGAGAAACTGGTCGCGGGCCTTCGCTTCGCCGATGGGGTCGTCGGTTGTCATGATGTTGCTAGCTTAACCTCGATAAGGCTTCACAGAATGCCGCGTATCGAAGCTGCGTGACTTCGATATACTGCGGGCCGTGATGGAGCATCAGCGCTGCTCCGCGCTGGGATAGCTCGTTAGTTCAGCGGGCATTTGCGAGGAGTTCGCGGGTCCGCAACGGAGGCGTGTCGATGAATGGGACGGTGGCGATCCTCGCAGTAGTGACGTGTCTTGGTATTCCGATTCTCATCGCGCTCATTTCGTCGTTCGAGGGCGGCCCGAAGAGCAACAAGTAGCCGGCATCTGCTCGATGGCTAGATTTCATCGAGCGTTCGGCGGCTTACAATCCGCTGCTGCAAATGTAAAATCGCCCTCAGCGAGCGCGTTGCCCGGTACCGATCGGGAGGCGCCTATTTGGGGGAAAAGCAGATGTCGCAGGAAAACAAGGACACCGTCCGAGAGATCTTCGCGCGCAACGACGCAGCGGGGAACATGAGTCCGTCTCTCGAGTTCATGGCGGACGACTATCGCGTCCATCTACCCGGAATGCCTCCGTTGGACGTCAACGGTTTCGCAGGGTTCGGCAACGCTTTCTACTCCGCGTGCCCCGGCATGACACACGAGCTTCTCGATACAATCGGCGAGGGCGACTTCGTCACGACGCGGCTGCGTATCACAGGCAAGCAGACGCAGTCCTTCGTCATGCCGACGGGCACGATACCTCCGACTAACGCCGACCTGTCCATCGACGCCATGAACATGTTCCGGTTCTCCGGCGGCAAAGTGGCCGAGCAGTGGGTAATCTTCGACATGCTCGGCGTGATGCAGTCGCTGGGCGTCATACCCGCGAACTAACAACGATCCAGCCGAAGCGCTAATTCGTAGAACCCGGCAGTGGAGCGGGCGTTTTTGCGTCGCCGACTGCCTGAGCGGCGGCGCGATGCCGCATCTTCGAGCAGCGGCGACTCGGGTACCTCCTTGGTTCACCCATATCCGAGTCGCCGCTCCTACTTCGTCGTCCATTCGACTTTGGCGACGCAACCCAGGCCAACGAGGCATTGATCGTCCAGCTTCATCGCGGAGTCTGATAAGTCCTTTAAGTCATGACGATAAAAAGCGGCCATAGCCGACGACTTGGGCGCATAATTCTTCCGTCCGAATCTGAGAACAACTCGAGTAAGCATCGGAGGTAAGTCATGCTCCCGAAGGATGAGAACGAGCTTCTTTGTCGCGTCGGTCCGGGTACGCCCACCGGCAACCTGCTGCGTCAGTACTGGTTCCCTGCGATGCCTTCCTACGAGCTCCCGTCGCCGGACTGCCCCCCGATCAAGGTGCGACTGCTCGGCGAGGACCTTGTCGCTTTCCGCAACACGGCCGGGGAAGTAGGCCTCGTGGCGAACGCCTGCCCCCATCGCGGCGCATCGATGTTCTTCGGCCGCAACGAAGAGAACGGCCTGCGCTGCGTTTATCACGGCTGGAAGTTCAACACGGTCGGCGACTGCATCGACATGCCTTCGGAGCCGGCAGAGAGCAACTTTAAGAACAAAGTGCACATCCGCGCCTACCAGGCCCGCGACGTGAACCACATGATCTGGGTCTACATGGGCCCGCGCGAGACACCGCCTCCCTTCCCTGAGTTCGAGATCCTCGGTCTGCCCGCCGACCAGGTGAACGAGCCGAGCATCATGATGGAAGAGGCGAACTGGTTCCAGAACCTCGAAGGCGACATCGACTCGTCGCACATCGACTATCTGCACGGCCGTCTGCGCGAGGACGCACCGATGGGCGGCGGCATCCGCGGCTTCTTCAGCCTCGACCGCGCGCCGATCCTCGACGTGCGGCCGACCGCATACGGCGCCTACTACTCGGCGAAGCGCCGCTGGGACGATAACGGCAACAACTGGCACCGCATTAGCCAGTACATCTTCCCGTTCCACACGATGATTGCGGCTTCGAACCCCGACCAGGTTTCGCTGCGGTCCTTCGTGCCGCTGGACGACCACTACACGATGCTGATCAGCCAGAACGCCCAGCTCAAGCGCTCGATCACGCCCGAAGAGCGGGCGAGGGCTCGAGACTCGTTCGCGCTGTCCGGTGGCTACGTTGAGCGGAGCAGCGACCCGCGTAGCCGCTACTTCACGACGGCGAACAAGAGCAACGACTACCTCCTGGACTACGAGCTCCAGAAGACGACGCAATTCTGCGGCATCCTCTTCGCCGGCAACCTGCAGGACCGCGCGATGACGGAGCTCATGTGCAACGAAGATGGCATCGAGCCGATCTACGACCGCTCGAAGGAGCACCTGGGTACGACCGACCGCATGGTGATCGCTGTCCGCCGCATGCTCATCGCGGCGTCGCGTGCGATGCGGGATGAGGGCAAGATCCCTGCCAACGTCGACGACGTATCGCTCGACCACGTGCGCTCGGCGTCGGCGATTCTGCCTGAGGGCGCTGACTGGTCCAAGGAGACGGAGACCGCGCGTCACTCCGGCGAGCCAGAAGTCGTCTACGTAGTGCCTAACTAGCGATTCCGGTTATTAGCTAAAGAGGCGCAGCTCGATTCGAGCCGCGCCTCTTTGTTTGCGTGCCTCTGGTCGCCTAGGCGGCGAGTGCCTGCGCGACGGCCTGGATCTTGTCGGGACCGGCCTCCGTGATCTCAGACACGAGCTTTACGACGTTGGGGTGCTCGAGGCCGGAGACCAGGAATGTGTAGCGCCAGGCCTTCAGCGTTGCGGCCGTGATTTCGTCGCGCTGGGCGGTCGTGAAGTTACGGCTCGTTGCCTGCTCGAGTGCGTCGATGTTCATGCCGATCTGCTGCTGCAGCAGGCCGTCGATGGCGCCGCCGAGCTCGATAACCTCGTCGATTGCGGCCTCGCGTTCGGCCAGCGGCATGTCCGTGACCATCTCGGCGATCAGCATCGTGTCGATCTTGGCGTGCTGCGCTTCATCCATCCAGTGATGGCGCAGCATGTCGCGGAAGAGCTCATCGAGGTCCTCGGTGGCCCTAACGTGCTCCGTGTAGTGGGTCTGAACGAACCACTCGATCATGTCGATGAGGAGCAGAACCGCCAGCTTCGACTTGCTGCGGACGACGCCTGCGACGGCCTCGCGGTTCGGGATGAGCTGCGGCGCGAAGCCAAACTGCTCGTTGAACATGGCGATCGACCGGCGGAACATCTCCTGGTGCTTCAGCTCCTCCTCCGAGAAGCGTAGAAGCGATCGCTGCCGCGTCTCGTCGCCATACGGATCGTCGATCGAGGCTGCCGTGACGGTGGGGACGATGAACTCCTCCACGAAGGCGAAGATGTGGGCATACGCATTGCCCATGATCTGGTTGAGCGTGCGCTTCTCCGCCTCGTCGAGGCTGGAGATCGCGTCGACGCCGCTGAGGCTGTTGGGCAGGAAGCGCTTCGCGAGGTCGAACTGACGGCCGCGAAGCACGTCGTCCTCGGTCCATGCGACCTTCTTCGAGTTGGCCAGGACGTCCTGGAACGTGTAGTTGTGGTTGACGGTTGTTGTACGAGAGGTCTGAGCGACCATCTTGGTGCCTTACTTTCTGCGCGATGTGCGCTTTTTGATGTCGGGCGTTGTTCACACCCCGGCCTGACTCCGAACCATCGGCTCGAAGCCATGCCGTGGCGTCGCAGTGCAAGGGGCTGCGACTAAACGTTGACCGTGACGCGGAGGAACGTCGCTGCGATCGAGGTGCGGCTCGCGACCGTGCTCTTGTTCTGCGCCTCGAAGAGCTCGACTAGCTCTCGACGCAGCTCCGCCTCACGACCGTCCTTAGCTGCGGCGTCGAAAGCGTTCATCGTCGGGCCGTAGTAGATGCGGAAGTCGTCGACCAGCTCTGCGGGCGTGCCCTCGTAGTTGAAGGTGTAGGTGTCGGGTACGCAGGAGATACGGTCAGCTGGGATGCCTGCCGCGCCGAAGCGCTCAATCACGTTGGCCGGCACACCCCAGGTCATCGGGCTGATCGTGCCCTCGGGCGGGGGCGGCGTGTAGGCGGCGCTGATGCGCAGGATCTGGGCCACCAGCGTTGGGTCGTTGGGTATCCAGTTGCCCATCACGATGCGGCCGCCGGGCTTGGTGACGCGCACCATCTCGCGTGCAACGTCGGAGGGCCGTGGCGCGAACATGGCGCCGAAGATCGTGACGACGAGGTCGAAGCTGTCGTTCGATAGCTCGGGAAGATCGCAGGCGTCTCCTTGCTGAAATCGGACGTTGCTTAGGCCTTCAGCGGCGGCGCGCTGGTTGCCTGCGTCGACCAAGTTGCGGGCGATGTCGACGCCGGTGACGTCCGCGCCGAGCCGAGCTTCCGGAAGCGCGGTGGTGCCGTCGCCGGAGCCGAGGTCGAGCACCTTCATGCCCTTTGTGATGCCTAGGGTGGCGACGAGCGAATCGCCGCTCTCTCGCATCGTTGCGGCGATGCGGGTGAAGTCGCCCTTCTCCCAGAGGGCCTGGTTTGCGTTGATCTGGTTGGTTGTCATGACTATCTCGCTTTCGACGGATGATGTTCAGGGCGGCGCTCGACCGCGTTAACGGCCGAGCGTCGTCGCGTTCGTGGCGACTACTCGCCGGTGAAGGGGATTTCGTAGATCTCTTCGGTGGGGTGGCCGGCCTTGGCGTGGACCCGGAGGACGGCTTCCTTGTTGGGGCCTTCGGAGAGGCAGAACACCTTGCCGGTAGCCGGGTCGGCCCACCAGCGCTGGAAGTGCACGCCCTCAGAGGCCTCGATTTCTAGGTCGCGGCTGTGAGCGCCGGTAACGTCCTCGTGGCTTACGCCGAAGAACCCATCGTGAACGTCCATGAACAGTGGCATCTTTCCAATCTCCTTTGCCCCGGGATTTGGTTGTTCAGGGGCTGGTTGTATTGGACAAGAGACCGGGAAGGCGGACATGGTACGTCCGTACTATGGGACGAAAATTGGCGCCAAATTAGGCCGACAGAATGCCGTTTTCCATGGCGAACATCGTGGCGGAGACTCGGTTCGAAGTACCTGTCTTGTCGTAGATGTGGTCGAGGTGGTTGCGCACCGTGTTCTCGCTGATCGTCAGACGCTGGCCAATCTCGCGACGCGTGAGGCCCTGCGTCATCAGGCTGAGCACCTCGATCTCGCGGTCGGTGAGCGATGCTGGTCGTCGTGGCGTCGATGCGGGCGTCGACGGGTCCTTCTCGCCCAACGTGCGCCGCAGGGCCGTGAGCACGTCCTTGTCGAACGACTCCTTTTCTAGCACGTCGAGGGCTTCGGAAACGGAGACTGCGGGTGCGCCAGGCTCATCGTGTGTTAGCTCGTCGAGGCGGTCGGCGACAGCGATGATGCGCGCGCCAAGGCTGATGTTGGCGCCGTTGAGGCCGCGATAGTATCCGGTACCGTCGGCGCGCTCCTGGTGGGTGCCGACCATCTCCGCGATCGCTTCGAAGACGGGCACTCGCTTGAGAATGCGTTCGCCGTGGTACGGGTGGAGTCGATAGGCGTCCCGCTCCGACTCGGAGAGCTCGCGCCAGGGCCGGTCGAGCGTGTAGGAGGGAACGGCGACGAGGCCGAGGTCGTGCATGAGGCCGGCGCGCCGGATCTGAACGATCGCAGGCTCGGCGCAGTGCATGACGCGCGCGAGCTGCTCCGAGACGGCGCCGACGCGTCTCGAATGCGCCGCGGCGTGCCGGGACTTGAGGTCGATGAAGTCTGCGAAGGCGAGAGCAACGTCATCGACGCGGTCTTCGCCAACAAAGATGCCGGACGCGGGCTCGAGCTCCAGGACGATGTCGCGGATGTTGTCCGACTCGAGGTCCTGCCAGAAGCTTTCGTCCGCTGCCAGCGCTTCGACGGCGCCGACGACCTCCGGATCGAAAGAGCGCCCGCTGAATGCGCGGACGGCTTCGACCGCCGCCTCGCGACCGCTAACCCGATGGACGGGCACGAGAAAGAACGTCGGCAGCACGACGCGGGCCACGACGGGGATCGCCGCGCCCGAGATGCCGGCGGGCGCGCCAGAGCCGTTCCACTGCTCGAACATCGAAAGCAAGGACTGGGTAACGAGTCCTTCCATGCCGAGGCGATCGGCGATGCGACAGGCGATGGTGGAGGTGGTGGTGAAGCCCTCGGCGAAGAAGCCTTTGCTCGTGGTGAGGACGTTGACGTAGCGCGAGAGCTTGGTCAGCGGACCGCGTTCATTGGCGACATAATGTCGCATCCAAGACATGAAGTCCTTCGGGTTCTGTGGATCGCTGAAGATGTAGAGGTCGCGACGGGCGGTGATCTCGTCCGTCTGCCAGGCCGTCGCGAGCTCAGTGGTCCAGGACGTGCAGCCGGCGTCCTTGAGCAGGGCGGCGTAGAAGGCGGCCGTGCACTCCTCGTCCGAAAGGCCGAGCTGTTGGGCGAGACGGAAGGCAAAGTAGCAGGAGCGAATGGAGTCTTCGAGCTGAAGGCCGAATGCGAGGTCGCTGGCGTATGCGAATGCGCAGAGGAGCTGGCCCATCGTGAGCCGCGCCGGAGCTTGAGCCATGCCTGCCTCCAGTCACCGGAGTATACCTGAGCGCCCTGTGACTTCAGAGCGCTGCGGCAACGACGGCCAGCGTCTCGTCGAGACGGTCGCGGCGGCCGGCTGCGAGTGCGCGCAGACCGTCGAGCCAGTAGGGGGCGTCTCGGTTGTCGGCGTCGGGCGCGAGAAGGTGAGCGAGACAGTAGCCGGTGTCGTCGAGGTAGCGCCGCTGCAGGTAGAACGCGAACTGCTCGAGGTGCAGTCTCCCCACGCCGCCTGCGTCTCGATATGCGTCGATGAAGACGCCGAAGGTTTTATGGCGAAGCGGCGATCCGACGCCCGTGGCGAGATCGTGCTCGGGCGGCGCCAGCTTCACGTCGTCCCAGTCGACGACGCCAAGTGTGTTATCGCCGACGACGAGCACGTTGTTGCTGTGCAGGTCGGTGTGGCAGAGCACGAAGGGCGATTCGAGGCGCTTTGTGGCGTCAGCGAAGACGTGGAGGCGACCGAGTTGGGCGAAGACCTCGTCGCGGTTGGCGCGCACCCAGTCGGGCAGCGGCCGGAGCTCGGGATGGGCATCGAGGTCCAGGCGCAGAGCTGCTTCGAGGTTGCGGCGGAGCTCAGGCTCGAACGGGACTTCGAGTGCTTCTCGACGCGGCGCCAGCCCGACCAGATTGGCCGTGACGCGATGTAGCTCGGCAAACGTTCGGCCCACGCTACGGGCTATGTCTTTCGACCAGGCGTGGGAGGGGTGATCGCCGGGCAGGAAGAGCGCGAGGGCGAGCGGCATGCCGGCGAGCGAGCCCCACAGGTCGGCGCTCGTCGTTCGTATTGGCGTCGGCACCCGGAAGCTCTCGGCTGCTTGAGCTAGGGCTTCGGTGATTGCGAGCGTACCGTGCTGGACGAGTGCATCGGGGCTGCCGTGCTGAAGCTTCGGCCAGACCTTGAGGAAGTATCGAGTGGCTACGGCGGCTTCGACGACATACGCGGCGGCGTCGCTCGCGGCGGGCACGAACGTGAAGCTGCGGGCGGCTATGCCGTACTCGCGCTCGAGGGCTTTGCGCAGGTCGTCGTGGTCGAAGGGCGGCTCGTGTCTCAAAGTGACGCCCTTCGACCCACGGCTTAGCTCTTCTTCAGCGGGGGCTGCGTGTCATCGACCCACCAGCGCGTGCTCTGGGCGCGGACACTGGTGCCCGAGCCGCCCTGCCACACGTTGTAGTTGCCGATGACCGGCCACGCCATGTTGAACGCTGTCGCGCCGCCGAGGCCATGCAGTGCGTAGGCCTTAGGAGCGAGGTACTTCTGCAAGTCGACGAGCAGGGCGCGGCGCTTCGCGTCGTCTGGCTCGGTGCGGGCCTTGACCAGCGTGTCGTCGACGTGCGGGTCGCCGGAGCCATCGCCCTTGCCGTTGACATCGAATCCGTAGAACTGGGCGCCGCTCTTTGACCAGTAGATCTGGCACATGCGGTCCACCGGATCTCCGGAGATCGTGATGCCCGCCTTGTAGACGATGCCCGCGAAGTCGCCGATCTGGTCTCGGTACTTCGGGATGAACTCGGTCTCGTAGGGCAGGACGTTGTCGGTGAACTTGAAGCCGGCCTCGGCGTTCATCGCTTGCCGCGCGTCGATCGTCGTCTGGCCGGACCCCGCGCCGGTGGCCGGGGAGGTCGACTGCAGCTCGAGGCCGTTGGGGAAGCCCGCGGCGGAGAGCAGCTTCTTCGCCTCGGCGATGTCGTAGACGAAGTTCACCGCGTTTGGGCCGAAGCTCTTCGCGTCGCGCGGGTCGGCGTGCCAGCCATCGAAGGCGTGACCGACGATGGGGAAGGCGCCGTACCAGCTGCGCTCAACGGGAATACCGAGCGTCTCGAACCGCTTGGCGTTCTCGATAGTCTCGATCCACGTCTCGCGGTCGTACGAGCGCTGGAACGCCAGCCGGACGCGGGCATCGCGCAATGCCTGGGTGCGACGGCCGAACACGACGTTCTGGATCACGCTGCTCGTGATATCGCCGGCGTAGAGACCGATGGCGGGCAGGTCTTTCTTCGTCTGGATAACGTCTTCCTGGCGCACGGCGTAGGTGTAGAGGTTGCCGGCGCGGAACTGCGCCATGCCCTGGGCGTATTCGGTGACGAAAGGGTAGTCGAGCTGGTCAACGAAGACGTTGTCCTTGTCCCAGTAGTCCTCGTGGCGCTTGAAGGTGAAGCCAACCGACGCGTCGTGCTTCGACATGTAGAAGGGCCCGGCGCCGAGCATGATGTTGCGCAAGTCGAGGGCACCCGGATTCGCAGCTTCCTTCGGGATCATGTTGATCTGGGCAAGGCCGGTGAAGTAGCTGAGGACGTAGGCCAGCGGCTCCTTCAGCTTCATCACCAGCGTGCGCGAGTCCGTAGGCGTTATGGAGATAACCGGTGCGTCGGGGTTGGCGATGTTGGCGATGCCGCCGCGGCTCGGGCTGGTCTCGGAGAAGCGCTTCCAGCTGAACGCGACGTCGTCGACGTCCATGACGCGGCCGTTGACGGGCGGCAGGTTGTGGAACTTGACGCCCTGTCGCAGCTTGATGGCAATCGAGAGCCGATCCGGCGACCATTCCCACGATTCGGCGACGTCCGGCACGATGTCGCTGTCCTGCGCAGGCGTGTTGTGGCCCATCTTCAGCGTCACGAGGCGGGTGTTGGCGATCTCCTGGATCGTCGATACGGTGCCGACGCTCTGGTTCGGGTCCAGGTTGCCATCGCCGGTGCCGTTGCGCTTCATGATGCCGCCGCGCTTGGCCTTGCTCGTGGTGTCGTTCGGCTGAGAGAGCAGGCCCGAGGCGTCCTTCGGCGCTGCGGCCTGCTTCTCGTTGCTGCCCTTGGAGCCGCCGCCGCACGCCGCAAGAAACGCCGCGCCAAGCCCCGCCGTACCGGTAGCGACGATGGTGCGGCGACGGCTGGCGCGCTGCTGTAGAAGCCTGTCCCAGTAGATAGACATTGTTTTCCCCTAAAACACCTGCTTGCGCGCAACTGTACGCGCAAAAGTTGCTAACGGCGACCTTTGCTCCCGTTCGGCCGCGGTCGCTGTCGACTCAATCAGGGATAGACGTCGCTGACGACCTCGAAGCACATCGTGCTGACCGGCTTGACGCCCTCCGGCATGCGCTTCATGCCCTGGATGAAGTCGGGGCTCTCTGTCAGGTCCTCGAAGGCCTTGCGGTCGCGGTAGCGCGCGACGATGAGGGCCTGGCTCTCGTTCTGAGCCCTGAACTCACGTACCCAGACGAGGCCAGGGATATTCTTCGCCATGCTCATCATGCCGGTGGCGAACTGGTTGTAAGCGTCCCAGCCATCTTCGGGCACTTCCTGCTGAATCTTGACGAGGAAGTTGCCGCTGGGTTCGTTGCCTGCAGCCTCGCCGGCGCCGATGCCGAGGAGGGGCGTGATGACGCGCACGGTCTCGTAGAGGCCTTCGGGGCGGCCGCGACCGTAATTGCCGTCGTCGGTGGCGCGGAAGGCTTTGAACGACTCCTCGTCTTCCCAGAAGCGCATGATCGTGTGTCGGGTGACGTCGCCCATGTATTTGGCGACCATGGCGTGCTTGAAGCCCTGGTGCTTCACCATAAGGCCGTGGATCCATGCGAGGCGGTCGAGCGCTTCCTGGCGGCGACCGGTGCCGAAGTTGAGAATTTCGTTTACTGCGAACACAATCTTGTCCCTTCGTCTGCTCTGCTGCGTTAGGCCGGGCGATCATCTGCCGCGTGCGGGAGGGTGTCAACGCGAGCTTCAGATATGCTGCCGCAGCCTCTGCGCGACCGCGTCGACGAAGCGTTGACGTGCAGAAACGGGAGCATTGTCTACTATGCCCGCTTTGCTGCGCGGCGCTGTCGCGACGCTTCGCCTCCACCCCCCCTTTAGAAACAGGCTTTCCGAGGGCACATCCCTCGGACTCCTTGGCAAAGGGGCTGCCGCCCTCTGCACACCGCTTCCGAACCGGGCTCTCGCTACGGCTCGGTCGAGCGGCTGTTAGTCACTTCTCGGCGCCTCAGGCATCCGTGGCTCAATGACGATGCGGTCTCAGTTGCAAGGATCGCCGACGGCAGGGACAAGCCCAGTTCCTATACAGCGCTACCGAGGATGGGCAACGTCGATCTGAGAACGCTCGGCTCCCCTCTCCCCGCAGGGAGAGGGGCTGGGGGTGAGGTTGCTACGTGCATCTCGCCGCCGACCCAGCCTACTCTCGGCATCGCCTCTCCTCGTCTCGTGCGCTTACCAGCGACGTTCGGAACACCAACGCCGGCGATTATTTGCAGGCGCTCCAGCGTTGATCCTTCCGCCGGAGCCCCCTCGAAGAACTGGGCATCGTCGCTGTTGCGGCGAATTAGTTCGAAGGGAGAGCTACGAATGCGGAACCTACTGAACAGCATTTCTACGCGCATGGTCTTATCGATGGGAGGGCTTGCGGCGGCGACGGCCATCATCTTTACCGGCGCAACGGCAACGATGGCGGCCGGCGCCTCGGCCGATTCGCTGATCGTCATGGGACAGGACTGCAACGCCAATGGCTCGGTGAAGGTCACCTACGGCTGGAGTGCTGCGGCGCAGGGCGGCCAGTGGCTGGACCTCAGCCTCGTGCCGGACAACTTCACTACGCCGTCTGTCATATCAGTCGGGCCGATGGCTTCGGGCCTGAGCACGACTGTGACGGACAACCTACCCGCGAAGACGCCGTACTACGCGCGGGTCAACACAAACAACGGCAACGGTTGGGCGCCCAGCTCGACGCTTTCATTCACCACCCGAACCTGCGACGGCGCCCCGTCCATCTCGAGCGGCAGCAATGGTTCGTCGACGGGCAACGCTGGTGGCTACCCCGGCGGCAACTACGGCGGTGGTGGCCTCGGCTCCGGCGACGGTGGTGGCATGGGAGGTGGCGGCTACTAAAGGCTTCGCTCGTCCAACGGGGACTATCGAAGTCCCGAACGCTGCAATCGAAGGGCCCACGCATTCCCGGGCCCTTCGATTTTTTGTGCCCGCCGCGGCATGTCCTCGAAGGCGGAAACACGCTCGTAATATTGCTTGACCGGCCCACTTCCTGAGCCTACGATTCGGGCCACGGAACCATGAATCGATAAATGCTTAACGATCAATCGGCCGCCGAAGCCTCGAGCTCACCCGAGCAATCGACAGTCTGGACTCGTCCGTTCATCCAGGTCTATCTCGGCGGCTTCCTCTCTTACGCAAGCCAGAGCCCGATCACGCCGATCATTGCCCTGTGGGTCGTGCACCTCCACGGCTCGGCGGCGACCGTCGGGCTCGTAGCCGCAGCGTTCAGCGCACCCTCCTTCATCCTCCGACCGCTTGTTGGCCGCCTCTGCGATGAGTGGAGTCCGAAGGGCGTCTTCGCCGTCGGGTGCCTGATTTCTGGCGTTGGCAGCCTCATCATCCTCGTCCCGACGATCAGCGCCGTCTTCATCTCCCAGATACTCAACGGCATCGGTTGGGCGGGCCTCAATACCGGCGGTTACACGATGGTTGCCGAGATGGCGCCACCCGACCGTCGCGGCGCCGCATCCAGCTACCTTCAGGTGGCGCGCAGCTCGATAGGCTTCTACTTGCCGTACGTCGCGCTGAAGCTGAAAGGCTTCGCGGGCTTCTGGCTCCCCTTCGCCCTCACCGGCATCGCCGGCCTCCTCGCCGCGCCGACCGTCATCGGCATCCCTGAGCGGAAGCGTGGCAAGAAAGTCGTCGACAAGGACGCGCCGAAGGAAGGCCTCATCGACACACTCATCGATCGAGACTCGCTTCTCGGTACCGTGTTGCTCTTCCTCGCGATGGTTACGGGTCCAGCGACGAACACCTTCATCGTGCTCTACGCCAAGCAGACCTTGCACCTCAGCGAGGGCACCATCGCCACACTCCTGCTCGCCCGAGGCTTCTTCGGCATCTTCAACCAGACGCTCCTCGCCGGCTTCTCCGACCGTCTTGGCCGAGGCCCTGCGGTCGCGCTCGGCCTTTCCATCACGGCCTCCAGCATGCTCATCCTCGGCTTCGCGACGGGGCCAATCCTGCTCGTCGTCGGCATGGTGCTGTCGAGCACCGGCGGCAGCCTGACGCCGCCGGCACTGCAGGCGCTGGCAATCGACCGCTCTAACCCTGAGAAGCGCGGCAAGGCGATGGCGACGTTCTCGCTGTCGTTCCAGATGGGCTCGTTCGTCGGCGGGCTGGTCGGCGGCTTCCTGATCGACGCGCTCGGTTTCCGCCAGTTCTACCTTGTCTGCGCCATCCCCGTCGCGATGGCGATGGTGCTTCTCCTAAGGAACTGGGCAATCGTCTCCGGCTCCGACCGTCGCCCCGTCGCGGCTGCCGCCTAGGTCCTCTGACTCGAAGAAAAGAGGGCCTCGACGTGAGTCGAGGCCCTTTGCTTGTGAATTCCCTGTCCGGCTAAGGAGTGGTGTTGTTCAGTTGCACGGCACCGGGCGAGGTCAGCGGGATGAGCAGCCGGTCGCCGATTGAAAGATGGTCGAAGTCGCTGATATTTCGGTTCACGCTCATGATCTGCTGCGCTGGGACGCCGAAGCGCTTTGCAATGTTCGAGAGCGTGTCACCCGAAGAGATGATGTAGATGGCCGAATTGTCCGGCGTGTAACGAGTAGTGCTACCAGTCGACTCCGACTTCGCGACCGGCGAAGGTGTCGCTGCGGGCGGCGGCGTGAACCCCGGCGGCGGCGGCGCCTGAGTAGCGGCGGGTTTCACGACGTCGCCGAGGTACTGCCACGGGTGGTCGTACGGCGAGTCGGGGTCCTGCTGCGGCAGGTCGCCCTGGGTCCACCACTTGGCGCGGTAGGCGCGACCGTACGCTTCGACTTCATCGCCCTGAACGTAGACCTTTTCGCTGGACCACTGGGGGCGCTCGCTGCTGGGTGCAATCGGTACAGCAGCCGCTGCGGCGTCGCGGTCAGACTGGAGCACCGGGCCGAGGTAACGCCAGGGCGTGTCCCAGGTGTTCGTCACGGGAGAGTCAGGTTGAGTGTCCTTGTTCCACCACTTCGCCTGGTAGACGCGGTCCTGCCAGACGACCTTTGTGCCGGCGTCGTATTCCTTGCTGTTGCGCCACAGCGGGTACGGGCTGGTGCGCGGGTCGTCGTGCGAGAGGTTCTGGGCACGGCTGGCCGGCGTGATAACGGGCGCCGCGGCAAGGGCCGAGTCGTTCGTTACCGGCGGCTTGCCAGAGCCACCGTCCATGAGGATCTGGGTGAACTGATGGGCGTCCTGGCGCACGCCGCTGCACGTGTTGGAGACGTAGCTGTTGCTGCTGTTACCGCCACACTGAGCGTCGCGGTTAGCGGACCAGAAGGAGATACGGCCCATGCCCATGCGGTGGGCGTAGTCGTTGAGCCAACGCGCATCGTCCAGGCTGAACGACTCGTCCGGCACATCGTTCTGGCCGATCATCGGCGTGGCACCGATCATCGCCCAAAGCTCACCTTCGCTCTTCGGCGTGCCGGCGCGCTTGTAGAGCCCGTCGAGCTGCGACCATGTCGAGGTGAGAGCGAGCTGCGTCGCTTCCTTCATCGATGTCTGCGGCCCCTTGGAGTTGCCGTAGTCCATCGTCATCACGTTGATGCCCGCGAGGTCTACCTTGTCGGTGAGCGCCTGCGTGATCATGTCGGTCGTGGGCTGGTTCATGCCGGCGGGCTCGACGGGCACTGTCAGCCACACCTTGAGGTCCTTGTTTTGCTGCTGGAGGCGGTTGATTGCGTCGGACCGGCGGGCGTTGGCGTCTGTATTAGAAAGCGCGGCGCCTTCGATGTCGAAGTCGATCGCTTTCAGGCTGTAGCGGTCGATAACGGCCTGGTAGGCGCTCGTGAGCTTGTCGGTGTCCTGACAGGCGGTAGCGAGCTCCGCGTTCAGGGCGCCGCCGAAGGACACGACGGCCTGGCCGCCCCGCTGCTTCAGGTTGGCAACGCGCCGGTCCATATCGAGGGCGCGGCTGGCGGCATCGAGGCCGTAGTAGGTGCCCCACGATGGCGAGCAGCCGTCCTTGCTATCGGCGACGATGAAGCCGAGGACGACGTTGTTCGCCTGTACCTCGCTCGAGTCCTCGAAGTGGAGGATCGGCGTCAGCGTCGCGTCGACGTAGGGCGCGGCGAACATGTCGTTGCTACGAGCCTGGGACTTCTTGACGGCGGACTTGCCCCAGAGGAAGCTTCCGCCGGCCAGGATAGCCAGGGCTCCGAACAGGATCAGCAGGCGGACGATAGATAAGCGTCGCTGTTCCACTTAATTGCTCTCAGACTCGGCGCAGACGCACCGGCTCAAACTAGGCTTCATTGATGGCTGTCTTGCCGTACATGCTCGGGACGACTTCGCGCTGCGTCCGCTCCGAGTCGAGCTCGAGGCGGTCATGCGCGGCGAGGGCGACGGCGAGCGGTGCGTTCTGGTCGATCACCTCTGGTACCGAGCTGCCGACATAGAGGACGCTGGCCCAGTGCGGCACGGTCTCGACATCGCTCTTTAGCGTCACCGGGCGGTACACGAAGTCACGCAAGTTCACCAGCGCGTCGAGCAGGATGGTGCGGGGCCCGACGAGGAAGATGACGGCGAATGTGACCGCGGCGAGGTTCGTTGCTGCGAAGGCGCCGTGGAAGTACGTGTGATGGATCAGGTCGTTGCGTAGGGCATAGCCCGACCAGCCGATGAGGATGAACGGAACAACGAGGAAGAGCAAGGGCGCCACGGTGTGGTCTTTGATCTTCGGCGTTCGCGCGAAGGCGAGCTTCTGCCCGCCGATGCCCTGGATCATCGACTCGATGGTGCCTATCAGGTTCACCGGTAGGAGTAGCAGGTTGAAGCCGTAGACCACAAAGATCTCGGGGAACTTGTAGCCCGTTCGGTTCAAGTCGCTCGCCATCATGACGAAGTAGGGCAGCGCGGTGATGACGGCGAATCGGCTGAGAAGCCTGTCATCGAAGGGGTAGAAGAGCATGATGAGCAGCGCGACAGACGCCCAGGAGATCGAGGCCAGGTAGGCGCCTCGGAAGAAGAACTCGCCGAAGCTCGGCCGCGGCACGCCGGGCTCGCGGCGGCGGATCTGCCGCAGAAGGTTGGGCAGGATGATCAGACCACCGTTCGACCAGCGGCGCCGCTGGATGGCGAGCGAGCCGAAGTCGGGCGGCGTGGCGCTGTAGCTGAGGCGCTCGGGGTAGTTGTAGAGCTGCCAGCCCTTGGCGCGCATGTCGATGCTCGAGTCGGTGTCCTCGATGACGGTGCGGTCCCGGATGTACCGCTTGATTTCGAAGCCGTCCTGGTCCTCGACCATTTCAAGCTCTTCGAGGGCGCGCTTGCGGATCACTGCGTTCGCGCCGACCCAGGACGTCGCCTGGTGGTGCGTCAGGCCCTGGTGGGCGAGGAACTGCAGGTCGGTTGTGGCGCCGGCGATGCGCTCGAGGTAGGAGCTGCTGCCTCGGAACGCCGAGTACGGCGTCTGGGCGACGGCGATGTCGTGGTTCTCTTCCTGCTCCATGAGGTATACGAGGCGCAGGCAGTACTCAGGGAGCAACATGCTGTCCGCATCGAGGGTGAGCAGGTAGTCCGAGTCTGGGATGGTCAGGTCGGGCGTGCGGCTGCCGGCGGGCACGAGGACGCGGCCACCCGGCGAGTGCATGACGCTGTAGCTGCCGCCCATGAGACCGATGTAGCTGTTGAGGTTCATCGCCTTGTTCGGCTCGTGCGAGAGCGAGGCAAACTGCTTGCGCTCGAAGCTGTTCAGGTCGGCCTGGAAGATTCGGGTCAGCTTCACATAAAGCTGGTGTACACGCTTGCGGCCGATCGGGTTTTCCTTCTCACCCATTGCGTCGCGGATGGCGACGGCTGTGGCGCGCAGGTCGTTACCCAGGCGCTCGATGACCTCGATGATGAGGAACTCGTCCGCGTGGTCGCCTCGAGGCAGGAGCGCCTTCGTCGAGTCGAACCAGTCGGCGGCGTCGTCGTAGTGAGCAGCAACTGTGGCGAGCGTGCGGTTGTCGGCAATGAGCTCGTCAGTGTGATCGCGCTCGAAAGTTTCGAGGGCGTCCTCGAATTGTCGTCGGGGGCGCTTGAGCATCTCGGCGATCTGGCCGGGCAGGGCGCGGGCCTTCTCGAGACCACGCATCGCTTCGACGTCGACCGGGTTCGGCGGGTCATCGACGAGCAGCGTGATGCGCAGGTTGGGGTATTCCTGCAGCGCGGCAGACAGCAGGGTCTGTCGAATGATGTTGATGTTCTCGCGGTAAGACGGTACGAGCACTGTAAGCGACGGCACCGACTCCTCGAAGAAGTCGTCGATGGCGCTACGTGGCGTCCGTCGATGTGCTCGCAGCCGTTCGAAGCAGCCGAGGCGAGACAGCAGATACGCGATCGAGGACACGGTAAGTAGAGTGACCATGACGATGAAGACGATGGTGCCGACGACGTTCGCCAGCGAGTGCTCCACCCGGCCGAACCTCGAAAGCTGCTCGACGAGATAGCAGATCCAAGCGATGCCGGTGAAGAACACAGCAAAGCGCGCTGCCCGGATCGTCGAGGCGCTGGGCGGGCTGATTACAACCGGGGCTCCACCGAATCTCTTCTTCGATCGCCGCTGCGATTCTTCCGGTTGACCGGAAGTTGAGCCAATACCAAAACCGTCGACTGCTTGTCTTGTAGCCAATAGCGTCCTGCTTCCATCGCTTACGTCAGTAGAACGAAGCACAAATGGCTGGCCGAGGGCTTCGTTCATCGAAGCCCCGAATGTGTGCGGGGCTTTCAATCTTACAAACGAGCGCTCGGTTTTGGTGTTACGAATGTGCCGAATTTGTAACAGTTCCTATCAGACTTATGAATCTGTTACAGACGCGAAATGATTCGCATAAGCGCAAGAATTGGGGAGCCAGAGAATCGGTGAAGAGTAATTAAAAACTATCGTGAAGGAGTGATCATCGATTCGGTCGCCAACGATGTCGGAGTCCTGGCACAATCTTAGGTCCTGATCTTCAACCAGGTCAGGAAATGTTTTACGCACGATTGAGTAATGGTGGAATCCAGGAGAGTTAAGGTGCAGGTTGACGGATGCACCTCCTTCGTCACTTGCAGGCGTGCATAACCAATAACTGGACTGTCAAGTAATCCACCTGTTCAACATAACGGCGCATTCTTGTTCGAAACAAAGGCTTCGAACCTTCTTACTAGTTAGTCCGAAGCCTTCTGATCAAACGTCGTGGTCGGTGGAAAATTACGTCTCGCGGACTAGGGGCAACGCCTATAACTCGACAACTAGAGGCGCTTGCGGCCTTTCATCAGCCCGATCGGGATTGTCCAGCTCGAGGGCTGCTCCTGGATGACGAAGGCTGCCTTTGTCGCGTCATTGGCCTCCGCAAAGAGGGTACGCAGAATTTCGACCTTGGCGGGGGGCGTCTGGATGCGCTTCACCCACTCCTCGCCGTCCAGGTAGACGGAGAACAGCTCGACGAAGTCCGCCACAAAGCCGGCTCCCTCGAGGAAGTTCTGCCACTCGTCCCAAGAGTAGTCGCGGACGTGAGAGGCGTCACGCAGGATCTCGATGCAGTTGAGGAAGGTATCTAGCGCGGCGTTGTCGGGCGAGATCGAGTCGGCGACGACGAAGGTGCCGCCGGGCTTGAGGACTCGGTATGCCTCTCGGACAGCCGTGGCGGCGTCAGCATAGTGGTGGGCGCTGACCCGGCTCGTTACTACGTCAAACGAGGCGTCGTCGAAGGGCAGCGACTGCGAGTCGGCCACGCGGAAGCTGACGTTGGTCACTCCGCGCTGGGCTGCGAAGTCGGTCGCTACCTGCACCATCTGCGGCGTGACGTCGACACCGATGACCTCCGTTGCGTGCGGCGCGCAGGCGAGCGTGGTGTGGCCGGGGCCCGAGCCGAGGTCCAGCACACGCTGAGTACCGTTGAGGCCTGCGACCTCCACGATGCGCTTCAGATCGGGGCCGCTGGCGTGATAGCTGCTGCCCACATATGCCGTCGCGACGGGTCCCCACTGCTTTACCTGGTCAACCGAGCTGGTCATTTCCGCTCTCCTTCTTTTTTCGTAGCCAGAGCATACGGGACGGTATAATCAGGCGTCCAAGACATAGAAACTATGTCTTTCATAGCTAGAGAGCATAAATGGACCTCCATCAGCTCCGATACCTGAGCGCCGTCGTCCGCACCGGCTCGGTGACTACCGCGGCCGAAGCCGAGTTCGTCTCGCAGCCGTCTGTCTCCAAGCAGCTGCGGCTGCTCGAGGCGGAGCTGGGCGTCTCGTTGTTTCATCGCGTCGGACGGCGCCTGCTGCCGACGGAAGCAGGGCTCGCGCTCGCCGACTGTGCCGAGCGAATCTTCGACGACCTTGCAGGCACTGTCGCAGCGATATCGGGGCCTGAATCGCAGCGGGGCGGCAGCTTGAAGATGTGTGCCACCGAGACGGTCGTGGACTACCTGCTGCCGCGTGCGCTGGCCGAGCTGATGCACGCCTACCCAAACTGCCAGGTGCGGGTCGAGATGCTCGGCACGGACGACGCGGTTGCCGAGGTGCTGGCCAACGAGGTCGACCTCGCGATCGTCGTCCTGCCGCTGGCCGATTCGCGGCTCGACGTGCATTCGCTGATCGAGGAGGAAGTGCTGCTCGCCGTGCCGCCCTCGCATGCCTGGTCAAAGCGGCAGTCTGTGTCCATGGCCGAAGCGCTGCGAGAGCCGGACCTGTTGCTCTCGATGCCGGGCCATGGTCTGCGGGCGCTCGTCGACGAGGCGGGCCAGCAGCACGACATCGCTATCGGGCAGAAGCTGGAGCTGCGATCGCAGGCTGCGTTGCTGTCGATGGTGGCGATTGGCGCCGGCATCGCGTTTGCACCGCGCATCGCTCTCGAGCAACGCACTGACGTCGTTGCGGTGTCCGTCGTGCCGGCGCTGAGCCGCGAAGTGGGCTGGATTCGGCGTCGGGGACGGCACCTGCCGGCGATCGGCGCTGAGCTGCTGCGGATCATTTCGGCGGACGCGGGATGAGGCTTACTTCACCTCGACGAGCTCGATCGCCTCGAGGCTTGGTCCTTCGATCATGACAGCGCGCGTGTCGCCGAGCTTGTAGGGTTCCTCGAGGAACTTGACGCCCTCGCCTCGCAGCTTCGCGATCCACTCGTCAAGGTCGGTGACGCTGAGAGCGAAGTGGTCCCAGACGTAGCCTCGCGGTGAGACGAGCGGCTCCTCGCCCTGACGCATGTACCACATGAGCGCGACATCATCGAACTCGACGGCGGACGACGGTGCGCGAAACATGCCCTCTTTCTCGAGCGCCGGGAATGTGAGGTCGCGGGTACGCTCGACGACGCAGGTGTCTTCTGCGACAACGCCGCCGCGGCCTTCGAAGAGGGGCGCGTTGAGGTGGACCTGGTACCAGAGCTGGGCGCAGAGCGGGTCTTCCTGGAACATGTGGACGTGGTTGAAGCGCTCCGCCGGGCGGTTGCCGGCGTACTCGATGATCGCCTTGTCGGGGCCGCCGATGTAGCCGAAGCCGGCGACCTTCGTCGGCTGCACGCCCGTCGCCTTCGCCTCGCCGATCTGTTCCGCCGTGCGTCCGAGCAGGCCGTTGGCGCCGGGCCACGTGTCGCTGCTGACGAGGACGGTGTTGTCGCCTTCGCCCGTATAGAGCGGCAGCATCGTGGTCTCGGGAATCGCCTGCAGGCGTACCTTCGAGGCCTGGGTGTCCTCGACGTGCCAGCCGAAGTGCCAGATTGCCGTTTGCGGTTCGGTCTTCGGCGGCGAATCGACCTTCGTGAACAGGACGAGGACGTTCGTCTGGGCGTGGAGGGCTGGCTCGCCGCCCCAGGTCGTGCGCTTCGAGGTCGGGAAGCGCTTTGTGTAGAAGTCGATGGCCGCGTCAGGGTTCATCGAGTTGAGGTGGAGGTGGTGGAAGCCCGGTACGCCCAGCATGCTTAGCTCCTCGGTGCATGCTCCCGTACGCCCGGCGCACGAGGCGAGCGCAGCTTAGCAGACGCACCGAGTAACGGCGTCCGTCACCGTCTTTACAAGGTGCTAGCTTCGCTGCGCGGCGCTGCGCGACGCTCCGCCCCCGCCTCCCTTAAAGAAGCAGGGTTTTCTGAGGGCACATCCCTCAGACTCCTTGGCGAGGGCTTCGCCGCTCTGCACACCCGCAAAGCTTACCGCTGGGCTTTCGCCGCTCTACAGACCCTTTCATGTGCTCACTCGGCCTCGCCGCTGCACAAGCCCCCGGTCGCCAGGCTCTGGCACCTTGCACACTATGAAACGGCTGCTGAGCGTCGCCGATCTGCGCACGCGATGAAGATGGCCGCAAATCTTCCATCTCGCTTAGGATTCGTCCAAAGCTATATCAGTACGAAGGAATCATCTGTGCCTGCAAATCTGAAGTTCGGAATCCGTCTACCTGCGATCCACCAGGTGGACATGAAGCAGCTCCAGGCTTACGTCGAGAAGATCGAGGAGCTTGGCTTCGAGTCGATCTGGGTGGGTGACCACGTCTACCACCCCGTCGACGTGCTGCAGCCGCTCGAACTGCTGACGTGGGTCGCAGCCCAGACGACGCGCGTGCGGCTGGGTACGGCGGTCATGCTGACGAGCTATCTGAACCCTGTGCTGCTAGCCAAAGCTGCCGCAAGTCTCGATTACATCTCGGGCGGGCGGCTGCAGCTTGGCATCTCGATCGGAGGGACGCCGGCGGAGTACGCCAGCATCGGCGTGCCGGTCGACCAGCGCGTCGGGCGGATGCTGGAGAACGTCGCGATCATGAGAGCGCTGTGGTTGGGTGACGACGTGTCGTATGCAGGGCGCTACAACCAGATCGAAGGCGGCAAGATAAATCCGAAGCCTATACAGAAGCCCGGCGTGCCGCTGTATTTCGGCGCCAACACGGAAGCGATGGTGCGACGCCTCGCCCGTCACGCCGATGGCTGGGTCGGCAGCGCCGGCTCGCCCGCCCGGTTCCTCGAGTTGCTCCCGACCTTCAACACGGCAGTCGTCGCCGCCGGGCGCGATCTGAGCAGCGTCTACGTCTCGAAGCTGCAGGGCGTGAGCATCCACGCGAACCACGACAAGGCTGTCGAGTTGGCGGACGCGCAGTGGAAGAGCTACTACGGCCCACGCTTCGACGTCAACGCCGCGACGATCCACGGGACACCGGACGAAGTGGCGGCAGGCATCGCGCAGTTCCGCGGCGCCGAGACGAGCGAGCTTGTGCTAGCGCTGGAACTGCCGTCGCTGGACCTGGGGTTGTTAGAGTTGCTTCGGGAGACAACGCTGCGGGTGTAGGCCTTGCCGCGTTGTTGGACACACGGGTTCATGGGCCGTTGCCAGGCCCCTCGCCCCGGGGCGCGATGAATCGGGCCCCTACAATGCAGGTCTCGACCTGCGGTCGAACCGTGTTGAGGTAACTAGCTGTTAGGCGGACTTGATATTCATGGTCGCCGGAGTTGGCCATCGGATGGTTCAATGGATCCAACGCGGTCGCGGGACGGGCTTGGCAGGCGGCCAGCGACGTTTATCGGAATATCGAGGAGCGAAGGGGAGAAACGATGCGCGGAAAGCTCGTCTTGGGGCTCTGTACCGGCCTGCTAGCGGTCGCTGTGCTTGTGACGGCGTGTAGCAGCGGATCGAAGTCGTCGACGTCAAAGGCAGCCTCGACGGCGGAATCGGGGATCGGCAGCCTGCAGAATAGCGTGGCGACGGCCGTGGGTGGTGGCAGCAACTCGGTCGTTGGCGGCCTCTCGACTGCAGTGTCGGGCAATGTTCCGGCGCCGGTATCGACCATCGCGTCGGGACTTGGCCTCGGTGACCTGAACAACCTGCTTGGAGACAGCAACACCACGCTGAAGGTGCGCACGACGTCGGCCGGCAAGGTGCTGACGGACACGAAGGGCATGACGCTGTACACCTCGAACCGCGATACGGCGGGCAGCGGCAAGAGTGGCGTTACCGGCGGCGTGCTGCAGGCGTGGCCGGCCTACATCCTCGCCAGCGGCAACCCCTCGAAGGGCGACGGCGTTAGCGGCGATGCGAGCCTGATCACTCGCGACGATGGTTCAAAGCAGGTGGCGTATAAGGGCTTGCCGCTGTACTACTGGCAGAACGACAAACAGCCGGGTGACACGACGGGCAACAACGTTGGCGGCTTCACCGTAGCGATGCCCTAACCGGAGCGAGAGAGGTAGTCATGGCGCGCGACGCGATCCTTCGTAAGGTGAACCCTTTCGACCTGCATGGCGTGCGCCACTACCAGCTCTTCATCTCCTTCGAGGACACGCCTGAGATGGTGCGCGAGGCCCGTCTGGCGCACGACATGGTGTATCCAGACCCGGCCGATGGCGACCTGATCAGCGTCGAGATGCTGCTGAGCATGGTGACCGACGTGAAGAAGCGCGCATCGTAAGGAGACCTGTGCGACGGGTGCGAAGAAACTGCACGCGGAAACTATTTGGTTTTCAATCGTGGCAGGTGATACTCTTGAACGCACCACTCCCCACCACGCTTAACTGAACCGCCGCGTCGATCATCTCGAACTACTTAGCGAGATTGGCCTTAAGGACAATGCTGTCGCGTGCGTATTCATTATCGTTATGTTCCCCGTGTACGCGCGTTAATCTTTTAGGAAGTAAAAAAGAGAGACAGTCTTCACGGGAGGTCGGGTTCGCAGTCAGCGTCTTGCGGCTCCGGTGGTGGGACAAGGAGGTTTTGGGGTGAACAGGGAAGTAATCAAAGAAGAGACGCGACAGCTCATGCTCCTGATCGATGCGGGCAATATCGTGCAGCGGGCAGTCGACAAGCGGCTGAGCACACTCGACCTGAGTACCGCGCAGCTACGGATCCTGACGCACGTGTATTTCGCCGAGGGCCAGCTCACGCCGGGCTTGCTGGGCGCGCTACTCCTGCAGGTGCCGCACAGCATCAGCGGTCTGCTTAACCGCCTCGAGGACCGAGGCCTGATCACGCGCACACACGACCGCATGGACCGTCGAGTCGTCTGGATCGGCCTGACGGACGAGGGGCGAGAGCTCGCCGAGCGCGCCATGGACGTCATGCGTGACGCCGTCGCCGATCTCGATGCGCCGCTGCGTGACACGAAGGGCATGGAAGCGATCAAGATCTTCAGCGAGCTACGTGACCACGGAATCTCGCTCGCGGGCCTGCGAGCCGACCTGCGTGCCCGGGCCCTGGACGTGACTTCGGATTAGGTTTGCTGCGGTCCCGACTTCATCACGGGTCGGCGACGAGCTACGGAAGCAAAAGAAAAGCCGCCTCCCAGTACGGGAGGCGGCTTTTGGTTTCAGGTCGGCCGACGACTAGTCGCCGCCACCACCGCCCGCGGCAATCGCGGGCACTTCCGGAAGCTGCTTGGCGAAGGCCTTCTTCTTCGCTTCGGCGATGGCTTCCTCGGCGTTTGCACCGTAGCCGATTTCGCGGTGAATCGAGAAGACCTCCGGGTGGAACGGCCCCTCGACTTCCTTCCCGGCCTGGTAGTCCTTTGCCGCCCTGAGCAGGCGGTTGCGGACGTGGATGATCATGTAGTCGGCGCTTACGAGGTGCTCGTACTGGCGCTCGGCGATCGGGCCCCACTGCGCCTCGATGAGGGCGATGTCCTGCAGCGGGAACGTCTTGATGCCCGAGTAGGAGAAGAACTTCTGCGCCACTCGGTCGATCTGGTAGTCGTTCTGCAGGTTGGCCTTCGGCATCCAGGAGCCCGGGATGAGCTCGGGGTGGCTGTAGGCGCCGTTCTTGTACTCGGCGAGGTCGTCATCGCTGATCGGGCTGAGGCTCCAGCGCAGGCGGTAGAACATCAGGCTCTCGTTGTCGATCGGGATGCGCATGTTGCTGGAGTAGTGGCCGGGCATCGCGATGCCGGCGGTGCAGAAGATCGGCATCCACCAGGTCACGCCGACGCTGGCCTGAACACGGCCATCGGGGGCATCGCCGGTCTGGATGCTGAGCATGCACTGCTCGTAGTCTTCCAGCTTGGAGTTGAGACCGCCGCCTCGCTGGCCGGGGAGGTTCGCCGCTGCATCGAGGATGCGGCGGTTACCGACGGCTCGCGGGAAGGGCTCGTTCTCGTTAACCGGAGCGCTGAAAATCTGCTGCTGGGAGCCGGCATTGCGCAGCGGGTTGTCGCTGGGGCTGTAGTCCAGCGTGCTGTGCAGGAAGCGGGCGTGGCTGGGGTCGTAGTCGCCCTCCATCGCCTGCAGGTAGTTGCACTGCTCGACGAACTTGGTGACGTAGCGGTGGCTGCGGGGCAGCTCGGTCCACTCGAAGTGGGGGAACGGAGGCTGCTTCTCGATCGGGCCGAGGTAGGCCCAGATAAGGTCGCCCTTGTCGACGGCCGGGTAGGCCTTGATGCGCACCTTGTCCTTGTAGGTCACTCCCTCGGGCGCGTTCGGCAGGTCGACACAAGCGCCGGTGACGTCGAACTTCCAGCCGTGGTATACGCAGCGGAGGCCGTTCTCCTCGTTGCGGCCGAAAAACATCGGCGCGCCGCGGTGGGGGCAGAATGCGTCGACGAGGCCTGGGTTGCCGTCCGTGTCGCGGAAGGCGATGAGCTGCTCGCCCAGCACCTTGACACGCAGCGGCTCGCAGTCCGGGCCCGCGAGCTCAGAGGACAGGGCTACCGGCATCCAGTACCGGCGGAAGACCTCTCCCATGGGCGTGTTCCTGTTAGTGTTCGTGATGAGTTCGTTGTCTTCGATCGAAAGCATCTTCTCTCCTAACCTTTCTTCCTGCCCCTTGGCTAGTTGGTGAACGGAGCCTTTGTCTGGTCCAGCCAGACACTGTAGGGCCACCACGGCGATGAACCAACGACGCGATAGACCTGGTAGTTGCGGACTGCCGGCCAAGCAAGTCCGAAGTCCGTGGAAGAACCAGGGTTGATCAGACCATACAACGATTTGGCCAGCATGCGTTGCAAATCTTGGGCGTAAGCCTTCTGCTTGCTCACATCTCGCTCGACTCGGGCCTTTTCGATGATGGCATCGACAGCCGGGTCGCCTGCCTTGTCGTTCTTACCGGTGGTGCTGAAGCCCTTGAAGGTCGCACCAGCCTTCGACCAGTATTCAGCCGCGAGGGCGCTAATCGGGCTGAGGCGCCAGGGGGTGGTGCCTGTCACAGTGTGGAAGCCGATGCCCTCGTACTGGCCATTGGCGTCGCGCACCTTCGGGATGTACTCCGTGGCGTAGTCGATGCCGTTGACCTTGATTTTGAACCCAACATCCGCCGCCATGCCTTCGAGGGCCTCCGCATAGCGCGCGAGGTCGACGATGGCGTTGGTCGTGATGCGGTTGGACTTCACCTCGAGGCCGTTCGAGTAGCCGGCAGCGGCCATGAGCTTCTTACCGTCCTCGATGTTGTGCTGGTAGTACTTCGAGTTGGGACCAAAGTCCTTGCCCTGCGGGTCGAGCCAGGTGTCGCCGAAGTCAGCCGGGATGGCCGAGTTCCAGCGCACTTCAACGGGCAGACCGCTGGACTCTAGCTCTGGCACGTTCCAGAAAGCGTCGATCCACGCCTTGCGGTCCCACGACTCAGAGAAAGCCTGCCGGACGCGCTCGTCCAGGAAGGGCGACTTGCCGTCGGGCAGCTGGCCGAAGGTCATGACGTTCGAGTTGGTCTGAAGGTCGACCGTGTAGAGGTTAAGTCGCGGCTCGTCCTTCTTGAGCTGAAGGATGTCTTCCGGCCGCAGACCACCCGCCTTATTGAGGTGGTGCAGGTTGCCGGCCTTGAGCTGAGCGATCACCTGTGCGTACTCAATGATGATTGGGTAGTTGATCTGGTCGACAAGGTTGGCGTTCTCGTCCCAGTAGTCGGGGTTTCGCTTCAGAGTGAAGCCGATCGACGGCTGATAGTCGGCGAGCGTGAAGGGCCCGGTGCCGATCATCTGGTTGCGCACGTCGAAGCCGCCATCGATTTCCTTCGGCATGATTACGACGTTGCCGGTGAAGCTGCCGTACGAGCCGAAGAGCTGGAGGGCGTAGTTCAACGGGTCCTTCAGCTTGATGATCACGGTCTTCGGGTCGGTCGCCGTCAGCGAGAGCACCGGCGCTGTCGGGTTCGCCGAGTTAGCGACGAGGGCCCGCAGCGGGGCCGTCGCGGCGTAACGGTTGTAGCTGAAGACCACGTCCGATGAGTCAGCGGCACGGCCATTAACGGGCGCCTTGTTGTGCCACTTCGCGTTGGCACGCAGCTTCATCGTGATCTGAAGGCCGTCCGGCGAGACTTCCCACGACTCGGCGAAGTCCGGGCTGAGCTCGTTACTGCCGCCCTCGAGGTAGCCGGCCTTCTGGCGAAGGAGCGTGCTGTAGACATCTCGCGCGGCGATGTTCAGTGGCGAAATTGGCTGCTGAGCGTCCATTGACGGGACATCTGCAGGATTCTTGTCCTTGAGGATGCCTCCCTTCTTGGCGCTCTTGACCTCATCAACCGGCTTTACAACCAGGCTGCTCTTGTCTTTGGAGTTGCCGCCGCTTCCCCCGCTGTCACTCGACTTGCTTCCACCACAGGCGGCGAGAAACGCCGCCCCCAGCGCCGAACCGCCCGCAATGGCGAGTCCCCGGCGTCTGCTCACCCTCTGGGTGACGACTCCCGACCAGTAGCTGCTTTGCACTCCTAGCTCCCCTCATTGATTCGAAATGGATTGGTGGCAAACGCGAATAGGTTGCTTGCCGAAAGATGGGTTTATTAGCCCTGTGCAGAAGGCTATTGGCTCGAATTATCGGCGTTCGGGTAAGGAGTGTAAAGGTAAGGACTTACGCTTTGGCCAAACCGGCGCGCTTCCGCAAGATGTCTTTCTTGTAGCCAAAGTCACACATCGAAATAGGCGAGCAGTATCGAACCGAGCGTCGGGAGATGAAAAGCTAGGCTTCTGCGCTGACCCCGGCCCCGTTTGCCGCCAGGAGCTCCGTGAACTTGCTGACACTGCTGGCGGCTTCGTCCATGGCGTTGTGCATGCGGAGCTTGGCGAGCAGATGGATGAGCAGATGCTTCTCGTCGTCGTTCAGGCCGCCCCACAGCCGCCCAGTGTGCGCCGCGACGCCGGGAATCGCCATCTCGACGACCTGTCGGCCCTTGTCTGTGAGCTCTGCCCACGTCTTGCGCTTGTCCTCTGAGTGCCCGACACGGCGCACGAGGCCATCTGTGACGAGGCCATCGACGAGCTTGGTGATGTTGGTTGGGCTGACACGCAGGCCTTCGACGATCTCGCTCATCAGCAAACGGTGCTCGGGGTTCTGGAAAAGGATGCGCAGGACGTTGTACCGGGCCCTGCTCAGTCCGCCGCGGATCTCGAACTGCGAGCCGATCGACAGCGTGCCGTATGCGCGCATGAGACTGAGATGAACCTCGAAGGTGAGGCAGTCGGGATAGCTGGCCTTCTGGCTATACCACTGGGCGAGCTCATGGACTGACTTCTCGGTCATAAAACCGTCTTCGCCAATCAGGAACTCAGGCATGCGAACCCTCCACGGCCGACCCGAACTATATCGTTAGTGTAGCTTCGAAAGCCCGCCAATATCCATTTTTCGTAGGTTTGCTCGCCCACGCGATTAGACGCCATGTTGGCCTATGTCGACAAGTTAGCTCTTATTAAATTTCGAAGGACGTTGACACCCGGATCAGACGGGGCACACCATTCGCTCGTCTTTCCCAGATTCGACGCAACCAAGGAGGCCCGAGATGCCCAGAATGACCGGCAACCAGTTCCTCGCCGAAGCGCTGCAGGCGTACGGTGTCAGCCACATCTTCTACGTACCGTCTGTACTGGGCGGCACGATGCCCCTGCTCCAGGAAAGGGGTATCAAGACCGTAATTACCCACGGCGAGAAGGCTGCCGCGTACATGGCCGATGGCTATGCCCGCGCCTCGAAGCGGCCCGGCATCTGCCTCTGCCAGGACATCGGTACGACGAACTTGGCGGCCGGGCTGCGGGACCCCTACATGGCGTTGTCGCCGGTGATCGCGATTACGGGCGGCCAGGGTGACATGCCGCGCTATCGACACGCCTACCAGAACGCGGAAGACTTTCGCGCCTGGGACGCCGTCACGAAGGCGAACTACTCGGTCGATACGGTGGAGCGGCTGCCGGACCTGCTGCGACAGGCGTTCCGCACTGCAACGAGTGGCTCGCCGGGGCCGGTGCACCTCGAGCTGCGTGGCAACGCCGGCCAGATGCTCGACCGAGAGGCGGACTTCGACCTCGCTTTCGAGCCGCGCTACTCGATGTATCCAGCGTTTCGCCCCGAACCTGATGTGGACGACATCAACGCCGCGGCCGATCTGCTAGCCCAGGCATCGAGGCCGATCATCGTTGCCGGTGGCGGCGTGATCTCGTCGGGGGCCGCGGCGGAGGTTGTGAAGCTGGCGGAGCGCCTCCAGATCCCAGTCGCGACGTCGCTCAACGCGAAGGAGGTCATCGCGGATGACCACCCGCTGGCCGTCGGGACGCCCGGGAGCTACTCACGATGGTGCGCCAACCGGGCGCTGTCCGAGGCAGACCTCGTGCTCTTCCTCGGCAGCCACACTGGCGGCCAGGTGACCAATGGCTGGACGATCCCGAAGATCGGCACGCCGGTGATCCAGATGGACATTGACCCCGACGAGTTGGGCCGTAACTACCCCAACTCCGTCTCGCTGCACGCTGACGTCCGCCTGGGCGTGCAGAAGCTCATCGATGCGGTCGAGGCTCAGCCGCCGCGCGAGGAGTGGCTGAAGCGCGTCCAGGGCTTCGTGGCGGACTACTGGGCGGAGAGCGACCCAAACCGGTTCTCTGACGCCACGCCGATTCGCCCAGAGCGCATCTGCAAAGAGCTCACCGAGTGGCTGCCCCCCGACAGCTCGCTAGTCTGCGACACGTTCCATGCCGCGATCTGGACTGCCCAGATGGTGCGCATGAAGGCTGGTCAGCGCTACATCCGCTGCGCCGGCTCGCTCGGCTGGGGCCTTCCGGGCACGCTGGGTGTGCAGGCAGGCACGCCGAACAAACCAGTCATCGGCTTCACGGGGGATGCGGGCTTCTACTATCACCTCTCGGAGCTGGAGACGGCCGCGCGCAACGGGCTCAACGCCGTGATCATCGTGAACAACAACTACTCGGGTGGCGTCGGCGAGACGTCACCGTTTCTGGGCGACGTCAGCTTCGCGAAGATCGCCGAAGACCTCGGGTGCTTTGGCCAGCGTGTCGAAAAGCCCGACGCGATTCGCGGCGCCCTCGACAAGGCGCTGGCGTCCGGTCGCCCCTCCGTCGTCGAGATTGTCAGCGACACGTCGGTGCGGGCAAAGCGGGCGTGGCAGCCCGGCGAGACGGACCACTAGGCGTTCGAAGCGCTAAACGGGCAGCTCGGCGAGGATCTGATCGAAGAAGGCTTCGATTTGGGGACGTGCGCTGTCTGCCGCGGCGTTCGATAGCGTAATCGTGCCTCGATAGCCACTCATCGCGATCGTGAGTTTGGGAAGGCTGATTTTCGGCGCCAAGAAAACGACCTGCGCAGGCAGTTGTCCGGCAAATGAGAATCGCCCATCGTCGAGTCGCCCGAGGTTGGTGAAGGATGGGATTCCCGCGCCGGACATGAGCTTTCGATAACGTTGAAGGCGCTTTGGGGTGACTGCCGCAGCAGTCCGCGGCGCCAAGAGGAGCATCGGTATTCCCGGATGATTTCGCTTACGCCTGTTCATGATGGAAGAGACGCGGTGAAGCGTATCGTGGAAGTTTGTACCGAGAGTGCGCCCGAGAAACGGAAATTCGTGAGTCGATAGATTTGCCACTGCATCTGGCTGGGCCTTGTCAAAGTGCCAGGTACGAAGATCCACAGCGCAGAGTATCCGAAGGCGGCCCTTGCCATTCCACTTCGTCTGAGCAACCAGAGCGCGATAGCACGCCGCGAGGATGATGTCGTTCAAGGTGGCGCCGCGGGCTCGACCGTACTCTGAAAGTGCAACGACTCGTTCGCGCGAGAGCTGACGAATGACGTAGTGCCATGGCTCGTCTGATCCAGAGGGCAGGGGCAAGCTCAGCGTTTTCCTGGCCAGGATCATATCGAGGCCGAAGCCAATCGAATCCTTTATCGCGCCAAAGAAGACCGACTTCGGCAGCCGCCTTCTAAACTCCTGAACATCGCGTAGACCGGTACTGACAGGCGGATCAAGGCCGGGGTCGTCTGTGAGCCCGCTGTAAATTTCGGCGAGCCGTTCAAAGCAGTAGCGCAGGGATGCCCCATCGCCGCTCTCGTGGCTGGTCCTGATGAGTAAAAGATCAGAGTCGGGCTTTCGAAACAAGAGAGCCGAGATCTGTGGGCCCGCGCGAACATCAAATGACTCGGAGCTGAGTTTGTCATATTCCGCTTCCTCGCCGGTAATTCGGAGAATCGTGTCGGGGATCTGTTCGAGGGGCTGCCAACGAGGCGAGCCTTCAGCGACCAATCGACATCCGAGAACCGGCTCAGCGACGAGCAGTAGCTGCAAAGCTTTGTTCAGCCGCTGTTCGTCGAGACGGTCTGTGAACTCGGCCATAAACGTGGGGTTCATGTTGCCCAGCGATGCACGCTGCCACAGGTGCATGGCTAAATCCGTCGGGGTTACGGGGATGGCTTGCATGGATGCTCGCCTATCCATGCAGTGTGCTTCGTATGGTGTTATGACGCTCGAGCCTCCATTGGCAGCCTAACATCTGCCGGCGAATGACTGGGACGCCAATGGATTTCTACACAGGCAGCTCGGCGAGCATGCCATCGAGGAATGCTTCGATCTGCGGGCGAGCGCTGTCGGCGGCGCTGCTCGAGAGGGTGAGGGCGCCGCGATAGCCGCTCAGTCCGACACTAAGTTTGGGCAACCTAACCTTGGGCGCTAAGAAGGCGGCTTCGATGGGAGTCTGTCCTGCAAAGAAAAATCGCTCTTCATGGAGTCTGCCCAAATTGGAGAACCCGGGCACTCCGGAGCCGGTGGCCAACTTTTGAGCTCGCCGAACGCGTTGTTTCGAGATTCCTCTCCCAACCTTCGGTATCAGGAGGAAGGCGGCCAGGCCCGGATTTCGGCGCTTGCGTCGCTTCATGACAGATGAGACGCGCCGTAGAGTGTCGGTAAAGTCGGATCCTAACGTGCGCCCGAGAAAAGGAAACTCGCTGCTGAACATGTTCGCAACGGCGTTTGGCTGAGGATTAGCGAGATACCAGGTTCGGAGGTCGACAGCACAGAGGATTCGAAGGCTGCTTTTGCGGTCCCAGTTTTCTTGCTTGACAAGGGATCGGTAGAACGCGGCGAGGAATAGGTCATTCAGCGTGGCGCCGTGCGCCCGACAGTATTCCGACAGCGCAGTCACTCGAAACACGGGGATCTCGCGGATGACATAGCGCCGTGGCTCGTTCGGCTCAGAAGGCAACGTCAGACTGAGAGTCTTCCTGGAAACGATTGCGTCCAGTGCCAAGCTTGCCCAGTCGCGAACGATGCCAAAGAAGGATGACTTCGGCAGATGCTTCGTGATCCGGTCCGTGTCTCGCGTGCCGGTGCTGACGCTTGGGACGTAAGCGGCGTCGTTAGCAAGCCCGGTGTAAATCTCGGCGAGGCGTTCGAAGCAGTACTGAACCGCCATGCCGTCGCCGCATTCGTGGCAGATTCTCAACAGCAAAAGGTCTCGCTCAGGCTTTCGCCACAACACGGCAGAAATTTGGGGTCCGTAGTAAACATCCGGAGATTCGGAGCTGAGTCGGTCGTATTCCGTCTCTTCATCCGTAACGGTGAGAACGGAGTCAGGGAGATCCTCGATTGGTTGCCAGCGCGGCGAACCTTCAGCAACCAGGCGACAACCGAGGACGGGCTCGGCGGAAAGCAAAAGCAGCAAAGCCTTGTCGAGCCGTTGTTCATCCAGGCGTTCGGCGAACTCAGCCATGAACGTGGGGTTCATATTGCCCAGGGATGCACGCTGCCAAACATGCAGCTCCAGATCGCTCCGGGTTACAGCCAGGGCTTTTAGCGCTGCTTCATTCGCTACAGGCGAGTCCAGCGAGGAAGGGCTCGATACGGGCTTGGTTGCTGTCTGAGCGACGTCAAGCGCGGTGGCGGGTATGCAGTCCACTTCTACGGGGTGCCTTTTGTCCTGCAACGGAACAATAAGACCTGGGTGCGCGCGGCAGGAAACGGCAGATTCCACTGGGTGAGAAGAGGCGCCGGTTCGAGGAACTCGACGCTCCCGAAGCCAGCTTCCTTGATCTCGGCGGCGATGTCATGACGGCTGCGTTCGTCCTTGACGAAGGTTGACCCGCCGGTCGCGGACTTTAGGAGCTTGTCGAGGATGCCGCCGATGACGCCGGAACGCCATTCTTCGACGGCGGGCGTCAGGTCGAAGACGAAGGTGCCCTCGGGGGCCTGCTGCAGCGCTTCGACGGCACGCCGCCAGAGCTTTTGTTGCTCCTCGGCAGGGAGATACATGAAGAGCCCCTCGGCGATCATGCAGGCAGGACCGGAGCTATCGACGAACGACGTCAAGTCGGCGTTTCGCACGTCCTGTTCAACGAAGGTGAGATTCGGGCGCTGCATGATCTGCTTGCCGAGCTCGGTGCGGTCGAGCAACTCCCGCTTTTGAGCGACCATGTTGGGCAGGTCGATCTCCACGTAGCGGACGTCGGGGTCCTTCGAGAACACCGCACCGCGTTGCGAGAGGCCCGCCGCAATCTCGACCACTTGCGTGGCTTTCGAGTCTCTGGCAACGCGATCGAACATGGCGTGCCGCTGAGCCAGCGATGCGGGAAGGTAGGGGCCCGGCTTGAAGAGCCGAACGATCTTGAGGACGAAGTTCGTTACCTGAAAGGCGGTCTTTGAGTCCTTCGTGACGAAGAGGTCTGCCGCTTCAAAGCCGCCGTGGAACCACGCGTAGGACGTATAAAGGGCGGTGACCGATAGGTCGCCCTTCTTCTTGGGTTTGCTCGCCTGTTGTGCCATCGGGTGCAGCTTAGCCGATGCTTCCTTTGGACAGAAATACGCTGCGCACGCTCAACCCACTCAATCGCGGGCGATGCGCACCCAAGCCATGCGACCCGGCTACTGCGTAATCGTCAGATTTACGATCGCGTTCGCGCTACCGGCGGCGATCGTGATGGCGTATGAGCCCGGCGGTGGGCCGGCGGGAATCTGCGAGCAGCCTTCCAGTTGACCAGTCGCAGTCGTGGTACCAATCGTGCCGCCGGGGAAGTACGAAGTGCCCCTCAGCGTGTACGCCGCGGGTACGTTCGCCGGGAAGCCTGAGCCGGTGAAGCAGATGTTGGTGCCGGCCTTTGCAGTCGTGGGTGCCACTGATGCAGACGGATGGTACTCGGAGGGCGTCGGTATGGGTGTCGGCGGCAGCGGGACAGGCGTCGGCGACGCTGGTACAGCCGTAGGTGGCAAGGGAACGGCCGTGGACGTCGGTGGTGGGGGAGCTGGTGGGGTGGTTGGCACGGCTGTCGGAACGGCGGTTGGTTGCCGGGCTGGTGGGCTACTGCTACTCGAGCTGGTGTCGCTCGACGCGCTGGTCGCGACGGGGCCGGGCGATGCCTGGGGGCTCGGCGCCGGGATGGACGCACTCGGCGGCGGTGTGCCTTGAGCGCTGGCCTGAGCCAAGGGCGTTCCGTTAGCCGCTGAGGCTGCGTTGGACACGACGGGCGTACCAAGCTTCACGATCAGTGGCTTGCTACCGCCGCTCCCCGCGGATACCACGACGATGATCGCGACCACGACGACCAGAACAAGCCCTGCGCCGATCGCGACCGGTGCGCTATTGAGGCTTCTCAATGTGCTACCAGCCCTTTGCCGCTCGAATTGTCATAACTATGATGCCGCATCAGAAGTCGATCGACAAAAGGTGGTCTGTGACGACGGCAACGAAGGATGGGGATTGGGTTTATGTAGCCGGGAAGAAGTTAGGCCGGGTCGAGAAGCTTCTGATTCTCCAGGACAGCTTCGACGGCGGAAGCTGCCGCATCGGTGCCACCAGCTTTGGCGAACGAATCACCTACGCGCTGGGCGGCTTCGCGGAAGGAAGCCGTATCGAGGACTCTGAAAACCTCGCGACGCAGTGTCTCAGCGCTGATGCGCGAGAACTTAACCCGGACACCGGCTCCCGCATCGACCACCTTGTTGGCGTAGACGAAGTTGTCCGTCCACACGGGCGCAACGATCAGTGGCACTCCAAAGCTCAGGGCCTCATTGACCGTGCTTCCGCCGTGGGTGATCGCGCCATCGACCAGGGGCAGTAGCTGCAGCTGGGGGAGCCATCGCTTGACGATGAAGTTCGACGGAGGATTCTCAATCACACCGGCAGGATCGCTGACGATGACCTGAATTTCCTGATCGCGAAGGGCCTCGACCACGACCTGCATAAAGCCACTGCCGCCCTCGCCGACCAACGAGCCGAGCGAAACGAGAAGACGGCGCATGGGAGCAAGGTCCTCGAAAGGAAACGAGACTTCGTCCACCCGCTGGCTAATCGACGGACCGACGAAGATGTAGTTCGAAGGCCAAACTTCGTTTTCGCCTGCGAGAGCCGTGGTCGTGTAAAGCAGAACGCCATTCGGAGACAGGTCTGGGTCCTCGACGGGATCCAGGCCAGCCTGGGTCTGCAATTCCGAGAGCATGTCGACCAGCCAGGCTTTGCCCTTGGGAAACGCGTCGAAGTTGGTAAGCAGTTGGGCGCTCGGGGCAGACGTGACCCACGGCAGGTTATGCCGCCTCGCCGCGATGCCTCCAGCGAGAGCGTGCTGGTCGACGACGAGTACATCTGGTTTGAATGAAGCGATAGCTGCCTCGATGTCCGGCAACATCATGTGAGAGAGCGGCACCATGGCATCGCGGTAGAAGAAGACGAATTGTTCGGCGAGGAATCGGCTGCCGTGCATACCGGCGCCTTCGATTGCAGTGCGGTAGTCCTGGTTTTCGCTGGCTGGGAAGAACTCGGCCTCCGGCGGCAGGAGGTTCTTGCGCTCTTCGTATGTGACCCAGGCGACCTGATGGCCGCGCTGATGCATCACACGGGAGATGGAAGACATCGGATTGATGTGGGCGACAAACGGTGGCGCAACAAACATCACACGCATCAGGTTGGGCTCTCCTGGCAGGTTGCGATCCTGTATCAGCCTATTACGAAGTCACGAATGGCATCGGTCAAGGCCTGCGGCATCTCGAGGGGAAGATTATGCCCGGCATCGAACACCTTCACTGTGACATTCGGTAGCAATGATGCGAGTCTTTCGCGTGTTTCGCCCGTAAAGTCGGCGGCGTTTGCTCCGTTACAAAGAAGTACAGGGCACGTGACACCGGCGATCTCGGAGTCGGCAAAGTCGGCAGCTTCTTTGAGATCGTCAATCAGGCTCGTTTTCTGACCCAGAGAGACGATCTGATTGATAAGCCGATCTGACCGTCGGCCGCCTTGCCTGAGGATGGCCCGCTGCGTAGGGGGGAAGAGATTCAAGACAGTCTCTTCGGAGCTCGCGCTAAGAGCCTCAATCCAGACCGGCGAGCTCAGGGGGAGCGTCGTCTCAACGAGTACAAGCCGCTCGACAGCCTCCGGGTGTTCGATGGCGAACTTGAGCGCCAGGACTGCGCCGAAGCTATGGCCGATGAGCGTCGCGCGCTTGATCTCGTGCTTACGTATCACACACATCAGGTCATCTGACATGGTCGTGAGGCCATAACCGCTCGACGGACGCTCGCTGAGGCCGTGGCCTCGAAGGTCGTAGAGCAGGACCTTCATGTCAGCAGAAAGGGCAGGTGCGACCGAGAAATACCACGTCGATAGTGAGCCGATCACCATGCCATGGAGCATGACGACCGGTGGGCCAGATGAGCCCAGGGTCTGGGTATGAATCTGAAGACCGTTGATTTCCTCTAGAGGCACGAATCGATGTACTCGACCAACTCACCAACGTTGAGGTTGGTGATTTCTTCCAACTCCATCTGCGAGAGCCATGCAGGGAAGTCGATGCTTGAGCCGTAACGCTCTTCCAGCTTTTCCGCCAGCGCGACAAACTCGATGCTCTCGACCTCGAGGTCGTAGCTGAAGGTTGTCTGCATGCCGATCGGAGCCTCGGGCGTCCAGTCTTCGCCGAGCACCTGCTGGATCATGTCGGAAACGGCGTCGAGAATCTCGGGCTTTCGGTCACTCTTAGAAGTCATTGCACCGTCCAAGCTACAACATGCTCACCGATGGTCTGAGTGTTCACCCAGCGACCTTCGACGAGGATTCGTTCATCGATGATGTTCGTTATTTTGAGCCCCTTTGGATTGCCCGCAAGGCCCGTGCCCGCCGCCTTGCCAGCAGCTTCCTTGGCACACCACATGCGAGTCAGCCATTCGTCACGGCTCCCCGACGGCACGAGGCTGAGTTCGTCTGGGCTGAATGCTAACGCAGCGAAAGCCTCACTACGAGGCTCAATCTTTTCGACGTCGATTCCAGGATCGACGCCATCCGCCGCGATCGCAACAGCGATGTCTTCCTTGTGAGCGATCGAGACGCGGAAGTCCTGAGCGTAGCGTCCGGTAACGATAGGCTTGCCGCTGGCCTCAGACTCAATCGTGATCTCGATCGGATAAACGGCGTCAAGGCCACGCTCGAAGAGGAGCTTCCTGACGGCATCCTTCGCGGCGATGCGGCCCTTCAGCCAATCGAGCTGACGCTGCACCGTCCGATAGCCTCCCTGAGCATCGAGCTCCTTCGAGGAAAGGAAGCGGTGGGCGAGGAACTCGTAGATCGACGGATTCCACGTCGGATCGTTGAGGATGGTGAAACCGCCGGGGGCCTCATCAGCCAGCAGGTAGTACTGAGACTCGCGGATGATGTTGTAGATCTTATCGTTCGTGAAGAAGCGCCAGTCGACCCAGCCCGTAATGCGGCAATAGAGCTTGCCGTCTTGGACGACTTCGAGGTCCGCGCGAACATCTCTGCGACTCTGAGCTCGGATCCAGGTCGTGCAATCGAGGAGCTCGCCATTCTCAGGCTCCGGACCGAAGAACTCGGTCTTCTCGATTCGGACCGGCATTGCGAGGCGGTCGCGTTCGAATCCCTCGCAGATCCAGTAACCGTAGAGCTGACCGGCGTTGTCGAGTAGCGAACCCTTCGCCGGCTTCATCACCAGGGTGCCGTTGATTCCGTTGGAGCCCATGGCGTTGATGCGCTTGATCCCCTGGAATTGCGGGCCATGGAAAAGCCACTTCTTGCGGTAGATATCCGCGATGTCCAGAGCCGGCGGATGCAGATCTACAAGTGGTTCCTGGTTCGGCGCAGGGGGATCGGGGAACTTGTCGGCCATTACGACCGTGCCCTCGACGAACTGGCCGAGCGTAACCCGGAAGCGGTCAGGATCGATCTGCTTCGTGGTCGTCGTGAAGTCAACGGCAGGCTCGGCGTAGAACCATGTCTTCGCGGTGATGTTCTCGACAGCAATCGGGACCCGCGTCGGGTCTGCCCGCTGCGCTGCCTCGCGAAGGAGCTGTAGTGACATCGTCATCGGCGAGGTCGGGCCACGGTCGGCAGGATCCGGCCAGTAGTCCGGCTGCGGGAACAGCGAGTGGTCGATGAGCTCCGGGTAGACCTCGAGCGACATCGTCATCTCTTCGACGCGGTCAGGCAGGAGCTTGGGCGGCTCGGGTACGGCGACGAGAGGCGTCGGCGGTACAGGCGGCGCTGGCATGCGGGGCGGTGTTACCCCGAAGGCCACGGGGAGGCGCGCCATCGCCCTCGACACGGCTTCCTGAGCCTCTCGCATGGCGCGCAGGTTGCCTGCGATCTCTACGGAGAGTGGGTCGGAGCCAATCGGTGCTTCCGCTGCGTCAGCCTGGACCAGCGAGAGCGGCGGAACTTCGACCTTCACCAGCGGAATGCCGAGCTCCAGCGTCATGCTTCGCTGCGACTTGGCGGCTGCAGTAGGTTGTGCCTTCATGAGCCCGAGGCGCTCGAGGTCGACGTCGGCGCCTTCAACGAACAGTGCCGCAGCCGAACGCTGGAGCTGCTCGAGCCCCGATCGAAGGTTGGACATCAGCGAGACCGCGTTGTGCGGCTTACCGGCCAGCGTGTCATCGATGAAGGATGCGAGACTTCCCGTGCCGACCTGGACGAAGACCCGGACACCTGCGTCGTACAGAGACAGGATGAGCTCGCGGAAGCGTACGGGCTTAAGGAGATGCTCGACAAAAAGCGCTTTGATCGCCTCGGGGTCGTCCGGATACGGTGCACAGGTCGTCGCGGACCAGAGAGGCGTCGATGGCTTCTGCATCGACACCGTTTCCAGGTAGTCGACGTAGTGCTTCGTGTGCTGGGCCAAGGCCGGAGAGTGGAAGCCTGACTTGAAAGACAGGAGCTCGTTGAGGACGCGGGCCTCTCGAAGGCGCTGCTGCAGCACTTCGATCTGTGCCTCGGGGCCACAGACGATCGATTGGTGAACGCAGTTGTCGTGCGAAATCGTCACTCCGGGCAGGTCGGTGATAAAGCTCTGGGCGCGAGCTGCAGCGGCGCCGACAGCAAGGTAATTCAGGTCGGCGACCTGCAGAGTTCCGGGCTGAAGACTCTCGAGAAGACGGTCGACTGAGGTGTTCTCAAGCATGCCGGACGCCAGCATGCCGGACCACTCGCCCATGCTGTGGCCGGCCATGATGTCGGGTTTCAGATTCAGCTCCTCCGCGACCTTGTGGAGGTAGCTGTTGAGGAAGAAGATGCCGAGGCCCTTGTGCTCGAGGTCTGTGCCCAGGAAGTCGGGCTGAGGAATATCGAAGTAGGGCGCCATGTCTTCGATGTTGGGGTCGAAGTTGGTCTCGACCCCGGGGAAGACGAAGGCGACCTTACCCTGCTGCGAGATTAGGCCGTTCTTCGTGAAGAGGATGCCGTCGCGGCCTGCTCTTGGGCGACCCGCTGCAACGGCAGCCTTCGCGATTTCGATGCGCTCGGGGGTCGGGTCGAAGACGGCGAGCCGCACAGGACCTTCGCCGCCACTCTGGCGCGCTTCGAGCCTCTCCAGAAGCTCGGCTTCCGAGCGCGCAGCTATTACGATCGCTTCGGTGCCGGCGCCGCTCTTGGGGGCACCAGCGTTCGACGCCGCTACACTGGCGGGCGAATCGATGATCACGTGCGCGTTAATGCCGCCGAACCCGAAGGCGTTCACGCCCGCGCGGCGAACTTCGGAAGGCCATGGCTCCGCTTTGTCGATGACACGGAATCGCGTCTTCTCTATCGCTTCGTTTGGCGAGTCGCAATGCAGCGTCGGTGGGAGGACGCCGTGATATACGGAGAGCACGGCCTTCATGAGACCGGCGGCGCCCGCAGCGGGCATTGCGTGACCGATCATCGACTTTACGGAACCCAGCGGCACGCGCTCTTCGCCCTCGCCGAGGGGGCCGAAGACTCGCGAGAGTGTCTCAAGCTCGGCGGAGTCACCGGCGTTGGTGGCGGTGCCATGGGCCTCGATGAGTCCCACCGTGGCCGGGTCGAGGCCTGCATCTTCCCAAGCGCGTGTGACGGCGAGCACCTGCCCCTGCACGCCGGGTGTGAGGAGGCTGGCCTCGCGCCCGTCGCTAGAGACACCGATACCGCGAATTACGGCGTAGATACGATCCTTGTCTCGTATTGCGTCCGATTCGCGCTTGAGGATGAAAACGCCCAGACCTTCGCCGATAAGTAGGCCATCAGCATCGCTCGAGAAGGGCCGGATCGACTGGGTTCGGGAAATGGCGCCGAGCTGGGTGAACACGCTCCAGAACGCGGGGTCGTGGCAAAGGTGGATGCCGCCGGCGATCACCATGTCGGCCTGGCCGTAGCGCAGCTCGCGACAGGCGTGATCGACGGCGATGAGCGAGCTCGCACAGGCGCTGTCGAGCGTATATGCCGAGCCACCGAGGTCGAGGCGGTTGGCGATACGCGATGCGACGAGGTTCGGCACGAGGCCGATGGCGGTGTCGGGTCCGTAGATGCCGCACTTCGCCTGGAAGTCCTGCTTGATTGCGTCGATCTGGGCTTCGTCGAGCTGCGGCATTACATCGCGCAGGGTTTGGGCCAACTGGCTTGCCCCTCGTGTGATGTCGAGAAGGCGCAGCATGCCTGAACCCAGGTAATTACCGCGTCCCAGGATGACGCTGGTTTTTTCGCGCGGGAATGCACGATCCTGATAACCGGCGTCCTTCAGTGCGTCAGTGGCGACCTGAAGTGCGAGAAGCTGGTCTGGCTCGGCGCCGCGAGCTGCGATCGGCATGATGCCAAACGACATCGGGTCGAAGTTGGTGTATTCGTCGATGAAGCCACCGCGTCGAGCGTAAAAACGGTCGACGGCCGAGGATGCGGGGTCGTAAAACGACGGGTCCCAGCGCGATTCCGGCACATCCGTTATCGCGTCTACGCCTTCGCGGATGTTGTGCCAGAAAGTCTCGAGGTCGGGGGCTTTCGGAAAAATGCACGCCATACCAATGATGGCAACGTCATGTTCCGTCACATTGAGCTCCGGTTGAGAGTTTGCCAGGACGCTAAACCATCGTGGCCGGGTCGCCCCGCATCAGGATAACCTGCGAGTCCTCGGCGTTGCCAAGGATCAGCTCATCCATGAAGCTCGCCACACCGGCGGCGGGTTCGATGAGGTCAATGCCGCGTCGAGCGTACTCGCGCGCAAGCTCCGGCGAGACCATGCCGGCATCGCGCCACGGGCCCCAGTTAATCGCGAGGACGCGGCCCTTGATGTGACGGTTCATCTTGAATGCGAGACGGTCGAGGAAGTCGTTGGCCGCTGCATAGTCAGTCTGGCCGCGGCTTCCGAAGGCGGATGCGATGCTTGAGAAGAAGACGACGAATCCCACGTCGTCCCGCACCTTCTCGGCAATCGTGAGCGCGCTGTTCACCTTGGTCTCGAATACGCGGGCGAACGATTCGGGCGTCTTGTCACGCGCCAGCTTGTCTTCGATGACGCCGGCGCCGTGGATGATGCCGTCGAGGCGGCCATAGCGCTGGTAAGTGGCGTCGATGAGGGCGCCGAATGCCTCGGGGCTGCGTACATCGATGGCGTGGTAAGAGACCCTGGAGCCGGCCATCTCGATGGCGCCGAGGGTCGATCGCACTTCGCGTTCGGCGAGGATGCGGTGGATGGCGGCCTCGATGTGAGCCGGGTCCTTGAGCTCGCCGCGGGCGATCAGTGCCTTACGCAGGGCGATCGCATCGGGCGCGTTGATCAGGTCTGGGTCTTCTTCCGACTCGGGCGCCGGAGTACGGCCGACAAGCTCGAGGCCGCACTGGTAGCGTCGGGCCAGCTCGATGGCGACCTGGGCGGTAATGCCACGAGCGCCGCCCGTAATCAGGACGACAGAATCCTTGTTGAGGGACAAAGGCTGCGGCTCGTTGCCGTTGTGGTCGGCACGGGCGACCTGAACCGACCAGCGTACGCCGTCGTCGGTGTAGCCAACTTCGCCGACCTCGTCGATGGAGCGAAGCTCGGCGATCAGAAGCTCGGCGATCATCGCCGGCTCGACGTGGGCTTCGAAGTTAGCCACGCGTAGACGGCAGTCTGGCCATTCTTTGCGAAGGCTCTTGATCATGCCCACGACACCACCGGAAATCGGGCCGATGTTGCTGTTTCCGTTGCCGGTCGGGGTGCGGTGTACCGTGGCGCCGACGAGAATGTGCGTCGCGCCGGCCATTAATGCCGCTCGGAGGCGTGTGAACAGCTCCGGGACGTGGTCGGAGCTCCAGTCGGGCGTCAGTGGCGTCAGGTCGATCAGCGCGTCGAAGCTCTCGACGTCTTCGTCGGACCAAATCGACGCGCTGCTGCCGGCTGACTCGATTTCGTCAGTCAGGGCAGACGCCGTCGCCGAAGAAGCGCCTGCAATGGCGATTCGCTTGTCGGGCAGAGGCCAATCACCGGCCACGTGGCCAGCGGGCTCGTGGTTGAACAGGTAGCGCGGCACGGGTCCGGACGGGACTGCGTGCGGAGCCGGAAGCGCTGCGGGCGCCGGAGTCGAAGCGAGAGCGGCGGGCTCTGCTGCCGAGTCGTTCCCGGCGGCGAGCGGCTCAAGCACTTCGATAATGCCTCGCAGCGTTTTCACGCCGACGAGGTCGTCCGGGAGCTCCTCGGTCAGTCCACCATCGCCGGCACCGAGGTACTCCGCGACGGCGCCGAGGATCTCGACGCGCTTGATCGAGTCGATGCTCAGGTCGGCTTCCAGGTCGAGATCGAGGTCGAGCATTTCCTCCGGGTAGCCGGTGCGCTCACATACGATCTTTAGCAGAAGTTGCTTGATGTCCAGCGTCTCTGCAACAGCTTCGACGGCCACCGGGGTTGCCGGGACGACGGCCTGCGCTGCGACCGGAGCAGGCGCAGCGGCCGGCAGAGTCTGCATCGGCGCTACCACGGCGGCCTGATCGATGATGTATTCGGGCACGCGGTAGGGGACCGTGTCTGCGGTGCCGAGGTAACTCAACATAACCTTGCGCTGGGCATCGACCATTTCGCGGACGCTGCGCAGGTATTCCAGGACGACGGCCGAGTGTTCGGCAGCGGGTCCGGGAACTTGGTTCGAGAACTGGTTAGTCACTACTGGCTCCAGGATGGGTCGCATTGCATGAGAGGGAAGTTCGCCCTTGATGGGCCAGGCCCGCTGGCCGTTGACCCACCAGGAGTTGGCGGAAGGCCGGCGATCCGGGGCCGAAGACAGGTCGAAGAGCTTGGCATTTCGACCAGCATACAGGACTTGTGTGTCGATGCTGATTCCGTTGACAGCCAGCTGACCGAGGGCGAGCAACAGCTGCGTCACACCGTCTTCATTCGGCCGGTCGAGGTTCACTGCGACGTAGGGCCGGTCGCCGAGAATTCGCTGGACGAGGCCAGTGAGCACACGGCCGGGACCTACTTCGACGAAGATGCGGGCGCCCGCCGCGTACATCGACTCGATCTGGCTGGCGAAGCGGACGGGCTTGCCGATGTGCTGCGCCAGCATCGAGCGGATGGAAGCAGGCTCGGCCGGGTAGGGCTGAGTCGTCGTGTTTGAATAGACAATCTGCCGTGGCGAAGCGATGTCGACCGCGTCGAGGTCCTTCGCGAAGACATCGCAGGCAGGGCGGATCATCGGGCTGTGGAAGGCAGCGGCGACCGGAATAGCGCGCGCCGTCAGACCTGCAGCCTCGAGTCGCTTCATCGCGGTGGCAACACCAGCGGTCGGGCCGGAGATCACCGACTGGTCGGGAGAGTTCTCGTTCGCGACTACGACTCCGTCGATGCCCTCGAGGTGCTTTGAGGTCGTCTCGTAGTCGGCGAGGACGGCCGCCATGTTGCCGGAGTCCGCATTGCTGTCGGGTCCGCAGGCCTGGAGGATGCGCTCACCTCGCAGCTGGCTGAGCTGAAGCAGGGCGCTCTCGGGGATGGCTCCGGCCACCGAAAGTGCAACCAGTTCGCCGTAGCTATGGCCGGCGAGCATGTCAGCTTCGATGCCGAGCTTGGCCAGCAAGTCAGCCGCGGCGAGCCCGGCAATACCGAGCGTCGGTTGAGCGACACGCGTGTCGGTGATGGCGTCGCGCTGGGCGTCCTTGTCGGCGGCCGACCATGCGGTCGGCGGGAACATCTTCTTGCGCCAGGGTTCGCCCAGCGAGAGGTACTTCTGAAGGTCAGGGAAGGCGGTGAACAGGTCGTTCAGCATGCCGACGCGCTGGCTTCCCTGCCCCGGGAAGAGGAAGGCGAGCTTTGCATCCGGCAGCGGCTGGCTCGGCGCGATGAATACCCCCGAGGAGTTGGTCTTGCCTTCGCGCGCCATCGAGAGCTTTACGCGCAGGTCCTCGAGGTCGCGAGCAACGACTGCGACCTGCACCGGCGCGCTGCCTTCGGACACGGAGCGGGCAAGGTCCTTCATCGGCTGCTCGGCCGCATCGATGACCTTGAGGAGTGCTTCGATTTGCTTGTGAGCATCGGCGACGGTGTTGCCGCGGAAGAAGAAGAGCTCTGAGCGCCACTGCTCGACGCCCGCCTCAGCGGTCGAGCCAGCGTACTCCGCCACGACCGTGTGGAAGTTGGTGCCACCGAAACCGAAGGCGCTAACACCGGCCTTGCGATTCTCGCCGGGCCATGGCTTGGCGCCCGTATTGATCGTGAAGGGGCTGTCGGGCTTCCACCCGGGGTTGGGCGCCGTAACGTTGAGGGTGGGCGGCAGGATGCGGTGATAGAGGCTGAGCGATGCCTTGATCAGGCCCGCGAGTCCGGCAGCGCACTTTGTGTGTCCGATCTGAGACTTCACCGAGCCGAGGGCGATGCTACCGGCCTCTGCGCCGACGTTACCGAAGAACTGGTTGAGCGTCTCCAGTTCCGTACGGTCGCCGACGACCGTACCGGTGCCGTGTGCTTCGACGAGCTCAACTTCGAGCGGCGAGCCACCAGCGCTTTCGTAAGCACGGGCTAACGTGCGGACCTGGCCTTCAGCGCGAGGCGCCGTCAGACCGAGACTGCGGCCGTCGGAGCCGCCACGGACTGCCTTGATGACTGAGTAAATGCGGTCGCCATCGCGCTCGGCGTCGGCGAGACGCTTGAGGACGACGGTCGCAACACCTTCGCCCAGGGCGATGCCGTCGGCGCTTGCGTCGAATGGCCTGCACTGGCCGGTGGCGCTAAGAGCGTGGACGCTCGCGAAGGCGAGGAAGTCAACGACGCTGTTGTGAAAATCTGCGCCGCCGCAGAGCACCATCTCGCTTGTCCCACTGACTAGCTCTTTGCAGGCGAGGTCGAGTGCGGCGAGAGATGAGGCACAGGCGGCATCGACGGTGTAGTTCACACCGCCGAGGTCGAGTCGGTTGGCGATTCGGCCTGCGATGACATTGGCAAGGATGCCCGGGAATGAGTCCTCCGTCAGAGTCGGCAGGACGGCATCGAGCTCCGCAGGAATCTCCCCGGCGTACTGGCGCCACATGGCTCGGAAGCCGTAAGCGCCCGCGAGATCTGTACCGGCTTCGGCGCCGAAGATGACGGATGTGTTCTCTCGGTCGAACTCGCGGTCGAGGTAACCGGCATCGGCGAGAGCGCGGCGGCTCGACTCGAGAGCGAGGAGCTGCACGGGCTCGATGGCAGACAGCGAAAGCGGTGGGATGCCGTAAGTCAGCGGGTCGAAGGCTACCGGATCGAGGAAGCCGCCCCACTTCGAGGGCGTCATGTTGCCGTTCATCGAGGTTGGGTCGAAGAACGTCTCGGCCTTCCAGCGCTCCGGTGGCACCTCGGTAATGCTGTTGACGCCGTTCACGATATTGGACCAGAACGTCTCCAGATCTGGCGCACCAGGCATGATCGCCGACATGCCGATAATGGCAACGTCGGTGCTCCTGGCGCTTTGCGGCGTCTCATGTGCCGGCTGAAGTTGACTCAAATATTCCCCCGAACCTTCAGACACGTCCTGGTGGAGTGTCTCGATAGTAGTAACTTCGGCACGAAGTGCGGCGACCTGACCTAGCATGACCATGCCTTCGCGGCGCTGCGTTTCTTCGTCTACGCTGACAATCTTGTTTCCCTCACGTACGAGCCCCTTGGAAGCTATACGCAGACGACCAAGATTTAGTTCTTCAAGCTTTTCCCATATCTGGTGCGACTCGAGGCCTTCGCGCTCGAGGCGGGCACGCTCGGCTCGGAAGGTGCGCACGAACTCCGTGTCTGCGCATCGCGTCGCGTGGCCGGGCGCTGTTTCCAGAAGTGCAGTCTCTTCGCATTCGAGAGTCGCCTGCTGGAACGCAGGCTGGATTGCCCCGGTTGCGACAGCTTCCTGCGTCGTGAGGTAGGCCGTACCCATCAGCACGCCGATCTTGACGCCGCGCTCGACGAGCGGTGCAGCCATCGCGGCCACCATGGCGGCAGAGCGCGCATCGTGGATGCCGCCGGCAAAGATGACGCTCAGCTCCTTCGGCGATGAGTGGCTGAGCAGACGCTCGATCTGGGATTGCCAGAGCACGAAGCTGCTGCGCGGTCCTACGTGACCGCCGCACTCGAGACCTTCGAAGACGAATCGACGCGCACCCTGGCGCAGGAACATGTCGAGCAGTCCGGGCGAAGGCACGTGCAGGAAGGTCGTAATGCCTATTTCTTCCAGCGGCTTGGCCTGCGCCGGGCGGCCACCGGCGATGAGGGCGACGGGTGGCTTCACGCGTCGCACGACTTCGAGCTGCTCTTCGCGCAGCTCCGGCGGTACGAAACCGAGAATGCCGACACCCCAGGTCTTACCTTCGAGTTTCTGAGCCGTTTCTTCGAGGAGCGCCTGGACCTCAGGCCCGCGCATTAGGGCGAGGGCTAGGAAAGGCAGGCCGCCGCCGTCGGTGACAGCTTCGGCGAAGGCCGCGCGGTCGCTGACGCGGGTCATCGGACCCTGGAAGATCGGGAAGCGGATGTCGAGCTCGGAGGCGAGCTTCGAGGCAGGCGAGAGGGCAAGCTGGCGTCTCGCCGAGGCGATCTGCGTCTTGGTGGCTTTCTCGATCGCTTTGACGATGCCGCCGACGGTGCGGTAGGCGTCTGCGAGGGGGCGAGCGAAGGCTGCATCCTGGCCGGCGGGCAGCAGGTTCTTGCGCAGGTCACTACAGCTGAAGAGCTCGGCCGGGTCGCCCTGAGAAGCGAGCTCGTGCACCGGCAGGTCGGGTCGTGTGAAGACGCGGTAGCCGGAGAGAACGACAGTCTCGCTGCCGTCCATCGCCTTGATGGCCGTCTTTACGTCGTTGGGTATCGAGGATTCGCGGGTCAGAGAGACCTGCGAGTCGAGCACCACGCCGGCAGCTCCGCCCGCGATGCAGGCGGCGGCAGTGTTGAGGCCGATACCACCCTGAACCCAGATCGGGAGCTCGATTTCGCGCACGAGCGACTGCAGAAGGACGAACGACGTTGCGTCACCGACGCGGCCGCCGCTTTCGTTGCCCTTCGCGATGAGCCCTGCAGCGCCCTGCTCGACGGCCGCCCGCGCTTCCGTCAGCGAGGTGACCTGGACGAGGACCTGGAAGTCCGACCAAGGGTGCGTCGGCTCGCCGGCGTCGAGGATGACGGTAGACACACGTCCAGCGAACATCGAGGGTTCGATGCTCAGCGACGGTGCGATGCGGACGCCGAGAGTTTCGGGTGCCTGCGATTTGAGCTTGTCGAGCGCAGTAACAGCGCTATCGAGATCGCGACCGAGGTCGAGGACGCCGAGGGCGCCAGCGCGGGAAGCCGCGGCGACCACCCCGGCGTCGGGATTGTCAAAGGGACTAATGACAATTATCTGTTTTGGCTGGTCAACCATTATTGCTCCCGTGCGGGGGGTGCAAATCGGCGCGGACACCGATCAGAATCTGACGTGGAGCGAGCGAGCGTGATAAAGAAAAGCTAGCAGTTGCGAAATGATTGCCGCAAGGGGCCAGACCTTGCAGACTCGTTATGTTTGCCATGAAGCTAGTGAGTGATTCGGACGCGAAGATCGCTCGCCGCCTGCCACCGGAAAGTTCATTCGAGTTATCCACCCAGGGTGACTATAAGGCACCCACACCCCAAAAGTGGGCACTTGAAGAGTTACCGTGTGGTTAATTTCGTGCCCGTCCTTTCCAGATCACCCGTAATATTTTACGAATTTTTCGTAAGGCCCCCTAATCGTATCTTGGCAAGGCAAGCCCAGAGTCAAGGAGACTGCATGAACGTTGAAATCACAGACAGCGAAGAGACGCTGATCCTCGCCGCATTACGGGCCTGGCAGGACATGTCCGGCCCGATGCACCTCGAAGAGGAGTACGAGGCGTACTTCGAGTTTCACGAGCCGCTCTCGAAGGAAGACATCGATGCCTTGTGCGCAAAGATCGCCGAGGCAGCGCGAAGGGCGCGCTAAAGTCCGTACGCCGGAGAAAAGAAGAGGCCCGGAGCACGTAGCTCTGGGCCTCTTCGCGTTTGCGTGCCGGGTTTAGTGTCCGCCGGTTGAGTAGTTGGCCGGGTTCACCTGGTTGGTAACGCCTGTCGTATTGGCCGAAGTGGCTCCGTTGAGCGGGTTCGTCGGGCTCGGGTTGGCCGTGGCGTTGATGCGCTGCACCTGGACGACGTTGACGTTGACCGACTGCACCTGGTTGCTGCCCAGCGCCTTTACCTGGATCGTGGCGGTCTGATTGCCTGCAGGCGCTTTTGTCGAGTCGACGCTGACTTCCATGTGCCCGAGGCGATCGCAGGGGTTTGTTGGGTTGCAGGGCAGGTCACCGCCGACGGCCACGCCGGTGTAGGGCGAGATCGTCAGCCACGGCACGCTCGCGGTCGCGTACCAGGACAGGACGCCGCTCCCGACGTTCGCGATGTCGACTGTCTCAGACGTCGAGCCGCCGGTCGCCCCCGGGGCGAAGCCGACACGTACATCGGTCTTGCTCAGCTGCATCTGGGGGCTGCCGAGGATCTGGGCGCGCCTGCTGGCATCTGGCTGCGGGGTGGTGTCGAGGTGGAACGGCGGCGGCGTCGGGATGTCCATCTTGGCGTAGGGGTAGACGAAGTTCTGCATGCTCAGCGCGTTTCGCCAGATGGGATTGTTGAGGTCCGGCAGCGAAATCTGCTGGCCCGCCCAGAGCTGCTTGCCATCAACGACGGGCGGGTTGGCCGCACAGCCGAAGACGAGCTCCTGGTAGGGGTAGTTGGACCGGTTGTGGCCCTTGCCATCGCCGGTGGGCGCACAGCTGTAGGCCGGCCGGGGCCAGGCGCCGTAGATCGGGTCCAGCGGGTGGTTGCTCTTGTTCGAACCGGGACCGGTGAAGCCGTTGTAGGCCCAGACGGCGAAGTACCAGTTCTCGAGGACGCTGGGGTGCCCGTTGGTGTCGATGCCTGCAATTGGCTTCTTGTCGGGCGCCTCATTCCACTTGTTGACGAGGATGGCCGCGCCGCGGGCGATGTTGTAGGCGAAGTTCGTCGCAATGAGGGCCTGCTCGGGCGACCCCTTGCCGTTCTCGCCGCTGGGGATCGTCATGCCCGTCGTCACCTGCTCGATGCCGTGACCGCAGTCGAACGAGATGAGCGACGCGCCGATGGAGCCGAAGGGAACGTCGGCGCCGGCCTGCGTGATGCTCGATTCCACCCAGGCGATCGACTTGAGGAGGACCGGCGGGACGGTGCCGGACATCGTGTAGCGGGCGCCGCGAGGGCCGTACTGGATGTCGGGGACGCCGAAGTACGGGTCGCCGGGGAACAACATGTTGTTCGCTGCGAGATCGATGGTGTCGAGGAACATCTTGCGGTCTTTGAGGTCCTCATACGCCGTCGGCGTAAAGGGGAAAGCGCACTGATCGGCGCGCGCGGGCTTAGTCGGCACCAGTACCAGGGCCGCGCTCAAGAGAGTCGCGACGAGGGCGATCTGCATCCCCAAAAAGAGACGCAGGTTACGGGTCGATCCAACCAAGGAAGGTCACCTCATCGTTCGTTATTGTCTTGCGAGTGCCGCCGGCGCTGACGATTTCCAGTCGTTCGCGGCCGGGGTTGACTGCGGATGTGCCGTCAAAGTTGCGGACTACGAGCTGGCCGCCTGTCTTATCGAAGACGAGCGGCACGTCAAAGCCCTTGCTGGGCTTTGTGAAGCCGTTCTGAGTGGCGCTAACCTTGCCTGTGCCGGAGATGCTGCCGACCGCGAGCTCGCCGGTCTTGCTCCAGGCGGGACTGAACGCGTCGCCGTCGGGGCCGGTTTGTGTTGCCGCGCCGCTGGCGATATCGAGGATGTACGCGCGAGAGACGACCTGCGTCGAGTCCGAGCCCATCGCGAGGTACGCTAGACGGTCTCCCGTCGGCGACAGGCGCCAGTCGCGGGTCAGGCCGTCGGCGAGCTTGGCGACGGGGATGCTGCTGCCATCGTTGAGGTTGACGGCGAGCAGGCTGGAGTCGTCGTTCGTGATCTTCACGTAGTAGAGTCGGCCACCATCGGGTGTAAATCCAACCGGGAACAGGGACCAGCCATCGCCGGAGACCAACTCGCGTTCTTCGCCAGAAGCGATATCGAGGATAAAGAGGCGGTAGTCGTCGCTGCGGCGGTAGACGAGCTCATCGCTCTTAGGCGACCAGACGGGGGGGACGAGGAGGTCGACGCCGTGGGCAACGAGCTTCGGCTTCTCGGTCGTGCTTATCGCGCCGACCCAGACCTCCGCGGGCGAGTCGGGAGAAGGCGAACTCAGGCTGACCGGCAGCGCGTTGTAGGCGAACTGCGCTCGGTCCGGCGCGAGGCTCGGCACGATTCCGAACTCCTCGGCATGCGCGATGGCGAAGAGCTTCTGGCGCTTCGTCGGGTCGGACGCAGATGCCAGCCAGAGCGTGTCGGCAGTCGTGTCGAACTCGAAGTAGGCGACGCGCGGGATACGGCTGTCCACAAGCGATGGCGTCTTCGTCGAGTCGGTACGAAGCAGCTTGATCGGCAACAGGCTCAGCACCCCAACACCGAGGGCAACAATGGCCCACAGGAGCAGGTTGAACTGGCGTCTGGGTACGGAAATTGGTGCTTGCATCGTTTGCCTTCGGCCAAGGCCCGCGCGGATAGCCATCCGCGACGCGGGCCAACCCCCGCCTTGCTGGCGCGCTTCAGGCCTCAGGTCCCGATGTCTTCGGCGCCTCCCAGACCTCCATCGACCGCGATAGGCGACCGGTAGGAGATAGAACTAAAGCGTCCGCGTGGCTAAAGGCGGCGGGGCCAGAGCCAGTGCGGACGTCATGCGTAGAAATGCGTGTAGAAGTGATCGCTGCCCACATCGATGGGGCAGCGATGGACGCCAGATATGGCGGGCACGCGAATGCCCGGGACTGGCTTGGGTAGTTTTGAGGGGCTGCAAATAGCGGATTTGCTGGCGTGTAAATCAGTCGCTCCTTAGAGTCGGCCCCCGCCTCCGACTGATGACTCCTGAGTCTAACAGACAAGTTTTGACCCGTGTCAATTGCATAACGGCAGGACTTGGGGAGATTCGCCCTACCTTAACGATTGTCTATGGCGTTGCAAAAGCGTGTATGTAAGGGAAATCCCTAAGTTTGGGCCCAAGTGCGCTGCGTTATCTCGCCTGCGAATTTCGAGGACGTAACAAAGCCCGCGACAGCGTCGCGGGCTTTGAGTTGGCGACGCGGAAGGGCATCTAGTGTGTGGCCGCGGGTTGGTCGCCCCACGCTCGTCGCACGTGGCGCACGACGTAGAGGATCACGAGCACAACGATGATCGCGGCAATGGGGTAGTCGGCGGGGCGCATCCAGTTGCGCAAATCTTCCCAGTGCTCGCCGAGGATGTAGCCGCCTGCAGCTAGTGCGAGCGACCAGACGAATGAACCGACGAAGGTGAAGACGGTGAACTGCTTGATGTCCATCTTCGAGACGCCCGCTGGGACGCTGACAAACGTGCGCACGATGGGCAGAAGGCGAGCGAACATCACGGCCCAGGGCCCGAAGCGCTGGAAGAAGCGGTCGGCGAGGTCCAGGTCATGGCGCGAGATCAGGATGTATTTGCCGTACTTCTCGACGGCGGGCCTGCCAGCTATAGCGCCGGCGTAGTAAGCGATTATCGATCCCAGCGTGTTGCCAATGGCGCCGCACAGGCCGGCTACCAGGATCCATTCGAATCCGAGGCCTTTTGCTTTGATCAGCATCCAGCCGGCGAGCGGCATGATGAGCTCGCTCGGCAGCGGGATGGCCGCGCTCTCGATGGCCATGAGCACGATGATGCCAGGCCAGGAGATCGCGTCGTAGACATTGCCGATGAAGGTGAGGAGATGAGTCTCGATGTCGTGGATCAGGGCGGGACGCTCCTAGATTCGCGGCGGTCGGCGAGCACTGCCGATTGAAGGGCGGCTCGCGTTGGCTCAGCGGGTTGGTCTGGCTCTAAGCCTAACCGACGCGACACATATTGAAATGTCGCGAATCTATCTTTGGGTCGTAAGCGCCTCGCCTGGAAGTGGGGCTCTCCCTATAATTGGCGTGCTGCATAGCAAATCGGAGGCGACAGTGGCTGCCGAATCAGTCCTTCAGGGTGGAGAAGCGCGTCGAGAGATCTATCTGGACCGTCGCGTCTGCACCGTCACCGATCGCCGTATCGACATCCACCCGGCTCGAAGCATCGTCTTCCTGCCGCTGATCACGCTTCTCCTGGGCCTGTCCGCGTTCCCGATCATCTTCTTCTGGGGCAGCTCCCTATCGCTCATGCTGCGGATGCTGCTGACCCTCGGCGCCATGATCGTGGTGCCGGTATCCGGCATTGGGCTGGTGTACAGCATCGGCGGAGCCCATGTCGTCGTCGAACGGGCAAAGCAGTCGGCGGTGCTGCAGCAAGGGTATCTGGGCATGGGCGTCGGCACGCAGGAACTGATCCCGTTCTGGAAAATCGACCACCTCATCGTGCGAGAGATTACGCCGCACGACTACCGTGGCCACCACGAAGACTTCGCCCAATATGAGATCGTCATTCGCAAGCTGAGCGAGCGTGAAATCTCGCTCGGGACAGTTACTGTCGCCCGTGTCGAAGCGGCGCATGGGCTGGAGCGAGCGAAGGAAGTGGCCGAAGCTATAGCCGACATGTCCGGCACCCGCTTTGTCCTCGAAGAACTCGAGATCGGACCAATGCAGCCACCCGGGGAACGCCCGTGAACGATCGGACTCCCCGCCTGTCCTTGATCGTCCCGTCCTACAACGAAGAGAGCCGCATCGAAGCCTCGATGGAGCGCATTGCTGCCTTCCTCTCGACACTGAGCTACAAGTGCGAAGTCATCGTCGTCGACGACGGCTCTCGGGCGGAGGGTCGTGCGGCGGCAGAGCGAGCGGTGAAGCTGCTGCCCGCGAACATCCAGAGCACCCTGCTGGTCCACGAGCACAATCGCGGCAAAGGTGGAGCGGTGCGCACGGGATGCCTCGCGGCGTCCGGTCAGCGCATCGCGTTTATCGACGCGGACCTGGCGACGCCGCCGGAGGATCTGCCGGGCCTGCTCGGTGCGCTCGATGCCGGCGCAGACATTGCAATCGGTGTACGCACTCAGGGTGACGGCTCAGATATGCGCGACCGTCGAGGGCTGGCGCGTCGCACGGCCGGGCGCCTGTTCGCCTTCGTGATGCGGACGGTGCTCCTGCCTGACATGGGCGACAGCCAGTGCCCGCTGAAGGCCTTCCAGGGTTCAGCGGCAAGGCGGCTTTTCACGCTACAGCGGGTCGAGACCTGGGCATTCGATGCCGAGTTGCTCTTCCTCGCCTCGAAGCTGGGGCTGAAGGTGGCGAAGGTGCCGGTGGGCTGGAAGGCTGTCGATGGCTCGCACCTGCGTCTCAACCTGAAGAGCGCAATGGAGCTCTGGAACCTGCTTCGCATCCGGTGGGCACACCGCGGCGTCTCGGCTACGACGCTGCTGGAGGCGACAGCACCTGCACGTTAGCGGCGAGCTTAGTTGGGCGGGGAATGGGGGAATCGTGTCCAATCGACTGGTCCGGTCGTCCGTGACCACCATCGTTGACCTTAACTATCGAATCCGCGCTGCGGGCCTCGCGCTGTAATGTCAGAATCAAACGAACCCCGCCAAGTCGGCGCATATGAGCTTCTTGAACCGGTAGGCTCGGGCGATTTCGGCACTGTCTACCGAGCCCGGGACACCCGAAACGACGCCACCGTCGCGCTGAAGATCATCTCGCGGCAGCTGGATGGCGCCGTTGCAGCGCAGTTTCGAGACGAGACGCAGCGCGCTGCATTGCTCCAGTCGCCTTATATCGCTCACATCATCGAAGTCGGCTCCGACGCCTCCACGCCCTTCGTGGTCACAGAATACGTCGATGGCTTGTCGTTGGCTGGCCTGATTCGGCGAGGTCCGGTTGGAGCGCAGGTCGCGCTGACGATTGCGCTACAGGTTGCGATGGCACTGCAGGCCGCTTCGACCGAAGGCATCCTGCACCGAGACATCAAGCCGCAGAACATCCTGCTCGCCGAAGACGGCACGGCGAAGTTAACGGACTTCGGTATGTCCAGCCTTGTTTACGACGGCGGCAAGCCTCAGTCCCTCGATACAGCGGCCTACGCTGCGCCGGAGCAAATCGGCGGCTCGCCCTCGATTCGCTCCGACATCTACTCGTTGGGCGCCGTCATGTTCGAGATGCTGTCGGGCCGCCGGCCCTTCGAGGCAGACTCGATCGATGCTCTGACGCCGATGCATCTCGGGCGCCAACCGGCGCTCGAGCAGCTTCCCCCTGCCTTTAGAACCGTCGTAGGGCGATGCCTGGAAAAGTCGGTAGAGCGGCGTTATCAGAGTCCTGCAGAGCTCATCACGGCGCTGCAGACTGTGAGGCAGCAGCTTTCGACCGCGCCAGCCACCGGCACGCTCGCGACTGCCGCCGTGCCTCAAGCTACGCCGCGAACGCCTACGACCGAAGCACGGCCGGCTGCCGCGGCGGTGAAGGAGGGCGACGAGACGCCGGCAGCCACCAGACGGCAGCCGCTCTCGCAAAAGGAGATGGGCTCTGGCGGCGGCTCCTCGAAGGGACGAATCATCGCCGCCGTGGTCGCGTTGGGCGCCATTGTCGCGGTTGCCGTCGTCGCGATTCTCTCCCTGAGTGGCTCAGAGGCTGCCAAGCCGCAGTTCACGACCGACCCACATGCAGCGGATCGGCTGGCCCACAACGCGATGATCCCGGTGTCGGCGCTTCCCGGCTCGGACTGGAAGATCACGGACATCGACCCGGCCGAATCCGACAAGCCTGGTCTGGATACGGACAACTGCAAGGAGTACAACCAGAACCAGACCGCGACGAAGAACTTCGACAAGAGCAACCGGATTGCGCGTGCGAAGGAGCAGATCAGCCTTTCCAGCACATTGGGATCCTAAGCTTAGAATTCCACGTGGACAAGTTGTCGCGGCCGCTTCTATAGTGTCACCTAAATACTAGTGACTCCAGCGTAACTGGACTGGCCACAGTTAGGCCGCAAATGTAATCACACTGGCTCACCTTCGGGTGGGCCTTTCTGCGTTCGCGAGTGGACCCGATAAGCTCATGGAGCGGCGTAACCGTCGCACAGGAAGGACAGAGAAAGCGCGGATCTGGGAAGTGACGGACAGAACGGTCAGGACCTGGATTGGGGAGGCGGTTGCCGCCGCTGCTGCTGACGGTGTGACGTTCTCTGTTCCGGTCACACCACATACGTTCCGCCATTCCTATGCGATGCACATGCTGTATGCCGGTATACCGCTGAAAGTTCTGCAAAGCCTGATGGGACATAAGTCCATCAGTTCAACGGAAGTCTACACGAAGGTTTTTGCGCTGGATGTGGCTGCCCGGCACCGGGTGCAGTTTGCGATGCCGGAGTCTGATGCGGTTGCGATGCTGAAACAATTATCCTGAGAATAAATGCCTTGGCCTTTATATGGAAATGTGGAACTGAGTGGATATGCTGTTTTTGTCTGTTAAACAGAGAAGCTGGCTGTTATCCACTGAGAAGCGAACGAAACAGTCGGGAAAATCTCCCATTATCGTAGAGATCCGCATTATTAATCTCAGGAGCCTGTGTAGCGTTTATAGGAAGTAGTGTTCTGTCATGATGCCTGCAAGCGGTAACGAAAACGATTTGAATATGCCTTCAGGAACAATAGAAATCTTCGTGCGGTGTTACGTTGAAGTGGAGCGGATTATGTCAGCAATGGACAGAACAACCTAATGAACACAGAACCATGATGTGGTCTGTCCTTTTACAGCCAGTAGTGCTCGCCGCAGTCGAGCGACAGGGCGAAGCCCTCGGCTGGTTGCCCTCGCCGCTGGGCTGGCGGCCGTCTATGGCCCTGCAAACGCGCCAGAAACGCCGTCGAAGCCGTGTGCGAGACACCGCGGCCGGCCGCCGGCGTTGTGGATACCTCGCGGAAAACTTGGCCCTCACTGACAGATGAGGGGCGGACGTTGACACTTGAGGGGCCGACTCACCCGGCGCGGCGTTGACAGATGAGGGGCAGGCTCGATTTCGGCCGGCGACGTGGAGCTGGCCAGCCTCGCAAATCGGCGAAAACGCCTGATTTTACGCGAGTTTCCCACAGATGATGTGGACAAGCCTGGGGATAAGTGCCCTGCGGTATTGACACTTGAGGGGCGCGACTACTGACAGATGAGGGGCGCGATCCTTGACACTTGAGGGGCAGAGTGCTGACAGATGAGGGGCGCACCTATTGACATTTGAGGGGCTGTCCACAGGCAGAAAATCCAGCATTTGCAAGGGTTTCCGCCCGTTTTTCGGCCACCGCTAACCTGTCTTTTAACCTGCTTTTAAACCAATATTTATAAACCTTGTTTTTAACCAGGGCTGCGCCCTGTGCGCGTGACCGCGCACGCCGAAGGGGGGTGCCCCCCCTTCTCGAACCCTCCCGGTCGAGTGAGCGAGGAAGCACCAGGGAACAGCACTTATATATTCTGCTTACACACGATGCCTGAAAAAACTTCCCTTGGGGTTATCCACTTATCCACGGGGATATTTTTATAATTATTTTTTTTATAGTTTTTAGATCTTCTTTTTTAGAGCGCCTTGTAGGCCTTTATCCATGCTGGTTCTAGAGAAGGTGTTGTGACAAATTGCCCTTTCAGTGTGACAAATCACCCTCAAATGACAGTCCTGTCTGTGACAAATTGCCCTTAACCCTGTGACAAATTGCCCTCAGAAGAAGCTGTTTTTTCACAAAGTTATCCCTGCTTATTGACTCTTTTTTATTTAGTGTGACAATCTAAAAACTTGTCACACTTCACATGGATCTGTCATGGCGGAAACAGCGGTTATCAATCACAAGAAACGTAAAAATAGCCCGCGAATCGTCCAGTCAAACGACCTCACTGAGGCGGCATATAGTCTCTCCCGGGATCAAAAACGTATGCTGTATCTGTTCGTTGACCAGATCAGAAAATCTGATGGCACCCTACAGGAACATGACGGTATCTGCGAGATCCATGTTGCTAAATATGCTGAAATATTCGGATTGACCTCTGCGGAAGCCAGTAAGGATATACGGCAGGCATTGAAGAGTTTCGCGGGGAAGGAAGTGGTTTTTTATCGCCCTGAAGAGGATGCCGGCGATGAAAAAGGCTATGAATCTTTTCCTTGGTTTATCAAACGTGCGCACAGTCCATCCAGAGGGCTTTACAGTGTACATATCAACCCATATCTCATTCCCTTCTTTATCGGGTTACAGAACCGGTTTACGCAGTTTCGGCTTAGTGAAACAAAAGAAATCACCAATCCGTATGCCATGCGTTTATACGAATCCCTGTGTCAGTATCGTAAGCCGGATGGCTCAGGCATCGTCTCTCTGAAAATCGACTGGATCATAGAGCGTTACCAGCTGCCTCAAAGTTACCAGCGTATGCCTGACTTCCGCCGCCGCTTCCTGCAGGTCTGTGTTAATGAGATCAACAGCAGAACTCCAATGCGCCTCTCATACATTGAGAAAAAGAAAGGCCGCCAGACGACTCATATCGTATTTTCCTTCCGCGATATCACTTCCATGACGACAGGATAGTCTGAGGGTTATCTGTCACAGATTTGAGGGTGGTTCGTCACATTTGTTCTGACCTACTGAGGGTAATTTGTCACAGTTTTGCTGTTTCCTTCAGCCTGCATGGATTTTCTCATACTTTTTGAACTGTAATTTTTAAGGAAGCCAAATTTGAGGGCAGTTTGTCACAGTTGATTTCCTTCTCTTTCCCTTCGTCATGTGACTTGATATCGGGGGTTAGTTCGTCATCATTGATGAGGGTTGATTATCACAGTTTATTACTCTGAATTGGCTATCCGCGTGTGTACCTCTACCTGGAGTTTTTCCCACGGTGGATATTTCTTCTTGCGCTGAGCGTAAGAGCTATCTGACAGAACAGTTCTTCTTTGCTTCCTCGCCAGTTCGCTCGCTATGCTCGGTTACACGGCTGCGGCGAGCGCTAGTGATAATAAGTGACTGAGGTATGTGCTCTTCTTATCTCCTTTTGTAGTGTTGCTCTTATTTTAAACAACTTTGCGGTTTTTTGATGACTTTGCGATTTTGTTGTTGCTTTGCAGTAAATTGCAAGATTTAATAAAAAAACGCAAAGCAATGATTAAAGGATGTTCAGAATGAAACTCATGGAAACACTTAACCAGTGCATAAACGCTGGTCATGAAATGACGAAGGCTATCGCCATTGCACAGTTTAATGATGACAGCCCGGAAGCGAGGAAAATAACCCGGCGCTGGAGAATAGGTGAAGCAGCGGATTTAGTTGGGGTTTCTTCTCAGGCTATCAGAGATGCCGAGAAAGCAGGGCGACTACCGCACCCGGATATGGAAATTCGAGGACGGGTTGAGCAACGTGTTGGTTATACAATTGAACAAATTAATCATATGCGTGATGTGTTTGGTACGCGATTGCGACGTGCTGAAGACGTATTTCCACCGGTGATCGGGGTTGCTGCCCATAAAGGAGGCGTTTACAAAACCTCAGTTTCTGTTCATCTTGCTCAGGATCTGGCTCTGAAGGGGCTACGTGTTTTGCTCGTGGAAGGTAACGACCCCCAGGGAACAGCCTCAATGTATCACGGATGGGTACCAGATCTTCATATTCATGCAGAAGACACTCTCCTGCCTTTCTATCTTGGGGAAAAGGACGATGTCACTTATGCAATAAAGCCCACTTGCTGGCCGGGGCTTGACATTATTCCTTCCTGTCTGGCTCTGCACCGTATTGAAACTGAGTTAATGGGCAAATTTGATGAAGGTAAACTGCCCACCGATCCACACCTGATGCTCCGACTGGCCATTGAAACTGTTGCTCATGACTATGATGTCATAGTTATTGACAGCGCGCCTAACCTGGGTATCGGCACGATTAATGTCGTATGTGCTGCTGATGTGCTGATTGTTCCCACGCCTGCTGAGTTGTTTGACTACACCTCCGCACTGCAGTTTTTCGATATGCTTCGTGATCTGCTCAAGAACGTTGATCTTAAAGGGTTCGAGCCTGATGTACGTATTTTGCTTACCAAATACAGCAATAGTAATGGCTCTCAGTCCCCGTGGATGGAGGAGCAAATTCGGGATGCCTGGGGAAGCATGGTTCTAAAAAATGTTGTACGTGAAACGGATGAAGTTGGTAAAGGTCAGATCCGGATGAGAACTGTTTTTGAACAGGCCATTGATCAACGCTCTTCAACTGGTGCCTGGAGAAATGCTCTTTCTATTTGGGAACCTGTCTGCAATGAAATTTTCGATCGTCTGATTAAACCACGCTGGGAGATTAGATAATGAAGCGTGCGCCTGTTATTCCAAAACATACGCTCAATACTCAACCGGTTGAAGATACTTCGTTATCGACACCAGCTGCCCCGATGGTGGATTCGTTAATTGCGCGCGTAGGAGTAATGGCTCGCGGTAATGCCATTACTTTGCCTGTATGTGGTCGGGATGTGAAGTTTACTCTTGAAGTGCTCCGGGGTGATAGTGTTGAGAAGACCTCTCGGGTATGGTCAGGTAATGAACGTGACCAGGAGCTGCTTACTGAGGACGCACTGGATGATCTCATCCCTTCTTTTCTACTGACTGGTCAACAGACACCGGCGTTCGGTCGAAGAGTATCTGGTGTCATAGAAATTGCCGATGGGAGTCGCCGTCGTAAAGCTGCTGCACTTACCGAAAGTGATTATCGTGTTCTGGTTGGCGAGCTGGATGATGAGCAGATGGCTGCATTATCCAGATTGGGTAACGATTATCGCCCAACAAGTGCTTATGAACGTGGTCAGCGTTATGCAAGCCGATTGCAGAATGAATTTGCTGGAAATATTTCTGCGCTGGCTGATGCGGAAAATATTTCACGTAAGATTATTACCCGCTGTATCAACACCGCCAAATTGCCTAAATCAGTTGTTGCTCTTTTTTCTCACCCCGGTGAACTATCTGCCCGGTCAGGTGATGCACTTCAAAAAGCCTTTACAGATAAAGAGGAATTACTTAAGCAGCAGGCATCTAACCTTCATGAGCAGAAAAAAGCTGGGGTGATATTTGAAGCTGAAGAAGTTATCACTCTTTTAACTTCTGTGCTTAAAACGTCATCTGCATCAAGAACTAGTTTAAGCTCACGACATCAGTTTGCTCCTGGAGCGACAGTATTGTATAAGGGCGATAAAATGGTGCTTAACCTGGACAGGTCTCGTGTTCCAACTGAGTGTATAGAGAAAATTGAGGCCATTCTTAAGGAACTTGAAAAGCCAGCACCCTGATGCGACCACGTTTTAGTCTACGTTTATCTGTCTTTACTTAATGTCCTTTGTTACAGGCCAGAAAGCATAACTGGCCTGAATATTCTCTCTCGGCCGCCGCCGCCTTTTCCTCAATCGCTCTTCGTTCGTCTGGAAGGCAGTACACCTTGATAGGTGGGCTGCCCTTCCTGGTTGGCTTGGTTTCATCAGCCATCCGCTTGCCCTCATCTGTTACGCCGGCGGTAGCCGGCCAGCCTCGCAGAGCAGGATTCCCGTTGAGCACCGCCAGGTGCGAATAAGGGACAGTGAAGAAGGAACACCCGCTCGCGGGTGGGCCTACTTCACCTATCCTGCCCGGCTGACGCCGTTGGATACACCAAGGAAAGTCTACACGAACCCTTTGGCAAAATCCTGTATATCGTGCGAAAAAGGATGGATATACCGAAAAAATCGCTATAATGACCCCGAAGCAGGGTTATGCAGCGGAAAAGATCCGTCGACCTGCAGCTCACGGTAACTGATGCCGTATTTGCAGTACCAGCGTACGGCCCACAGAATGATGTCACGCTGAAAATGCCGGCCTTTGAATGGGTTCATGTGCAGCTCCATCAGCAAAAGGGGATGATAAGTTTATCACCACCGACTATTTGCAACAGTGCCGTTGATCGTGCTATGATCGACTGATGTCATCAGCGGTGGAGTGCAATGTCGTGCAATACGAATGGCGAAAAGCCGAGCTCATCGGTCAGCTTCTCAACCTTGGGGTTACCCCCGGCGGTGTGCTGCTGGTCCACAGCTCCTTCCGTAGCGTCCGGCCCCTCGAAGATGGGCCACTTGGACTGATCGAGGCCCTGCGTGCTGCGCTGGGTCCGGGAGGGACGCTCGTCATGCCCTCGTGGTCAGGTCTGGACGACGAGCCGTTCGATCCTGCCACGTCGCCCGTTACACCGGACCTTGGAGTTGTCTCTGACACATTCTGGCGCCTGCCAAATGTAAAGCGCAGCGCCCATCCATTTGCCTTTGCGGCAGCGGGGCCACAGGCAGAGCAGATCATCTCTGATCCATTGCCCCTGCCACCTCACTCGCCTGCAAGCCCGGTCGCCCGTGTCCATGAACTCGATGGGCAGGTACTTCTCCTCGGCGTGGGACACGATGCCAACACGACGCTGCATCTTGCCGAGTTGATGGCAAAGGTTCCCTATGGGGTGCCGAGACACTGCACCATTCTTCAGGATGGCAAGTTGGTACGCGTCGATTATCTCGAGAATGACCACTGCTGTGAGCGCTTTGCCTTGGCGGACAGGTGGCTCAAGGAGAAGAGCCTTCAGAAGGAAGGTCCAGTCGGTCATGCCTTTGCTCGGTTGATCCGCTCCCGCGACATTGTGGCGACAGCCCTGGGTCAACTGGGCCGAGATCCGTTGATCTTCCTGCATCCGCCAGAGGCGGGATGCGAAGAATGCGATGCCGCTCGCCAGTGGCTGAGCTCATGAGCGGAGAACGAGATGACGTTGGAGGGGCAAGGTCGCGCTGATTGCTGGGGCAACACGTGGAGCGGATCGGGGATTGTCTTTCTTCAGCTCGCTGATGATATGCTGACGCTCAATGCCGTTTGGCCTCCGACTAACGAAAATCCCGCATTTGGACGGCTGATCCGATTGGCACGGCGGACGGCGAATGGCGGAGCAGACGCTCGTCCGGGGGCAATGAGATATGAAAAAGCCTGAACTCACCGCGACGTCCCGAAGGCGTGGCGCGGCTTCCCCGTGCCGGAGCAATCGCCCTGGGTGGGTTACACGACGCCCCTCTATGGCCCGTACTGACGGACACACCGAAGCCCCGGCGGCAACCCTCAGCGGATGCCCCGGGGCTTCACGTTTTCCCAGGTCAGAAGCGGTTTTCGGGAGTAGTGCCCCAACTGGGGTAACCTTTGAGTTCTCTCAGTTGGGGGCGTAGGGTCGCCGACATGACACAAGGGGTTGTGACCGGGGTGGACACGTACGCGGGTGCTTACGACCGTCAGTCGCGCGAGCGCGAGAATTCGAGCGCAGCAAGCCCAGCGACACAGCGTAGCGCCAACGAAGACAAGGCGGCCGACCTTCAGCGCGAAGTCGAGCGCGACGGGGGCCGGTTCAGGTTCGTCGGGCATTTCAGCGAAGCGCCGGGCACGTCGGCGTTCGGGACGGCGGAGCGCCCGGAGTTCGAACGCATCCTGAACGAATGCCGCGCCGGGCGGCTCAACATGATCATTGTCTATGACGTGTCGCGCTTCTCGCGCCTGAAGGTCATGGACGCGATTCCGATTGTCTCGGAATTGCTCGCCCTGGGCGTGACGATTGTTTCCACTCAGGAAGGCGTCTTCCGGCAGGGAAACGTCATGGACCTGATTCACCTGATTATGCGGCTCGACGCGTCGCACAAAGAATCTTCGCTGAAGTCGGCGAAGATTCTCGACACGAAGAACCTTCAGCGCGAATTGGGCGGGTACGTCGGCGGGAAGGCGCCTTACGGCTTCGAGCTTGTTTCGGAGACGAAGGAGATCACGCGCAACGGCCGAATGGTCAATGTCGTCATCAACAAGCTTGCGCACTCGACCACTCCCCTTACCGGACCCTTCGAGTTCGAGCCCGACGTAATCCGGTGGTGGTGGCGTGAGATCAAGACGCACAAACACCTTCCCTTCAAGCCGGGCAGTCAAGCCGCCATTCACCCGGGCAGCATCACGGGGCTTTGTAAGCGCATGGACGCTGACGCCGTGCCGACCCGGGGCGAGACGATTGGGAAGAAGACCGCTTCAAGCGCCTGGGACCCGGCAACCGTTATGCGAATCCTTCGGGACCCGCGTATTGCGGGCTTCGCCGCTGAGGTGATCTACAAGAAGAAGCCGGACGGCACGCCGACCACGAAGATTGAGGGTTACCGCATTCAGCGCGACCCGATCACGCTCCGGCCGGTCGAGCTTGATTGCGGACCGATCATCGAGCCCGCTGAGTGGTATGAGCTTCAGGCGTGGTTGGACGGCAGGGGGCGCGGCAAGGGGCTTTCCCGGGGGCAAGCCATTCTGTCCGCCATGGACAAGCTGTACTGCGAGTGTGGCGCCGTCATGACTTCGAAGCGCGGGGAAGAATCGATCAAGGACTCTTACCGCTGCCGTCGCCGGAAGGTGGTCGACCCGTCCGCACCTGGGCAGCACGAAGGCACGTGCAACGTCAGCATGGCGGCACTCGACAAGTTCGTTGCGGAACGCATCTTCAACAAGATCAGGCACGCCGAAGGCGACGAAGAGACGTTGGCGCTTCTGTGGGAAGCCGCCCGACGCTTCGGCAAGCTCACTGAGGCGCCTGAGAAGAGCGGCGAACGGGCGAACCTTGTTGCGGAGCGCGCCGACGCCCTGAACGCCCTTGAAGAGCTGTACGAAGACCGCGCGGCAGGCGCGTACGACGGACCCGTTGGCAGGAAGCACTTCCGGAAGCAACAGGCAGCGCTGACGCTCCGGCAGCAAGGGGCGGAAGAGCGGCTTGCCGAACTTGAAGCCGCCGAAGCCCCGAAGCTTCCCCTTGACCAATGGTTCCCCGAAGACGCCGACGCTGACCCGACCGGCCCTAAGTCGTGGTGGGGGCGCGCGTCAGTAGACGACAAGCGCGTGTTCGTCGGGCTCTTCGTAGACAAGATCGTTGTCACGAAGTCGACTACGGGCAGGGGGCAGGGAACGCCCATCGAGAAGCGCGCTTCGATCACGTGGGCGAAGCCGCCGACCGACGACGACGAAGACGACGCCCAGGACGGCACGGAAGACGTAGCGGCGTAGCGAGACACCCGGGAAGCCTGTTAGGCGCTGAGACGGGCGCACAGCGGGCTTCCTGGGGCAGCGGGAAGGGTCGGCCGGTCCCCCGGTCGGCCCATTTCTCTTGTCTCGGTTTAGTTAGTTAGCCTAAGTAACAGTGACTCCGTCACCACAGCACAGCGGGGCGAGCCGTTGACCTGGGGGAAGTGATGCTGTGACGGAATGACTCGAAACACACATTCCTAATGACTTCTCATTGGGTAATCCAGACTTCACGCCACTTCATCACAGCGTCACCCGGGCGCCCTTCGCTGTGACCCCGAATCAGGTTGCCGACAACCTTCATATAGGTAGAGGGGTTTACGCGCCACGCATCAAGCACCGCTAAGGAACGGCGTCGAGCGCTACCCACTCAGGCCGGTCACTCCCCTGATCTCTCCCAGGGTTGAGCGACCGGCGTTGCCTCCCTAGCTCAGTTCGGTTAGAGCGCCTGTTTCGTAATCAGGGGGTCGGCGGTTCGAATCCGTCGGGGGGCTCAATGAGCGGATACACAATCGCTTGGCTCGCATGGCTTGCCGCGTTCGGCGTCATTGAGGGTCGAGCGCTCTTCAATAAGAAGCCGGGCGACACGCTGAGCGAACACGTCTGGTCATGGTTCGCCACGCAAAGCGGCAGTACAGGCAAGCCTTCGGGTTGGGTGCGTGCTCGACGCTTTGCGCTACTGGCCTTCATGGGTTGGCTCACTGCCCACTTCATGACGGGCGGTCGCTTCTAGCGCTGCCGCGCCCAGCCTACTCACGTGAGTAGGTAGGGGGGTGTCGACGGATAGGGGGGTGTCCCCGGAAGGGGGGGGGGGTGCCCTATGCGTACCCGGTGTCTCGACTGTAGGGACTGGGCTACTCATGGTGGGCGCTGTGCTCAGCACCACGCCACCTATCAGGCACAGCGCAGTGTGAAGAGCCATGCGAAGCGGCGTGCTGCTATCGCCCGTGGGAACAACGCTGCGGCGAAGATGCGTCGTGCTATCCGTAAGGCAGTGGGCGCGCACTGTGCTACCTGCCTGGGTTGGTACCACTAGAAAGCTTCTCGAGCGGATCGATCCTGCAGGAATTCCCGGGCATAACTGTTCCACTTGTATCGTCGGTCTGATAATCAGACTGGGACCACGGTCCCACTCGTATCGTCGGTCTGATTATTAGTCTGGGACCACGGTCCCACTCGTATCGTCGGTCTGATAATCAGACTGGGACCACGGTCCCACTCGTATCGTCGGTCTGATTATTAGTCTGGGACCACGGTCCCACTCGTATCGTCGGTCTGATTATTAGTCTGGGACCACGGTCCCACTCGTATCGTCGGTCTGAT
>JADMIO010606960.1_pt1 | contig 74034 bp, 69 predicted proteins | sample 8958161 | NCBI WGS metagenome assembly JADMIO01 (sample SAMN16585339, study PRJNA669376) | soil metagenome | isolation source: Crop rotation soil | place: USA: Cullars Rotation, Alabama | collected 2011
GCCGCGACTTCAAGTCACGTGAATTCCAAGCTTCGGATCCCACTGTGCTGGAAAGGCGGAGCGAGGCGGATGAGGGGTCGTTGAACGTCGGGGTGCGCCGTGGCCCCTCATCCCGCGTTCGCTTCGCTCACGTGGGCCTTCTCCCCGGAGGGGAGAAGGAGGGCTAATCGCGCTTCCACGCCGGCCGCGTGCGGCGGTGGCGCAGAAACAGCCATTCCGTCTGCCGTTCGCGTTCCAACTTTTCGAAATTCACTAACGGCGTGTTAGCGCGAGCCTTGCCCGCAGGTTCCGGAGATGTCTTTTGATCATGCGGTCGCTTGCTCATCATTCCCCTCGCTGTTCTCTGCGCCTCTGCGTCTCTGCGGTAAATCAAACTGTGACACTAAGCGGCGAGGAACTCATGGCGCCTTCATGCACAAACTGAATCGTGCGAATGTGCGGCGCGCGGCCCAAGTCGCGTTTAACGGTGCCGCGTTTCATGCGCGTCAGTGCGATTGTCGCGGTGCCGCCGCCGGACTCCTTCACCGTCAGCGTCAGCGTGCCTTTTGCGCCGGCGGCAATGTTGTCGTCGAGCTCCAGCGTGTCGATTTCGATTTCGACGCCTTGCGCGAGCGGAACCTGCGCGGCGGGACCATTGAGCGTGCCCGCGCGAATCTCCAGAAATTTCACGAGTTCATTCAAGCGCGCGCCGGCGGGCTTGCCCAGATTCACGTTTGTCGTGCTGCCGCCGCCGGGCGGAGTGACCTCGAACGCGGCGGAGAGCAGTTGAAAGCCGGCCGTCGCGGCGGAGCCGCTCGCGTCGCTGGTGGTTGCGACGATGCGGTAGATGGCTTCGTGTTCGTCGCTTTCGACTTCGCTGACGATGAATTTTGTGGAGGTGCCGCTGGGCGAAGTAATCACATCGCCGGGATCGATGGCGCCGGAAAAATTCGTCTGCCGTGGCAGCCAGAAGATGCGGCGTTCGGTGTTGCCCTGCTCGCCGACGCGTTCGTCCTCTTTGATAAAATCCGCGATCAGGCCGCTGATCGTGCCGCCGCCGTGGGCCAGGTCGATGCGCACGCCGATTTCGCGAAACGCGGCGAGCGCCGCCGCGGCTTTGGCGTCGCGGATGTCGGTCCAGTTGCTCATGGGGGTCTCCAAGGGGAAGGTCGCCGGAGAATTTCATAGGACATATAGGACCGATGGGACCTATAGGACGTGACCGGGCATGCTGGCGTTTTCTAGATAGGTCCTATACGTCCCATAAGTCTTATTGAGAACGATCATGGTCCGCGCCGTATTTACCGCTCAACAATGCCGCCGCCACCAACACCGCGCTGCGCTTCTGCCATGAATCCTCCGGCAGGCACGGCGATACCCAAGATGTTGCCCAACGCGGTGCGGATCATGTCGCGTTCCGCCGGATGATCGGCGATGACGCCGCTGGCGCCCGACGACGAGTGCATTTTCAACGGGCTTGTCGCCGTGATGGCGGTGTGACGATCGAGAACAGCCGTAACACGAGTAATTTGTTCCGCTGATAGCGCCGCGAGCTTCGCCGTGATGCGCGAAACGATGGCGCTCATGTCGTAGCTCTCGAATTCGGGCCCGAAGAGCGTCGCGACGGAACCGAACACGTCGCCGGAGCCGCTCTGCGGGATGCCGAGGATTTCAAAAATCGGGGTGGTCTGCGCGGCGGTGAGGGGCATGATGGGGTTCTCCGGTTATATTGATTGGAAATGGAAACTTGCTGATGCGCTTTCCGCGGCTTCGATTGCATTTGTCCACCTGCATCGTGCTGATGTTTGCCGCGGGGTTTCTCGCGTGGCTGAACCTCCGTGACTATCCGGCCATTCAGGAGCATGATGGCCGCGTGGAGGCCACCGGATTTCAAGGCGGCCTGGGCTGGCCCGTCCGCTGGTACTCGCTGCGGCGGCCGGGTGCGCGCGAATTGAGCCAAAACGCAGTCTCGACGAACGTGCATGGCACCGTCCTGCTTTGGGCGGAAGAGACCTCAGCCGGACCCATGGTCATCATCATCGACATTGCCGTTGCGCTCCTGATCCTGGCCGTTGTGGCCGTCGTCTGCGAACGGCTGTTATTGAGATATACTTTGCCAAGAAAGCCGTCTCATTTAGACACTCACTGAGGCATCGAACGTGTATGGCGCTTCCGCGTATCCATCTGCATCTGCTGACCTGTTTTCTGCTGATGTTGACTGCCGGCGGACTGCTGCTGGCGAATTTGCATTCACGCCCCAGCCGTGTTTATCTTGAAGTGGACGGCGTGAAGTCGAATCCACCCACGCACGGCTGGCCTTGTGCTATGACCGTGCTCATCAGCAACCAGCCTGGCCTGCTGAATTCGTTCGAGGTCGTCCTGTTTGATCTGCCGACATTCGTCAATCTCGCAGTGGGCGCGATCATCCTTGTTTCCGTTGCCTGTATCTGTGAACGGCTATTGCGGCGCACTACTCCGGAATCGCCCTCATGACCGGCGCCAATCCGTCCCGCTGGCACTGGTCCGACTGGGTGGTGTTTCTGCATGTCTCAGTCACGATGTTTCTCGTCAATTCCTTTGATCGCACGACAGTTCATCCGAATGGCTACCTCATCACGGGTCGCGGCTGGCCGTTTTTTTATGAAACCCATTACCGCACTGTGGGGGCATCGCCGATGCCGCCGGTGGAGTTGCTTCCGCTCATGTGGGATGTCATCTTTTCGCTCCTGGTAATTGTACTGCTGGTGCCGTTATTCAAATGGTGGCGCAGAACTCGCTTTCGTGTGCATTTCACCACTTGCTATTTGCTGGTGGCAGTGGCCAGCGCGCTGATATGGCTGAACTTTTTCTTCCCCTCACCAAACCCCGGAGTAGGCTGGCCTATTCAAGTCATTCCATATCAGCGCATGCCTGCATCCGTGATTCTTATTTTTAATTTCTCAATTGCAGCTTATTTGCTGTTGAGCGTCATCTTCATCGTTGAGGGACTCGTTCCATATTACGCGCGCTGGAAATCCTCTTCTCCAACCCGCACCGCAGACAGATAGCGCCGCCGTTTTTCATCGCGTGCCGCGTCGTGCTGCGGCAGTGCGCGCAATAATGCAGCGTGAAATGTCGCATCGCGGTTCCTCCTATGAGATCCGGCGCGGATTTGTGGAGCCAGCACGGCGCTCCACAAATCCGCAATCCGGAATCAGCACTCCGCAATTAGGCCGCGGTCGCGTTGTGGACCAGCTCCGCGCACAGCACTTCGCGGTGGTCGTTGTACGCTTCGTCCCAGTTGCCCGCGGTGCCCAGCGCGGTGTTGTCGGGATTCGCCGTCGCCGACGTCCACTTCATGCCGAACATGTGCGGCGCGAAGTCGAAGTTCGCCAGCACGCGCCAGTACGGAGCCTCGAAGTCCAGGCGGCGTTCGGCTTCGATGCGCAGGCGCTGATGATAAATCAGGCCCAGCGCATTCTGCCCGAACAGCAGCGTGCGGTAGCGTTTGAAGTTTCCGCCGTTGGTTTCCTTCAGCGCCGCGTCGTCGACCACGACGATGCGCATGCCGAAGGCCTGCGGCAGGCCGGTGACGACGGTGAAGCCGCCGACGTTCTCGACCTTGTAGTTGCCGATCGTGTCGTTCACGAGGTCCGCGAACGCTTCGCTGTGGCAGACGACGGTGCTGAGGCGGTTGTACGCGTCGCCGAGTTTCATGCGCGTGTCGTACAGGTTCGCCAGTGTCAGCTTCACTTTCGTGCCGCTCGCCGCGTAGACGTTATTGATGTGCGCGTCGGCGCCGGGCGTATCGAGACTGTCCAGCGCGGCGACGGTGACCTGCAGCAGCCGCGAGCGGATTTCCTGCGCGGCCATGTTGCCGATCTGCCGGCCGACTTCCTGCTCGATGGATTCCCGCCGCAGGCCGCGGATGAACAGATCCTCGGTGAACTTCACCGGGCCCGCGCGCCGGCGCAGGATCACCGCTTTGTCTTCGGCGCCGGCGATGTCCAGGTCCGTCGGCGCGCTGGTGCTGGTGAGATCGCGCCGCGCGACGAGCGAACCGATGTTGCTGAAGTACGGCATGTCGACGAACTGGCCGCCGCCGCCGAGGCTGCTCTGGTAATCGCCGGCAGAGAGCGTTTTGACGACGCCGAGCGCCTGGTCGAGCAGTTGCAGATTTTCGACGAACGCAGCGCTGGAGTACTCACTCGCGAGCTGCGGATCGAAGGTGTAGTTGCTGATGACCGAAAAGGCCATGGGATGGCTCCTTAATTAACGAGTGTGAAAGATGAACAAGAAATTATGAATTATGAATGCTGAATGATGAATTGAACTGCAACGACAATGTGCTGTTCATTCATCATTCATAATTCAGCATTCATCATTGCTGTTTGAAATGCGCCTGCCGGAGCCGTTCGAGCTCTTCCGGCCGGTCGTACAGATATTCACGCAGGATGTTCTGGTTCTGCGGTTTGAGCAGCTCCGCGTAGGTGATGCCGGCCGAAGTGCCCGGGTTGCCTCCGGTGCCAGTGCCGGCGCCCGTGCCGCCGAAGACTCGCGCTTTCACCCAATGCGGTTTGCGCGCGGCCAGTTCCCTTGCGGCTTCTTCCGGAGTAACACGTTTCTTTTCAAACGTGCCATCGGCGCTGCGGCCGCCGGGCAGCATGACGTGCCAGTGGCCTTCTCTGTCCTGTTGGGCCAGCGGGGCGAGCTCTCGGTACGCGTCTTCCGGATCGAACCAGTCGATGCCTTGCAGCGCGCGCCGCACGGCCAGCTCACGCTGGGCGCTCTCGGCTTCCTGCCGCCAGCGTTCGGCGTCGGGCGGCGGCTCCGGCGGCGACGTCGTTTTTTCCTGCTCGTGCTCGGACATGGGACCTCCAGGGGTAGTGATGATTGATGAACTATGAGTGATGAATGGCAGTTAAAATCCCGTGCGATGAGCATTCATCACTCATCATTCAGCGCTCATCGTTTATGTTCAGCGCTTCGCGCTCCTGCCGCAGTGCTTCGCGCTTTTCGGCGGGCAAGACGCCCAGCGCGGTCTCGATGCGCTGCAACGCGGTCTTCGCGAGTTCGTTCTGGCCCAGGCGTTCGGCCAGTTGCAGAATGCGCTCGCTGTTGTCGATGCTTTCCGCGGTTGAACCGACGTCGAAGCTGTCGGGCATGCGCACGGCGATGCCTTCCGCCGGAACTCCGAGCGCTTGCGCGGCGAAGTGCAGGCACTGCGCGAGGAACGGTTCCAGCGCGCGGGCGAGCATGAACAGCATGCGCTCTTCGCCGGTTTTGAAGCGCCACGCCTGCGCGATGCCGCTCTGTTCGCTCGGTATCGCGGCATCTTCGCCGCCGCTGCTGCCCTGGCGGCGGGCTTGCAGCGCAAAAAGGTTGTGCGCGCGGAAGAGCAACTCAATGCCGGTCGGATCGAGCTGCACGAATTCGAGCTCTTCTGGATTTTCCATGCCGGGCTTGCCGTTGCGCAGCGGGATGTAGCGCGATGCGCCGACGCCGATGCGGCCGATTTCATCGTCGCTGCGGCCGGTCTTCAGCGTCAGGATCGGGTTGCCGAGCAGAAATAAATCCCAGACCAGATCGCTGAGCACGCGCGCGGCCGCGACGTCGGCTTCCGCTGCGCGCTGCAGCACGGGACGGCCGATGCCGTCGCGCGCGGGAAACGGATGCAGAAAGACCACAGGCACGGCGCCGAAGCCGTGCGGTGTGGGCGTGTGCGCATGCACTTTCCATTCGCCGCTCGCGTCCTGCCGCACGACGTAGACGTGAATGAATTCACGGTCGACGATGCGGTACATGCGCACGGGTTCGCCGGAAGCATCCCAGCGCGCGCGCTGCAATTCCTGCTCACCGAATTTCACCCAGGCCAGGCGCCCATCGGGGCCGTAATCCCAGTCCAGCGTTTCGCCGGCGGAATACAGCGCCAGATAGGGGCGGCCCAGGTTGTGCGCGGCGACGTCGGCTTCCGACGGCGGACGCTCCCGCGCGTTTTCCGGCAGCGGGTCGCGGTCCAGCAGCGCCGCGCAAAAACCGTGGCTTTGCGCGAGGCAAACGGCCTGCACGGCGAAATCTTCGAACGACGAATGCCGCCGCCCGGCCTCGCGCACGAACTTTTCCATGCGCGGTTCGCTCACGCCGTCGAGCTGCAAACGCGTTTTAAACAGCGCGCCGAGCCGCGACGCGAGCAACTGCGGCGTCTCGGGAAAGAATGGCGTGAGTTCGATGCGCTTGGCGTATTCGCTCTCGGGTTCCAGCCGGCCCTTGGGAAAATAGGGGCTGGACCAGCCGCCCGGCCCGCGGCGCTTGATGCGTCCGGCGAGCACGTCGTCGATCAGCCGCCAGGCGGGCTCGAGTTGTTCGAGACCCGGGCGCGCGCGGCTAATGTGGTGAGGAAGTCAGATTGCATGAAAGCTCCTTCTGAAGGAATTCCGAATTCCGAAGCTCGAATTTCGAAACAAATTCAAATGTTTGAATTTCAAATGCTTGAAACTGTCAGATCGTCGTGGCAATCAGCGCGCGAATTGGTTTTGAATTTGTTGTTTCTGTAATTCGAATTTGTTTCGAAATTCGAGCTTCGGAATTCGGAATTAGCAGTTACGCGTATAATCCTTCCTGTAGCGCATTTCCTGTCGGCCCCGCGGCCCACAAGCCGCCGCGCTTCAGGCCGTACCAGGCGAGGCCCAGCGCGATCACGCAGTCGTCGTGCAGGCCCGTCGGCGCGCCGTAACGCATGTAGCGGTCGTTGCGGTTCTCGCGGTTCAAGCGCGTGAACGCGTTTAGTTCGTTGACCAGCACTTCGAGTTTTGGAATTCTCAATTCCTTCGCATCGAACGCGTACTGCAAGCCGCGCACGAGATTCTCTTTGCTCTCGCCCGTAAATTTGTACGGCGTGACGCGGCCTTTCAGATCCTGCCACAGCATCTGAAAAACAGGATCGCCGAGTCCCGTCGCGTCGACCACGCAAGGGCCGGGAAACTTCCGCAGATGCTCGCGAATGCGCAGGATCTGTTCGTGCCAGCCCAGGTTGTTGAAGCGCGCGAAGCCTTCCAGCTTTTCACCGCGGCAGCCGACGCTGCACAGCACGGTGAAATCATGCTTGTCGCCCAGGTCGATGCCGGTGATGTAGGTCTCGCCGGAGCGGCCCTTATCGAGCTGTTCTGCCGTCTGCGCTTCTTCCACGCGCGTAAAGACCGAATCGGCGGCATCTAAAAATTCTGCTTCGAATTCCTGGCGGAATTGATCTTCGGTCATCTCAACGCGATAGCCTTCCAGATCTTCCTGGGGAAGCCGGGGATTCGCGCGCGACGGCAATTGCAGCGACGAATACATCGCGCGATGTTCTTCCGCCTGGCCCAATAAGAAAACGCGATGGAGCCAATGCTGTTTGCCGCGCGGCGTGCCGGTGATCAGCGCGCGGCCCTGTTTTTCCAACAGCATCGGCTTGATCACCATCTTCCACGTGTATTCGCTCACGTCCGCGGCTTCGTCGACGATCACGAGATCCAAACCCGCGCCGCGCAGCCGGTCGGGCACATGCGCGGTGTGAAATTCGATGCGCGAACCATTGCCGCCATACACCAGCGCGTGTTCCTGGCGGCGGTGTTCCCATTCGATGACGTGGTTGCTCGCGCGTTCCTCGGACGTCTTTTTGTTTTGTTTCAAACAACCCGACAGCCAGCCGGCGATCTCACGTTCAACGCGGTCGGACTGTTCCTGCACGGGCGAAATCCACCAGACGCGTTGTGCCTCAGAGTTCTTCCGGCAATGATCGATCGCTGCGACGGCCGCGAGCACCGTTTTGCCGAAGCGCCGCCCGCAGACCGCGATGCGAAAGCGGCCCGGCAGGGCGAGGACTTTCTCCTGGCCTTCGTGCGGCGTGGGTACGCCGGACGCGGCGTCTTCTTCGCGCACGAAAGACCCTCCACAAAGTGCTGAGCGATGAATGATGAATAGCAGGCGTGCTGTCGTTGGACTTCTTGATGCTTCGATTGCACGGAAGACGTCAATTTAGGCGCGACGAATGAGTGCCATTCATCATTCGGCGTTGTTCCTATCCGATTTCAGCCAACTCATCCGTGCCCGTGGCGTGGTCCGCGGACAGCCGCTCGCTGGTCTTCAGCGACAGCGCGGCGCTCATGGCGCCGAGCAACAAGGATGAACCCTTCAGCGCGAAATGCCACGCGTCGCCGGTTTCCTCCGGCCGCACGCAGATCAGCATGCAGCCCAGCGAGCGGCGTTTGAGTTCCTGCAAGAGCTCCGCGGTCGTGGCGCAATGCAACGGCGCCGCGCACGCGGCCGTGCGCGCGGGATGTTTTGGCATAGGTTTCTCCGTTTGCGGGAAAGAAGGCACGAGGCAGAAAGCAGAAGGCCGTCACAGCACGACCGCGCTTCGCGCGGCGCCGCTGCCTTGGGCCTGCTGCTTTCTGCCTTCTGTTGTCTTCGGCGTGCGCGGGCGGCGCCGCGTTTAAAACGCGGACGCGCGCCCGTAACACGCCTTGTGACTGTAGTGCTACCGGAATACGAACGGCAGGATGCGCCGCGCGGCTTCGCCAAAGAACGTCTGGCGGTCGGTCTCCAGGCGCAGGCCCAGCAGGAACGTCTGCTGCTGCCCGCCGGCCTGGCTGGGCCGCTTGATGCCCGTCTGCGCCTCGGTCAATTCATACGTCGTCAATTCACCGCTCAGTTTCTTCGTGTTGATCTTCATGCTGCGCAGGCCGCCCGGCGCGAATTTTCCTTGTCCGCGGAAGAGCTGCACCGTCTGCGTGAAATTCGGCCCGATGTTCACCGTCGCCAGCGTGCCGTTGCCCAGCGAGTTGTTCACCGGCGACAGCAGGAAGCGCGCTTTGAACGCCGTGCCGTTGAAGAATTCCAAACCGTCCAGCCGCGTGATCTGGAATAAGCCGCCCAACTGCCGGTTGCGGCCGAGCTGATACTTAAAGCGGAACGCGCCACGGCGGTTCTGCGTGAAAAATTCAATGGGCTCGGTGCCCAGGAACAACCCGCCGATCTGCACCTGCACCACCACGGTCTGCGCTGACCCGTCGGGCAGCGTCGCTTGATTAAACAGCGCGGCCAGATTCACATTCTTGATGCGCACGCGCAGATCGCCCTTCGGCGCTTTTATGCCGACGCGAATGTCGCCGCGCTTGGCCTGGCCCGAGCCGTCCAACTGCGTGCTGAACGCCGCGCCAGCGAAACGCACGGTAAACACGGCGTTGCGGAAAGCATTAAAGTCCAAACCATCGGTATTGATCTGCGCCTGCAATTCAAACTGATCTTTGCCGCCGCGCACGAAACTGCCGCGGATCGACGCCCGCGTCGTCGCCAGCACCGACTGAATGCTGGTCTGCGCGCCGATCGACAGCGCGAAGGCCTGGTCCGGCGCCGTGCCCGCGCGGTTAAGCGCCGCGACGCCGTTGCGCGTCGCGCGCGCGGTGAAAGTCAGCGTGCCGTTGTTGAGCGGCCGGCCGGCGATGGTGCCGTCGAGAAAAAGCGTCAAGCCCACAGCTTCGAGATTCGGCTGGGCCACGCCGTTAAGCTGCACTGAGTTCGCCAGCACGGTGTAGGTCGCCAGTTCGCCGCCGATGGTTTCCAGTTTCGTGACATAATCCAAACCGACCTGCGCGCCCGGCACGCGGTCCTGCGCAAAACGGAAGACGCTCGTGGCCTGCGTGTTCACGCGGAAATAGCCCAGCCGCGTGCCACCCGCGGCATCGGTCACCGTCGCGCGGAATGCCATGGCGCCCGGGGCATTGCTCGCGGCGGGAATTGTTCCCGTCACGCGGCCGATGCGTTCCAAATTCAGCCCCACCGAACTGCCCGCGCCAATTTCAGTGGACGTAAAGGAGTAGGGCCGCACGCCGCCGAGCGCCACGAGATAGCGCGTCAACGACGAACCGAATGTCGCGTCGCCGAGATCGAAGCCGTCGGGATCGCCGGCCACGTCGCCGCCCGACGGAAAGCTAGCATCCTGGCCTGGCAATAAAAATGGATTCGAGAAGCGCAAACCGGAACCGACGCCGCGCGTGAGACTTTCCAATCCGCGCGCGCCGGAAGAATCCGCCTGTGTCGCAACGGCCCATGAAAAGCCTAGCAATGCGGCAATGACACCGCACAATACCGGGCGAAAATTCGTCACTCGTCGTTCGCAATGCATGGCCAACTCCCCGTCCGCGTATTTTCTACCCGGCAGCAGGACTCTGCCGTGGTGCGGGTGGAGGTATTACAAAGGGCATGCCGGAGGTGAAAGTACTGCGTACTGAGTGAGGAGCAGTGCGCGCCTTTTGCGCGCAGTACCACTCAGTACTCATTGCTTTTTGTTGAGTGCTTCGAAGATTTCAGACAGATATTCTTCAGAAAGCAACACGCCGCCGTGCGGCGCGGGCTGGCCTTCCGTCAGTTTAGTCAGCTTGTGCTGGCCGTTGACGTAAGTGACGCGCTTCGCGCAACCGGCGTTCAAGCAGCACAGCAGCGCGATCGAGAGCGCCAGCAGCGCCCGGCGCGTCGAACAGCGCGGCGCGAAATTCCTGAATGTCCGCATGGATCGCCTCCCGGTCGTTGTGTTCCGCGCGGCGCCGCCAGAGAAAGAGCAAGTCCGGCAGCGTGCGCAGCAGCAAAGAAAGAAATGGTCCCCAAGGCATAACTGCGGGTTCCTGGTTCCTGGTTTCTGATTAAACGCCGTCGTCTGTCCGTGCGACGCTGCTCGTTGCGCCGCCGGAGAAACCATCGGCGACGCCCTGGCTGAAGACGTACGCCGCGACGATGCCGCCGAGCGTCATCACTGCGTCGGGTTCGATGCCCAGTGAATTGTGCAGCGCGACCGCCAGCGCGCCGAAAAGCGCGACGATGAATTTGCGGCCGCCGAGTTTGCCGAGAAACGAGAGAAACATCTGAGACCTCCTCAAAAAATGAACCACCACGGCACGAAGAGCACCAAGAACGGAAAAGAGAAAATGGAACTAAAGGAAAACGAGGATTGCTTTGGACCAGGACTCAGGCCGTTTTGTGCCTTTGTGTCTTGGTGGTTCATTTGTTGCCGTTAGGGACGTTTGGCCCCCAGCCACGCGATGACCAGCGCCTGGGCGCTCAGCCAGCCGGCTTTCATCCAGCGCAGATGTGTGCGCGTCTGTTCGCTGGAATTTTCCAGCGCGCGCAGGCGTTCGTTCTGCACGTCGGTGCTGCGGCGCTGCCAATCGAGGTGTTCGCGCAGATCGGCGTGCGTCCGCGCGGACGTCAGCACCAACTGATCGAGCTGCGTCTCGAGACGCGCGAGCCGTTCGCCGAGCGGGTTTGGGTGCGACATGAGGGAACCCCTCTCTAAAAGAACAGATGAACCACCAAGACACAAAGGCGCCAAGAACGGAATTAGAATTGGAGTGGTGCCACGCATACGTTTGCGCGGTTGTATGCGCAAACTTATGCGTAGGGAGTAAGCGTGGATGGGTGCCAAGGAGCAAGCAGCCGTTCGCTTGCTCCTTGCCTGAAACGCGCGATTGTTTGCGCTTTCGGAAATTCTCAGTCGCACCCGGCAAGGAGCAACATACAGCCGTTGCTCCTTGGCACCCATCCCGGCACGCATGAATTCGCGCATACAGCCGCGCGAATGCATGCGTGGCACCCACCATTAATTTCTTGGTGCCTTGGTGCCTTGGTGGTGAAAGCAGTTCAGTCTTCGCCGCTCAACGCCTTGTTGAGCTTCTTCGCGAACTCGCTGACTTCGGGCGATTCCTGTTCCAGCGCGTCGAGGTCCACGCCGGGCGTGCGCATGCGCAGCGGCAGCGTCCACCAGCGCAGGTAATCCACCGCGCGCCAGCCGGCCAGCCAGCGGAACATCGAGCGCGTCTGCGGTTCGCGGCAGAGCAGCGCGGCCAGCGACATTTCCTGCACCAGATCGTCCTGCGTGCTCAGGTCGCCCGGGCAAAGCTGCCGCGCGATGGAGCGGAAATCCGGCTGCAATTCCACCGCGGCCTGCCGCGGGTGCAGCGGTTCGTTGCTGACGCCTTCGGGATTGAATCTGCGGCGGCGCCGGGTCTGGCGGGCCGTATCGGTCTGGGGTTGTTCCAATGTTGTCTGCATCATCTCGTCCTCCGTAATATTAAACGGATGAAAAATCGATTCGTGACCTAGTGGCGCTAGATTGACCTCCTGGCGCGAAATTGACGTACTGGCGGCTAATGAACCTTCTGGCGCCTAGTCTTCTTCCGTGCCGACGCAACGCTGGCGAAGCTGTGTGAGGAAACTGTCGAGGACGTCTTTGTCGACAAGCCACAAACGCCCGAGCTTCAGGCCGGGCAACTTTTTTTGGCGCAACAGACGTTGAACCGCGCGTGTCGATATGCCGAGTCGCCGGGCGATGTCGGTCGGTCGCATCGCCTCGCCATCGGAATTCGCCGCGCTGGCTTTGATATTTCTGGACATGACAAAACCCCACCTTTCACGCGGTTGGGCCCGCGCAAAGTTTGGTTCTAGCGGTCATCAGGCCCAGCGCTGATGCCGGCCGCCCCCCCAGGAGCGGAGTATGAATGGACAGAGTCGCGGATGCGCTCTGTTGTTAGGTATAAATTAGGATAGCGGAATAGACGCCCACAGGCAAGAAAAATGTGGGCAGAATTTCCTGCCAGTAAGCAGCAACTGCGTAAGCTGTTACGAGTTTTCCGCGATTATATATCCTTCTTATAAGGAGCGTTTGATGACGCGCCTGACCGTGCTGTGTTTGTTGCTGCTGTGTGCCGAAGTTGCGGCGGAGGACGTTGTCACGTACGTAGCGGGCACCGGAAACCGTTTGCCGTTGACCAGCGATGGCATTGCCACGCACACGACGCTGCAGCCGATCGAAATCGGTTTCGACCTGTCGCGCAACGAGTTGATCGTCGGGGCCGCCGAAGGCGTCTTTCGCATCACGGCGCAGGGCGCGATTACGAAAATCTCAAACAGCCTTTTCACCGCGCTGGCGGTGGATGCGGTGGGCAACATTTTTGTCGGCGAACCGGCGTTCGATCAGATCATAAAAATCGACGCGGTCACCAATGCGGAAACCCTTATTTTGCCGGACGCCGGCATTCAATTCGACAGCACCTTCGCGCTGGACCCGCAAGGCAACCTGTACTTCGTTCACGACGAAGGCGACATCATGAAGCTCGCGCCCGGCGCCACCGCGCCGACCATTGTTGTGCCTGTGGCCGAGCAGGAAGGATTGGTCGTGGGCCTGGTGGCCGACGCCAATGGCAATCTGTATTACAGCGATTCACACGTCGTGAAGCGCTTGAACCTTAGCACGGGCCAGAAGGTAGCCGTCGCGGGAACGACCCGCGGCTTCAGTGGCGACGGCGGCCAGGCGACAGCAGCGCAGTTTCAAAACCCCAAAGGCCTGGCCCTCGATAATGCGGGGCGTTTGCTCATCGCCGATTCGCAAAATGGCCGCGTCCGGCGCGTGGATCTCACGAGCGGAATTGTGACGACCATTGCCGGCGGCGGGACATCGGGCGACGGGAGTCTGGCGACGACGGCGCTGCTTGTGCGGCCGACATACCTCACCTGCGACGCAGTGGGCAATGTCTACGTTCTGGATTCGACCGGCTACCGGTGTCTGCGCGTCGGGCCCGGCAGCGTCACCAACACGGAAGACACCGACCGCGATGGTTACATCGATTCGCTCGAAACGCTGGCGGGAACGTCCGTCACTGACGCGGCGGATACGCCCGGCGGCGGAGTGCTGCCGCTGGGCAGCGATCTTTTCGCGGGATTCCGGCTGAAGTTCAGCCCGAAAGGCGACAGTCTCAACATCAAAGGATTTTTCATCTCGGTCTTTCCGCTCAATTTCACCCGGCCGGTGCTGCTGGACCTCGGCGGAGTGCTCCGCAAATTTCAGCTCGACGAAAAAGGCCGTTTGGTGGGCAAATCGAATGACCGCTTCGTGCTGAAACAAAAGGGCTCATTCATAAAGATCACCGCGATCTTCAAGAAGGGCAATTTCGCGGCGGCGCTGGCGGATGAGGACATCATGCCCGCGACCGAAGGACAGCGCAGCCTGCGCATGTTCCTGCTGATCGGCAACCAGATCCGCACCGGGATCCTGCGTTCGACTTTTAAACGCGGCTCGGGGACAGGTGAAACGGCGGGGTTCGGCCGGAGATCGCAGTAGCCGCGCAGGGCTCGCGAGTTGTTCTGCGCATGCGGCCCGTTAAGATGGGTTTTGCCTTCACGCGGACGTGGCGGAACTGGCAGACGCGCCAGACTTAGGATCTGGTGGGGCAACCCGTCCGGGTTCAACTCCCGGCGTCCGCATTAACTGCAGGGGTGAGGGGAGAGGGTTGAGAGGCGAGGCTGCGTTGCGCAGACTGACCGAAGCGTTCCACGTTCAACGCGCGCGCGACGGGTTTTAAAAAGACCGCCAGCATGGCGCTGAACAGCGTCACTCCGGACAACGCGAAGAACGCATTGCGGTATGCGCCGAGGCTGCGTTCGCCCGCGTCGGCGATGGCGCCGGCGAGTTTCGGGCCCAGCGCGCCGAGCGCAATGCCCGCCGTGATCGTGAAGCCGAAGACCCGTCCGCGCAGATGCACCGGACAGCGTTCGGCCAGCAGCGCTTCCGACGTCGGCACCGTCGCGGTCATCGCGATGCCCATGAATATGTAAGGCAGCATGATCAGCGCCGGAGGCGTGTGCGGAATCAGCCAGAGCGCCAGCGCGATGCCGAAAATTCCCGCGGCGAGCACGCGCTCGCGGCCCAGCGTGTCGCTCCATTTTCCGGCCAGCGGCTGCACGATGATGCCCGGCATGAAGACCAGGCCCACGAGCAGACCCGGATCGACCGCATATTCAGGCGCTTTGCGAATGAACTGCTGCGTGACGGCCGTCGTGCCCCAGCTTGCGATTTCGCGGCCCGCGATCACCAGCACCATGAACGCCGTGAACCACGCCACCGCGCCGGATGGCGAGGGACTCGCCGCGTCTGTGTCATAGGCGGCGAGCACCGGACCGTAGGCGGAATCCGGCGGCACAAACAGCCACGCGCCGATGCCGCTCACCACGCCGATGGCGCCGTAAATCAGACAGACCGTCTGCCACGTGCAGATGTCCTTATGCACAAGCACGCTCGCGGTCCACGGCGCGGCGACGAAGGCGAACGACGCGCCAATGCCGACGATGCCCAGCGCGCGGCCTTTGCTGTCCGGAAACGCGCGCGTCAGCAGCATGTTCGCGACGGGATGATAGAGGCCTCCGCCCAGCGCGCCGAGCGCGATCAGCACCGCCATGGCGCCGTAATGTTGCGGCGTGAGTAAATACAGCGACGCGATGCTGAGGCCGTTGACGAACGGCCCGACGGCCAGCAGCGTGCGCGATTGCACGCGCCCGCAGAGGAACCCCGAGAGCAGATTCGAGGCGGCGTAACAGACCAGATACAGCGTGAAGAAAAACGTGACGTCGCTATCGAGCGTAAGACCGAAGAATGCTTTCAGGTCGCCGTTCAGCGGCGCGAGAAAGACCGTGTACATGTGCGTTGCGGCGTGAAGGATGCACACCATGACGAGGATGCGGCGCGCTTGCGCGGAGTTCATTTAGATAATCTACGCGAAGAGGCGGAGGATTGAAGCGCAATCAGAATGTTGAGAGGCGTGGCACGGGCAGCCTTGCTGTTGGCTGCCCGTGCGCTTGCAAGAAGAATATTCGTCGTCAGGGATTCGGCAGTGCGGATAGTGGTTCTGCTTGCTCACGGGCAGCCAACAGCAAGGCTGCCCGTGCCACGCCAAAGTTACTTCTTCTGCGGCACGTTGCGGAAAATGCTGTGGCAGGTTTTGCAATTCTGTTCGATCTTGGTGTACGCCGCGTTGAGCGTCTCGGCGTCCTTGCCTTCGCGCAGCGCGGTCTCCAGCGTTTCCGCGTTTTCCACGCCGGTGTCCGCCAGCCATTGAAATTTTTGCGTGTGTTTTTTATAGCCATCCACGCGGGTCATTTCGAAGAGTTGCTCGCGCAGTTTCAGCGCTTCGTGCGCGGGATTCAAATCCGGATGATCGGCGGGCGCCTTCCAGCCGGCTTTCTTGCAGTCGCCGAGATGCTCGAAATAATTATCAATTTCAACCATGACTTCGGCCATGGGCGGAATGGGCGCTTCGGCGACGAACTTCACATTTTTCTTTTTAAGCGCCTTGCGGTCGATGGGTTTGGCGCTGCGGGCGGATTCCCACAGGCCCAGATAATTTTCGCCGGTGCCGAAGACTTTCAGCGCGGCGACGGCTTCGTCGTTGGTGAGGTCGCCGTTCAGGACGCAGGCGACGGTGACGGCCGCGGGCGAGCGGTGCTTGCCGTGGTGGCAGTGCACGTAAATGGGGCCGGGCAATTCCTGGAGCGCCTTGGCGATGTTTTCGGCCTGGTCGCGCGGAACCTGATCGTAGCCGATGGGCAGGTGGACGTAGCGCATGCCGTATTTCTGCGCCAGGCCATTGTCGGGCTTGGCGCCATCCACGCTCAGGACGGTCTTCACGCCCAACTCTTTTAGCGCGGCGAAGGCCGCTTCGTCGTGGGGCTGTGCGCCGGACCAGACTTTGGGCGTCACTTTGTAGCAGTTTTCGAGATGCGGATTGTCAACCTTGACCAACTGATGCGGTTCGCGTGCGGCGGGCGCCTCGTCGCGGTCGTTGTCGCACCCCGCCAGAGCGAGCAGCAACAGCAGTGGCGGTAAGCACTTATGCACGGACATCGATCTTCTCCAAGGCGGGCATTTGCAATACAGCCGGCGCAGCCGCACGTCACTGTAAATCCGGCAAGAATGAGACGAATTCACGGCAGCGGTTGCGGCTGAATATTACTTATTCCCGGCGTATTGCTCACGTTTGGCGGCCTCGTGCGTGAGCACCGCGGCCGGCACGGATTCGTACGGCGCGCGGGCCCAGGCGTGCCATTTGATCATGAGCCCGGGGTCTTCCTCAGCCGCGCGGACGTATTCGATGGTCAGGCTGTAATCGCCTGGCTTCAGAGGAATGACTTTGGTGATATCGTTAACGGGGCTGCCGGTGGCATCGTAGAGCACCTGTTTATTCAAGACCAGTTTGACGTAACCGTGGCCCTCCAGCGAGAACTGGTAGCCGCCTTCCTTTTCGACGCGCAGCATGCCGCGCGCGCGGAACGCTGTGTTGGGCCCGGCCATGCGCGGGTCGAGGCGCGCGGCGCCGAATTTGAATTCCAGGCCCTGGGTGGTGCCTTCCTGGCGCAGCGTCTTGAAGTGGTTGGCGTCGTCGCCGGTGTAATAGCCGACCCACAGGCCTGGCACGGTCATGGCGTTGATGCGTTTCATGATGTCGGCTTCGGCGCCGTGCCAGGCCAGCGTGCCGCCGTAGTTTTTCTTAAATTCCGCCAACAGTTTGACGGCCTCCTCGGGTTCCTGCGCCCTTAACGCCCGATCGATGGCAGGCAAGTCTTTCTTCGCCGCCAGTTCCAGTTCGTGGGCGTCCAACCGGCCTTTCACGTGCGCGATTTTCTGCGCATCGGTGCCGGATTTGGCGGCATCGTCGAGCAGCTCGCGGACTTGCGCCGCGGTGTGCGCGGCCTTTTCGTCACGCAGGTCCAGCACCCACGTGAAGGCCTGCTTTAGTTTGCCATCGGGAATAGCGGCGAGGCCCAGATCGATGAGGGCGTTGCGCGTCGCGTCGTCGAGGCTGGCGAATGACACCGACCGGACGCCTTGGGGGTTGGTCATTGAGACCTGCAGGAACTCGCCTTTGACGCCGACGATGCTATTGGGCTTGCCTTTGCCGACGGGAAGCGTTTCCTTGGTTTTCGGCAGCACGAGAGTGAAGGGCTGTTCGCCCAGCGCCGCTACGCCCTTGGCGAGCGCCTGGCGCACGTCGGCGGGATAGCCCACACATTCCAGATCGCGTGTGAGCGCGGTTTTCATGGGCGCCAACGGTGGTTCGGCGAGCGCGCGCTCCAGCCGCGCGGCGGCGTCCTTGTCCGCGCCCTTGTCCAGGTGCGCGTACACTTCCTGCAGCACTTTCTCATATTCGATTTTTGCATCGGGCGGCGGCGCCGGCGGCGCCACTGCCGCCACCGGGGCGTCGGCCGGAGCGTTCGCGGCCTTCGCCAGCAGCGCCTTGGCCGCGGGGTCGTCGGGGCGGGTGGGTGCGCCGGTACCCTTGATCGGGGACAGTTCCACGCTGTGGAACACGGCGGACACGGTGGCGCCCAACCCCAAATATGTGCCGCTGTTCATGTGCCAGTCACCGGCCAGCGCGAACTCCGCGAAGTTGACCTCCTGGCTGAAGAGCTCCACACCATCGATGGCGGCGGTGAGGTGACTCTGCCTGACGCGCAGCAGGAGCGTGTGGCGGCGCCCGTTGTGAAGCAGTCCCGCGCGCTGGGCCGTCGTGGAATTCCTATTGGCGCGGGCGCTTTTGACGGTGTCGAAGCCGAAGAACACGTCGCCCCAGCCCATGACCCATTGAAAGGGCTTGCCGTGTTGCGACAGAATGACATCGACGTCCTGAGAACCCTCGACGCGCGTGAAGACTACGCGGAGGTCGTATTCTTCAGGCGGCTTGTAGGGAATCGTCAGGCGCGGGCGGTTGGTGCCGTCGGCTTTTTTGACTGCCAGACCGCCGGCTTCGGGCCTCCACTCGCCCTCCATGACGTCTTTCTTCAGGTCCACCAGCGGCAGCAGGTCGACGGGATTTTTCCAGCGCGCCGGATGATACAGGCCCCACGACGCCCAGTACAAATAGGTGGCGGTATCGGTGGCGATTTTTTCGGCCGGACGCAAAAATGTGCCGCGCCCGGTCACTTCCAGGACTTCGACGCTGTGGAACGCCACGCTGCTAAAAAATGACCCCAACCCCAGCACATTAGTATTCTTCAGGGCCCAGCCCGGGCGCATGCTGAAGTTGGCATAGTTCGTGGGCACGTGTTTGATCTGGCGGCCGTCGAGGATCGCGGTGATGCCGTCCTTGCGGACGCGCAGCACGGCGTCATGCCGTGCCCCATTGTTCAGGCAATTGTCGGCGACGACGGTGGTCTCGTTCTCGTTGCAGAATTTGCCGTCAACAAGATCAAAGCCGAAGATGGCGTTGGGTCTGCCCTTCAGGATGCCGCCCATCATCCAGCAGAATTGTTTGCCGCCGGCCGTCAGCGTCAAGACCACGTCGGCCTGTCCGCTCATTCGTGTAAAATTCACGCGCAGGTCGTACTCTTCCGGCGGCGTATAGGGAATCTCGATCTTGTTCATTTTGCCGTCAGTGACCAGCAATGACTTGCCGTCGCGGCGCCACGCGCCGTCCACTTTATCTTTCTCGATGTCCACGGCCGGCAGAATGTCGATGGCGTGGGACAGCGCCAGATCCTCGGGCTTCGGAATGTAAACGGCCGGGGCGGGGGACTGCGGCGGCGCTGGATTTGCCGGCGGTGTCGAGACTGGCGTGTCTTCGCTGATGGTGCCCGGCCCTTTGGAAATCGAGGGCGGCGCGGCGCTGGACGGCTGGCGCGGAGTCTGAAGCGGCGCCGGCGTTGACGGTTGCGAGGGCGTCTCCGGCGTTTTTGTGACGGCCACCGTGGAATTTTCTGGCGGCGCGCCGGATTTCAGCAGCACCAATCCGCCGATCACGACCGCGCACAGGACCAGCACAATCGGCAGGACCGGCGGCGCTTTGTCCGGACGCTCGGCGGGCAGCCGTTCGCTCGGTCCGCCGCGCCGCCCGATGGGCTTCGTGACTTTCCCGGTACGTTTGACCGCGGCAGGAAGCTGCGAGAGCGGCGCTTGCCCGGCCTTGACGCGTTCGATGTCCGCCAGCAGTTCGGCGCAATCGCGGTAGCGCTCCGCCGGCACCTTGCAGGTGGCCTTTAAAACGATGTGCGCGATGCCGGGCGGCAGATCGGGCCGGGCATCCGCGGGATTGGGAAAGGGCTCGGACAGATGCTTGGCCATCACGACGGCGGCGGAACTGCCTTCGAACGGCGGCCGGCCGATCAGGAAGTGATACAGCGTCGCGCCCAGCGAGTAGATATCCGCGCGGCCGTCGATGTCCGGTTCGCCGCGCGCTTGTTCCGGCGAAATGTAATACGGCGTGCCGAGCGCAACGCCGGTGACGGTGTTGTACGAGACGCCCGAATCGCCGAGTTTTTTTGACAGGCCCAGGTCCAGAATCTTGGCCGTGCCGTCGCTGGTCAGGATGATGTTGGCGGGCTTGATGTCGCGATGGATGATGTTGCGTTCATGCGCGTATTGCAGGCCGGCCGCCGTCTGCTGAACGATGTTCAGCGCTTCAGTGACATCCATCTGGCTGACACGCTTGAGGTACGCATCGAGCGGCTCGCCTTCGCAGAATTCCATCACGTAAAACAGAAAGCCCTGGTCTTCGCCGACCGCGAAGGCGCCGACGATGTTCATGTGATTGAGCTGGCCGGCGGCTTTGGCTTCGCGGCGGAAGCGCGACGACAGTTGCTGATCGGACGTGAATTTTTTCGGCAGGACTTTGATGGCGACGCGGCGGTTGAGATTCAGGTCGTCGGCCAGGTACACCGCGCCCATGCCGCCTTCACCGAGCTTCTTGACGAGCCGGTAGTTGCCAAGCTGCTGTATACCGGGGGACTGGGCCATGTGCTCAAGTTAACCCGGCGTGGGGAGGCGGCAAATAGAGATGACGGCAGAGGGTAGCGAATTGAGGGTAGAGGGTCGAGAAGGAGCGGCTACGCCATTTTTTAAAAGAACCGCGCGAAGCGCGTTCATTCCCTACCCTCTCCCCTCTATTTCTTGAACGGTTCTCTATCGTACGCTTTGCGTTGGCCAACTTCGTGCCGGAAGAGGTCCGCGGGAATGGATTTGATGGGTGAGCCATTGACGTTGTGCCAGAACAACTCCAGATACGGCGGAGACTGATCGCAGTTGAACTCGATCATGAACTCGTGGTCGCCCGCGTCATAGGTGTTGCCGTTGCCGCCGAGCAAATGGCCTTTGCGCCGCGCCTCTTCCACTTCCTGCCGGTTGCCATCGTGGGTTTTGCCGTCGGTGGAGACCAGCCAGGTGGCAGTGGTATCGCTCCAGAAGTGACTGCCTTTCAGTTCGCAATACAGACTGCCCGAAGCCCGGACGAAAAGGCGGAAGCCCAGGGTGCCTTCGTAATGGGCCACGCCGCGCAACCGCAGTTTGAATGGCTTGGAGCAGATGCGGGCCATTTCGGCCGTCTCGTTGAATTTGAATTTGTCGAACTTGTTGATCATGCACGAGTACGCCGGCGTCTTGCCGTCGGCGGTGTAGAACATGGCCCACAGGCCCGGCGAGGTCTGCGCATCGACTTGCTTTTCGAGGTCGGCTTCGCGGCGCACCAGGTACAGTGTGCCCGCGAATGCTTTTTTGAATTCCGCCAGAAGATCGACGGCCTCCTGTACTTTCTGCTGCTTTAACGCCTGCTCGAGCGCCACCATTTTTTTCGCGGCGTCGGCTTCGCGGTCATCGGCGTTGAGCCGTTCCAGCAGATGTTTGGCTTTATGGCCGTGAGTGGCGTCCTTCGCCAAATTGGCCAGCGCGCTGCGCACCTCCGCTTCGGGGCGTGACGAGTTCTTCGCCAACACGTCGATTGTGGGGAGATAGAGCAATTTGATTTCGCTCTCTGCGCCGGGCGGCAGGCCGCGCCGGATCAGTTCATCGCGCGTTTCAGGCGCCAGACTGTCGAAGCGGACCTTGGGTTGTGCCTTGACGCCTCCCGTGGTCTGCAAGATTTCGATGCCGTCCGCCCCGACGCTCAGCACGCGATCGGGCTTATCTTTCCCGACGTTGAACACATCCTTCGAGGGCTTGGCCTTCCTGATCGTAAACGCGGGGCCATCGATCAACGCGGTGGCGGCTTCCTTGAGCGCCGTGGTCAGGTGCTCGGGCCACGCCGTCATTTCAGCATCCAGAGTCAGCGCGGCCTTGACGGGTTCGGCTTCAGGCAGGGCGCGGAATTCCTCAAGTTTCTGCGCGGCGGACTTGAAATCCCGCGCCGCGAGCAGCGGCAGGATGTCCGCGAAGGTGCCTTCGTAAAAGAGCTTTGCGTTCAGTTCCGGCGCGCGCGGCGCGGACGGATTCACCGCGCTCGGACGGCTCTCGGCCGCCGGCCGGTTGCCAGGCGCAGGCGCGGGGGTCACGGCCACCGCGGGCGGCTCGGCGGCGGCGTTTTTCCAGCGGGCCAGCACTTCCTGCGCGGCGCGGTCGCCCGGGCGTTGCGGTTCGCCGGGACTGCTGCCGCACACGGCCAGTTGCACGCTGTAAATCGTTACGGGGCTGGACGCGCCCAGCCCCAGGCGCGCCTGAGCGGGCAGGCTCCACGCGGGGTCGAGCGCGAGTTTGGACGCTTCCTTGGCCAGAGAACTATTGTCGAAACTTTGTGGAAATTCCGACATCGCCAACGTGTCCAGCCAGGTGCTCAGGCGCGCCTTGCGGACGGAGATGACCGCCGTGTGGCGCTGGCCCGGACGAATCAAACCGGCGATCATTTTTGTGGCCGAGTTGGCATTGTACCGCGCGCCGCCGATCGTATCGATGCCATGGTATGAACCATTGCCGCCGCCGAGCATCCACATGAAATGCTGGCCGCCAAACGACCCGATCAGGCTGGTGCCGGGTTCGCCGCCGGCCGCTTCGCGCGCGAAGGTGACTTTCAGTTCGTATTCTTCCGGCGGCGTGAAGGGGATGGCGATGCGCGCGCCGGCGCCGCCCTTCGATATGAGCGTGCCATTGCGCGCCTCCCATGCGCCGGCGACCTGGTCTTTGGCGGGGTCAATCAGCGGCAGCAGATCAACGGGATTGCGCCAGCGCGCGGCATGCAGGGGCTGGTCCAGCGCATAGCTAAGGTAATTGTCGACGGTTTTTGCGGCTTGTTCCTCAGGATGCAGCGAGGCGCCGTGGCCGGCCACTTCCGCGATCTCGTACGCGTGGAAGGTTACCGCCGATCCGTAACTGCCGATACCCAGCACCCCTGGCGTGCGCAGTTTCCAGCTCTCGCGCATGCTGTAATTGGCGTAGTTCGTGTCGAATTTCTGAAGCGGTACGCTGTCCAGAAAGGTCGCGATGCTGTTGCGGCGGACTTTCACCAGTGCCATATGCCGCCGCCCGTTGGTCAGGCAGTTGTCGCGGATGGTGGTCGTAGAGTTCTGGTTGCAGGGTTTGCCGTCGACGAGATCGAAGCCGAAAATGCAATTGGGCTTGCCGTTCAGGATGCCGCCCATCATCCAGGAGAATTGTTTGCCGTTCGCGGCGAGCATCAAGACTACGTCGGCGTCGCCTTCGTTGCGGGTGAAATGGACGCGCACGTCGTACTCTTCCGGCGGCACGAAAGGAATCTCAATCCGCGCCTGCTGGCTCCGGTCGGAAGTCAGCGCCTCTTGATTGAGGCGCCACGTTCCTTCGACCCGGTCGCGGTCCACGTTCACCAGCGGCAGCAGGTTCACGGGATAGATCATGAACAGCTCTTCCGCGGTGGGCGCGGCGGAAGTTTGCGCCGGCACGGGATTCTGCACGGGATTCGGCGCGGGGTTCGGTGTGGGATTCTGCACCGGATTTGGCGGCGGCGGCGGGGGAGGAGGAGGCGGGGGCGGTGATGGCGAAGGCGTGGGCGTCACCGACATCCCAGGCGTTTTGGAGACGGACGGCGCGGGAGAATCGGATGCCGGCCGCGACGGGGGCGTCGGCGGCGGTGGCGAGGGAATCTGGAACGGCACGAGCACCGGCGGGTCCGATTTTTTCTGCGCCGAGGCCGTGGTGTTTTCCGGCGGCGAACCCGATTTCAGCAGCACGATTCCCGCGACGACGACGGCGCACATGACCAGCGCGATCGGCAGCAGCGGGACTTTGTTCCCGTCCTCGGATGGCATTCGTTCGCTGGGACCGGCGCGGCGCGCCGTGGCTTTCGTGACCTTGCCCGTGCGTTTGGCCGACGACGGAAGCTGCGACAGCGGCGTTTGCCCCGCGTTGACGCGGGCAATGTCCGCCAGCAGCTCGGCGCAATCGCGGTAGCGTTCCGCCGGCACCTTGCAGGTCGCTTTTAAGATGATGTGCACGACGCCCGGCGGCAGATCGGGCCGGTCGTCCAGCGGATTGGGAAAGGGCTCGGCCAGATGCTTGGCCATCACCACCGCCGCCGAAGTCCCGTCGAACGGCGGTTTGCCGGCGATGAAATGATACAGCGTCGCGCCGAGCGAATAGATGTCCGTGCGGCCGTCGATGTCCTGTTCGCCACGGGCCTGTTCCGGCGAGATGTAGTAGGGCGTGCCCAGCGCGACGCCCGTCACGGTGTTATAGGAAACACCGGAATCGCCCAGTTTTTTCGACAGGCCCAGATCCAGAATCTTGGCCGTGCCGTCGCTGGTCATGATGATGTTGGCGGGCTTGATGTCGCGGTGGATAAAGCCGCGCTGATGCGCGTACTGCAAACCTTCCGCGACTTGCTTCACGATTCCCAGCGCGTCTTCGGCGGATAAACTGGTCTCCCGCTTCAGGCGCGCGTCAAGCGGCTCGCCTTCGCAGAATTCCATGACGTAAAACAGAAAGCCCTGGTCTTCGCCGACCGCAAACGCGCCGACGATGTTGGCGTGATTAAGCTGGCCGGCGGCTTTGGCTTCGCGGCGGAAGCGGGAGGAAAGTTCAGGATCGGTGGTGAATTTTTTCGGCAGGACTTTGATGGCGACGCGGCGATTGAGATTTAAATCGTCGGCGAGATAGACCGCGCCCATGCCGCCTTCGCCCAGCTTCTTGACCAGCCGGTAGTTGCCAAGCTGCTGTATGCCGGACGGCTGGGCCATATATTAAGGAGGCTCGCTCTTGTGTATAGTACCCACGTTATACGCTTACGTTGAACCCGCAAATCTCAATCACATGTGCACTTAAGCGTGATCGACAAGGCTGGAAAACCCCTATATTCTGGTACACCGGACAGAGGGTTCCTGGTTCCTAGTTGTTGAGGAATGCGGAACCGGAAAACCAGGAACTAGAAACCAGGAACCGTTGTTAAGATGCTGACTATTAGTGGAAATTCGCTGCGTTGGCAGGATGTGGCTTCCGTCGCCCGCAAGGGTGAGGCGGTCGACCTGGCCCCCGCCGCCCGTGCACGTATGCACGCCTCGCGTAAAGTGGTTGAGGATCATGTCGCCGCGGGAGACGTCGTCTACGGCGTGACGACCGGCTTCGGAAAATTCGCGCAGATCGCCATTCCCGTCGACAAGCGCGCCGAATTGCAGCGTAATCTCGTGCGCAGCCACGCCGCCGGTGTCGGCAAGCCCCTCGACATCGAAACCGTCCGCGCGATGATGCTGTTGCGCGCCAACGCCTTGGCCGTCGGCGCGAGCGGCGTGCGCCCGGAACTGGTCGACACGCTGATCTTGATGCTGAACAAGCAGGTTCATCCCATCGTGCCGGAAGTCGGCTCGCTCGGCGCGTCGGGAGACCTCGCGCCGCTGGCGCATCTGGCGCTGGTCCTGATCGGAGAAGGCGAGGCCGAATACCGCTGCGCGCGCATGGACGGCGGCAAAGCGCTGCAAGCCGCGGGCATCCAGCCGCTGGAACTGTTGGCGAAAGAAGGTCTCGCACTGCTGAACGGCACGCAAGCCATGGGCGCGATGGCGTGTCTGCTGCGCGCGGACTCGGGGCCGCTCTGCACGCTGGCGGATTTCTGCGGCGCGCTCTCGATTGACGCGACGCTTTCGAGCCGCGGGCCCTGCGACGAGGGCATTCATCAGTTGCGTCCGTATCCCGGCGCGCTGACGTCGGCGAAAAACGTCCGCACATTGCTGGAAGGTTCGGAGATTCTCGCGTCGCATGCGCACTGCGCGCGCGTGCAGGATCCGTATTCGCTGCGCTGCCTGCCGCAGGTCCACGGTTCTGCCCGCGATGCACTGCGGCACTTCGACGAGATGCTCGCCATCGAGATCAATGCCGCGACGGACAATCCGCTGGTGCTGGCCGACGGCCGCGTCGTCAGCGGCGGTAATTTTCACGGTCAGCCCATCGCCATCCGTTTGGACTATTTATCGCTGGCCTTGCACGAACTCGGGTCGATCTCGGAGCGCCGCGTGGATTGGATCATGAATCCGAATCTGACGGACTTGCCGGCGTTTCTCGCGCCGACGGAAGGCTTGCATTCCGGCTACATGATCGCGCAGTACACCGCCGCCGCGCTGGTGAGCGACAACAAACGCCTGTGCGGCCCGTGGTCGGCGGATTCAATCCCCGTCAGCGGCAATCAGGAAGACCATTGTTCCATGGGCCTGCACGCCGCGCGGCACACGCGCGAGGTGCTCGAAAACGTGCGCACGATTCTCTCCATCGAGATTCTCTGCGCGGCGCAGGCGATCCACCTGCGCAACAAACCCAGCGGCAAGGGCCTGCAACCGGCGCTCGATCTGCTGCGCAAGCACCTGCCGCCACTGGACGCCGACCGCGTGGTGGCGAAAGACATCGAGATCGTGCGCGGGCTGGTGGGCTCGGGCGTGCTGCTGGATGTGGCGGCTTCTGCTGTGGGCGGATTGGAATGACGAACAGATAACGACTTCAACGCGGAGACGCAGAGGACGCGGAGAACGCAGAGAACGGATTGGGATGGAGAGTGCTTATCGCCGCGCCGGTAGTTTCGTCGCGAAGCGACGCCCGCCGTTCCTTCTCCCCTTTGCGGGAGAAGGCCGACGTGAGCGAAGCGAACGCGGGATGAGGGGCGGGGCGGCTCCGAAAATATGGACGACACCGAAAACACTGAGCCGCCCCAAGCGCCGCCGGAGGTGATTCCGGATGCGGACAACGCGCCGCTGCCGCCGGGCCGCGTGCGCGCGGCGCTGTGGCTTGGGCTGGGGTCAATGGTGCTGTATTGCCTCGCGTTGCAACTCGGGATCATGGGGCTGGCGTTGCACGGTGATCAGAGAAGCCAGCTCGGTTATCCGATCAAATTCGACGTTGCGCCACCACTAATGGCAGGCATTGCGTGCGTAGGCTTTTTATCCGCCGTGATGCTGATCTGGCGCGTTCAACTGTTGCGGCTAATGATGCTCACTGGGTTTTGCGGACTGCTGGTCGGAGTCGCGGTGCTTGCCACACAGCGGGGCATCCGATGAGCGAGATCGATTATTTCTCAGCAGAGCGGGAAGAAAAACAGCGAGAGCGGAAATCGAAAAAAGTCTGGGATCGTGCGCGTATCAAGGCGATGTTCTTTGGCACGGGCACATTCGTTTCGATCTATGTATTGATTGTAGTTTCTGGAGAGCCCGCCTCTGCGCTGCTTTTTCTAATTGCTCCATTCATTTCCTCGCTGATCGTCGCCGCAACGGTTTCGCGCCGCGAACATATCATAAGTACGTGTTTCCAGAGCTTCTTCGTCAATTTGTTGGCTAGTTTCATCCTGCTGGGCGAGGGTTTTTTCTGCGCGGTCATGGCGGCGCCCATTTTTGCCATCATGACCTGGTTTGGGGCTTGGATTGGACTCAAAGCCCGCCCGAAAACGAGTCACATGTGGAATGTAATGATTGCTGCGCTGCTGGCCTTCTCCGCCTACGACGCCGCAGTCCTCGCCAAAGGCGCGCCGGTGCGCACCGTCACCTCAACTTTCCGCTTTGCCGCGCCGGTGGAAAAAATCTGGCGTGGCACGTCGTTCTCGCGCGAGCCTTCCGCCTGCGTGCCGCTGTGGCTGCGGCTCTGGGTACCGCGCGCGGAGAAGCTGGACTTCTCCGGCGAGGGCGTGGGCGCGAGGCGCGTCGTGGATTTCGGAGCGCCTCAACCCGGCGACGATGGCGACACGCCGCGCGGCAAGATCGTCTTTGAAATCACGGAGTGGACGCCGAACGAAGCCTGCGCGTTCGTTTGCCGCGAGAACGAAACCAAGCTCGGCCAATGGCTCGAACTCGGCGAGACCCGCATGACGCTCAGCGCGGACGCTTCTGGCGAAACCGTCGTGACGTTCACGAGCGCTTATCGCCGCAAGCTCGGGCCGGCGTTTTATTTCGTGCCCTTCATGGACGCAGCGCTCGGCGACGTGCACGGCATGCTCTTTGAAGAAATGAAAGCCGAGCTGCCATGAATCCCGCTGGCGGCGACTTCGTCATGCTCGCGCGCACGGTGTTTCTGGTTAGCTGCATCGGCGCCACGGTCGGACTTTGGCAGCGCGTGCCGCTCGCGGATCGCGTGAAGAAAGCCGCCGCCGCCGCGGGCATTCTGCATTTTCTGTTGTCGCTCAGCGCCGATCTGCTGCTCGTCCACAAGGACGTGTACGCCTACGGTTTCAGTGGCGGATTGTATTTTGGCGTGCCGGTCGATCTGCATCTCGCCTGGGCGTGTCTGTGGGGCTGCGGCGTGTGTTTGCTGTGGGAAGCGTTCGCGCCCGCGTGGCGGCTGCCTGCGCTCGCGGGGCTGATCCTGTTCACGTTCTCGTGGGACTGGATGGCCGTGAATCACGGCGGCGTGCTGCGGACACCGGTCAACCCCGACTGGTGGCAGTACGATCTGGCGCTGCTGTGCGCGTTGCCGCTGCTGACGATCGGATTCTTTAAATTGATTCTCTCCGGCCGCGCGCTGCTCTTTCGCGCCGCGTTCTACGCGCTGGCGTATTTCGTAATCTGCTATGTATTCGTGCCGACACTGATTCTGGAACTGTCCAAAACGCCGCTACGGCTTGATCCGAACATGTGGCCCTTCGTCGCGGCGATTCTGTTGCTCGTGTCCATCCCTGGTGCGTGGGCGGCGTTTGAATTCGCGCGGCGCGGCGGCGGCACGCCCTTGCCGCTCGATCCGACGCGCGAGCTCGTCACGACGGGACCGTACGCCTACGTCCGCAATCCGATGCAGATTTCCGGCGTGCTCGTCGCGCTGATCCTCGCGGCGGTGTTTCAGTCGATTTATCTATGGGTCTACGTCGTGGACATCGTCATCCTGCTGCAATTCACGCATCCGTGGGAAGAAGCGGAACTCACCGCGCGGTTCGGCAAACGCTACACGGCGTACGCAGCGGAAATGAAACGCTGGCTGCCGCGCGGTTCGCCGTACAGAAAGTTATCTGCCTAACGGAACTCACGGCGCACGGGGAACAAATTCCGGGGATGAGCCGCCCGTCACGAGATTGGTAATGGGTAGAATCGTGCGGCCATCCGGTGACGTAAGCACGATCTGGCGCCCGAGCGTTCCGGGAATTCCGTCCTGCTCCGCCAGCAGCCAGGTTTCACCGCCAACGGTAATCGATTTTCTTTCACCCCACATGTCGCCGAGCGTGGTTCTCTCGGGCGGAGTTTTTCCGTCAGGGTCCACGAGAAATGTTTGCGCATGGGAAACAAGCAGGCGCCCGTCAAGCCACTGCTTCAATCCGCCGCCGTAATTCTTGGCGCTTTTTTGGATTTCCGCGGGCAGAACAATCGTCCTGGAGTTCGACGGTTCCCAGATTCCCAGGCTGAGCTCCCGGTCTGGCCGCTGTGCCACCGGTGCGCTTGTCGCGTAGAAATAAAGGCGCGTTTTGTTTGCATCCCAATGCTGACCCGTCACCCAGCCATGCTTTTCGGCCAAATCTGCTCGTTTGCCAGTCTCGACATCGATGACGTAGCTGAACAGAGTTTTCTCTTTGCCATTGAAAACGATACCCGGACAGCACACCCAGCGGCCGTCGGCGGAAATATTGACTGAGGTGTAATGCAATCCCATCCCATCTTGCTCTGTCAAAATCTGGCGCGACGTTCGTTTGGCCAGGTCGGCCACCCAGACCGAATACCGATTGTTGTTGCCGTTGTCGGGATCGGTCTGTTCCAGACAGGAGTAAACACAGACGCTTTTGTTGGCGGCCAGCTGGGGATAGTTGACTTTGGGTTGAAACAGCGGCTGTCCTTTGACGTCCATTACATCGCTGCAGCTTCCGTCGATTGTATTCCACGCGCGCAGCTTGCGGTTCCCGTCCTCTTCTTTTCCGCTAAAGAAGAGAATGCGCTTGTGGTCACTGGGATCGCCGGCGAACGGTGCGCCGCCCTCAGGGAAAGGCTCGGGGGCTGCCATCCCGGCTTTCCACCAATAGACATCATCCTTGCCCCAATCTGTCATAAAGAGCAGGTCATTGACGGGATGGCCATGCAGCCACCAATTCCTTGGAGGATCAGCAGGAAACAGGCGGCGCTGTTTCGAGCCGTCTGGATTCATGGCGTAAATCGTCATGTGGTTTTCGGCGTCTTGAACATTGAAATAAATCGTGCCGGCCTGGCGCAAACGGGTCAGCGCCAGAATGTTGTGTGCGCGATCCGCGCCCATACCATCTGATTCGGCCAAGTTCTTAACTGCCGCTTGCACGCCGGCTTCGTCCCACGTGTCAATGATACGGCGCGTATTCTGCAGCACGCTGCGAGCATCGGTGCCCCTCAGCGCCTCCAGCCACGCCTTCACATTGGCCGGAACGGCCGTGGCCAGATCGACCCCCTGCCACTCAGGCGTTTGTTTGGCGGCATCCCACCATTCGCGCCAATATTGCGCGCCTTCCGTGCGGCTCAGCACGTGGACGGTGCCGGGGGTCAGGGTCAGGCAATAACCCAAGCCCAGAGGATTCAATTGAGTGGCAAGAATCAGCCGCCCGGAAATGCCTTGGTTTTGATCAGGCGCAATATTGACGTCACAGACTTTCTTTGCCACCGGGCCGAAACGAATGCCGGGCCAGAATTCCGTCAGCTTGGTGGTGACGGTGTCGGTGGGGACCCCAGCGGTGGCCCAGGAACGTGCCCCCGCGCCAGACACAAACGCCTCTTCCACCGAATAGAAATTCAAGACATCCCAGCAGGCCCACAACAGCGGCCCGGCCTGTAATTCTCCGCAGAGCGTGACAAAGAAAGGCGCGGCCTTCATTTTGTCGGCGGTCTTCACCCAGGCCAGCACGGCCGCCTGCCGTTGGGCGGGGTCTTCCAAGCCCAGTTTTTCCGCGGCGCCGGGAAACTGCGCGTTCAGTTTTTCAACCGCGGCTTTATGCGCGAGCGCCCCGCGGATCTCGCCAGTCAGTTTGGCGACGCGCTGCTGCAAATCGGCATCGCCCGGTTTGAGCGCTTCCAGCGCGGCGAGCGCTTTTTCACCCAGCGCCTGTAGTGCAATCTCGGCTTTTTCACGCCGGTCGAACTCCTCGCTGGAAAGATCCGCGATCAATTTATCGATCTTCGCTTTCTCTTCCGCCGTGAGCGGCGGCGCTTTCTTAAGCTGTTCGTCGGCGAACGTCACCACCGGCGCGGCGGGCTTCGCGGGCAGATTCTTGATCACAAGATGCGTGCAAAGCGCGACTGAAGCGGCGATGGCGACCCAGTCCAGCACACCGATGGAGCGGCTGGATTTTTTCTGCGGCGATTTCTTCTCGATCGAGCTTTCAAGCCGTGTCCAGACTTTGTCTTTCGACGCCGCAGGCTGCAGCAAGTCCCGCAGTTGCGCCTCGGTGCGTTCGGCTTCCGGATCGGGGTTGTCGTCGTGGTCGCTCATTTTTCGCTATCCTTGCTCGAAGCCGCGCCTTCCAGCGCGCGGCGCAGAGCGGCGATGCCGCTGGCATGCCGGCGGCTGACGGTTTGGATGGAGGTTTCCAGAATCCCGGCGATCTCCTGAAAGCTGAGTTCGCCGTAAATGCGCATGGTCAAAACGTCGCGCTCGTCGCTGTCCAGCCGGCTGAGCGCTTCGCGGGCGGCGTTGGCGTCGAAGGGATCGGCGCCCGGCGCCGTTACAAACGCGGCTTGTGCGGCGAGGCGATCCCGCGCGCGCGCGGCGAGCGCGTTGCGGCGCAGCAGATTGATCGACATGCGCTGTGCGGCGGCATAAAGATACGCCTTGGGCGCGGCGATCGTGGTGCGCGCCGCCTGACGGTGATAGGCCAGAAAGACGTCGTGCAGCACTTCTTCGGCGGCCGACGCGTCCTTCAATCGTCCGCACAAAAAGGCCAGCAGCCCGCTGGCATAAGCCTCATACAGCGCAGCAAGGCTCTCAGTGATCGGTCCGGGAACTTCAGACATGCGCGCTCCAGCTTGCGCCCGGCGGACTGGAGCGGCAAATCTCTTTTCACGCACAGCCGACGTGGCGAATCTCATGCTGCTGAGACACACTGCCGGCTGCGCATTTCCACAAATTACCGAGAATTATGCGCCTGGCATTAGACCCCTTCGCTGCTCGCCTGACCCGTGGTCCGATCCGGTTCCCGCACCGGCGGAATGACGTCACCGACGGGCGGGCTGGTCAGGGTGGTCGCACGGCCTGCCCTCGAGGCGCGGCGGATTTGTTCGCGTTCGGCATCCGCGGCGGCCTGGTCGGTCAGTTCCTCGCTGGAGCTTGCGGACTTCCGGCACATCAGCGCGTCGATGGAAAGCGGGCCCGCGCCGCGCAGGACCAGGGTGACGGCCATCGCGAATAAGCCGAGCTGCCATTCGAAGCCGGCGGGCTGGCCGTTGGCGCCGCTGTGCATCACGAAGCCTTGTCCCCAATGGACGAGCGCGATGGCGACGAGCATGTCGAAGGCGATGGCCAGGCTGGCCAGCCGCGTAAACATGCCGAACAGGATCAGGATGCCGCCGCCGAATTCGGCCAGGGTTGCCACCCACGCCATGAATCCCGGCGCAGGCACACCCAATGTGCCCAGGAATTGAGCGAAACCTTCCACGCCGCCATATAGCTTTTGAGAGCCATGCGTGATGAAGGTCGCCGCGAGGATCAGCCGCAATGGAAGATCGGACCATTCAAGCAACGTCTGCCGCCACTTGTCCCAGCGCATATCAGTATTCATGGCCGATCCTCCATTTTGCTGCCAATAAAATGGAAGCAACTGTGCCGCCAGTTTTTCGAAAACGGGCTTTGCCATGGAGCGGTCGGCGTTAAAAATGATTGACGTTTTCAAAACGACCAGCGGGATTTGGATCAGGCAGCCGCGACTAATCCAAAATCGGATCACGGAGAAGCTCATGTCACGCCTTTGGATTCCCTTCGTCCTAGCCGCCTTGTGCTGCGCCGGCTCTATCCGTGCGGGCGCAGCCGCGCAGGAACAGTTGAAGACGCAGTACGACGAAGCCTGCAAAACGCTCAAGGAGGACGACGAAGCCGCGCAGCAGCGGCTCGCCCAGTGGTGTGACACGAACAAACTTAAGAGCGAAGCCGAAAAGCATTGGGGCGCGTACTACACGGTCGTCATTCGCAAGAAGCGCGCGGAGCTGGAAAAGAAGCCCACGCGCGCGGCGTATGTGTCGCTGGTGGATTTCTGCACGCGCAGCAACCTGCGCTCGCAGGCGGATGAGTTTTCCCGCGAACTGCTGCTGTTCGATTTCCGCGACCAGAAAGCGAAGCTCAAAGCCGGCGACGCCAAAGCCCTGCTCGCGCTGGCAAAGTCTTCCGCGAAGAATGGCCTAACGGAACAATCCACGGAAACGTTGCGCGAGATCATCGCGCTTGAAGCGGACCACGCTGAAGCCCGCGCCGAGCTGGGTTATTTCAAAATCGACGGCAAATGGCAGACGGAAGAGGAACTCGGCCAGAAGTTCGTTGCGGCTCCCGCCGCCGAACGCGACGCGCTCTTTAGCGCGTGGCAGAAGGCCGGATTCAAGAACACGCGCGCGGAACTCGACAAGTACGTTGCATGGTCAGGCGCGCCGAAGGGGCATCTGCGCGACCTGAAAGTGCCGGGCTACAGCCAGCCGACGGCGTGGTATCACTTGAACGTGCCCGACGAGTACGAGGCGTTCAAACCCGCGCTGCCGCTGATCATTTTTCTGCACGGCGGCGGCACTGGCAGCGGCAGCGCCAACGACATTGTCGCTTACGGCGACGTGCTGGTGAGCATGAGCGGCTGCATCGGCATTTTTCCCAATCACATCAACGATTGGTGGGCCACGCCGGTCGAGACCAATTATCTCATGACAATTATCGGCGAAGTGCTGAAGAGTTACCGCGTGGACATGCGCCGCATTTATTTGATGGGCGGGTCCATGGGCGGCAACGGGACGTGGGCCATCGGCACGCAGTATTCGGAGATGTTCGCCGGGATCGAGCCGGCGGCGGCGTATTGGGAGCCCGGCCTGGGGCTGCCGATGAAGAATCTGCTCGCCAAGCCGGTCTACATTCTGCACGGCGTCAACGACAAGGTCGTGCAGGTGGAGTGTTCGCGCCGCGCGTCGGACGTCTTGAAAAAACAGGGCACCAATTACATCTACGCGGAACTCGACTGCGAACACCAGTGTCCGCAGGAAGAATATGAAAAGGGCCTGAAGTGGCTGCGGCAATACAGCAACAAGCAGACGTTTAGATTCGACGACATGCTCGCCCGTGCGAAGAAGAACCTTGGCGGGAAAAAGTAAAACGAGGTGGCGTGCATCCTGCTTTTTTGACCGAACAGACAACACAAAGACACGAAGGCACAAAGGAAGGAATTAGAGGTTTATTCTTCGTGCCTTAGTGTCTTCGTGTTGTCTGCGGTTCGGATTACCCCGCCGCCACCAGCCGGGCGATCTCCGCGATCAATTCGCCGGGTTCGATGGGCTTGGCGAGATGATTCTGAAAGCCAGCCTCCAGCGCCCGGGCGCGGTCTTCCTCGCGCGCGAAGGCGCTCAGCGCCAGTGCCGCGGTGAGACCGCCCTGCTCTGGAGTCAAATTACGAATCCTGCGTATCAGGCTGTAACCGTCCTCGCCCGGCATGCCGATGTCGCTGACGACGATTCCCGGCCTGAACTGCTGGAGCGATTGCAATGCGTCATGGGCGGAAGCCGCCACACTCACGGTGCCGCCGGCCTGGCGGATGACTTCCTGCAGCAGCTCGCGCGCATCGGGTTCGTCGTCGACCACCAGCACGCTGATGCCCAGCAGCGGACATTTTTGTGCGCCCGGCGGGGCGCCGTCGAAGCTGATGTCGCTCGGCATTATCGCGGGAATCGGCAGCGTGACGGTGAAGACCGCGCCCTTTTCAGGCCCGGCGCTCGCCGCGCTGATCGTTCCGCCGTGCAATTCGATCAGATGCCGCGCAATGGCCAGCCCCAGGCCCAGTCCGCCGTGTTTGCGGGAAGCGCTGGAGTCCTCCTGCTTGAAGCGCTGAAAAATCTGCGGCAGAAAATCCGGAGCGATGCCGACGCCATTGTCGCTGACTTTCACCTGCAATTGCGCGCCGTATTGATGCATTGAAACCGCCACGCGCCCATCGCGGGGCGTGAATTTGATCGCGTTCACCAGCAGGTTGCTGAAGACCTGTTGCAGGCGGCTGGCATCGCCGGCGATGCGGACCGCTTGCAGTTCGGTGGTGAGGGTGACGCCTTTGGCTTCGGCGCTGCCCTGCGCGGAGGCGACGGCGGCGCGAATGACCTGGTCGACGTCGACGGGCCCCAGATTCAGGCGCATTTTTCCGGTCACGATGCGTGAAACATCCAACAAATCGTTGATGACTTGAGTCTGGATGCCGACATTGCGTTCGATCACGTCCAGCGCCCGCGCGGTCTTTTCCGCGTCAAGGCTGCCCGCGCGCAACATGCGCGCCCAGCCGAGGATGGGCGTCAGCGGCGTGCGCAGCTCGTGCGAGACGATCGCCAGGAATTCATCCTTGATGCGGTTGGCGGTTTCCGCGTCGAGTTTCGCGGCCTGCAATTCCGCGGTGCGTTCAGCGACGCGCTTTTCGAGACTTTCGTGCGCGAGTTTAAGTTCCTCCTGCGCCCGGCGGCGTTCGTCGATCTCGCTGCCCAGGCGGCCGTAGGATTCCTCCAGGCTTTGCGTCATCTGATTGAACGCCGAGGCCAGTTGCCCGATTTCGTCCTGACTGGCGACGGGCACGCGGTAGTCCAGCCGGCCGCTCGAGATGTTTTCCGCGCCCTGCCGCAATTTAAGAATCGGCTCGGCGACCCCGCGTTTAAAAATGTACATCGTTACGCCGGTTAGACCGACCAGCAGCGTCAGTCCCGCGAGGATGACAGTGATCAGTTGAGCGCGCAAGGCGCGGCGCTGGCCTTCGATGCTGTCGAACATGCGCGTCGCTTCGCTGACCATGTCCCGCGCCAGGCGCGATAACTGGCCGATCAGCAATTCCCGCAATGCGGACTTCCGCGCGCTGTCGCCCGGGGTTTCATGGCTGCGCGCGAGTGTTTCGTAGAATGCGTCAAAGCGTTCCTGGTCCTGGTCGATGGCGGCCAGAGCTTCCTCGGGCATGCCCCCTTCCCGCGCCTGCTTGAGCAGGTCTTTGAGGGCGGCGCTGCGTCCGCGCCATTGGGACTCAATCCGTTCCGAGCGCCGCAGCAACGATTCGTAGGTGAGGCTATCCAGTTCGAAGACGCAGGTGACGATTTCGTGAGCGACAGTGGCTTGATTCTGCAAACGCATGATCTGGCGGCTGGTCGCGACGACGTAAATGCCGGTTGCCGCGGCGAACAGCGCCGAGCACAGCAGCACCAGCACGCCCTTTTTGGTCAGTGACATCCGTTACCTTATCAAGCGGTTGGCGTGCGGAGCGACTTTATCCAGCGCTTCGGGCGCGATGTACTTCAGAAAATTGGGCGTGGCATCGTCGCTTTTGCCCTGGCTGCGCAAAATCCAGCGGGACTCCGCCTCCAGACTCATGATCAGGGCTTGATCAAGGCCGATGTCAAAAGCCATCGTGTCCCACACCTCGCGAAAATCCTCAGGCGGCAGCCGGGTGTATTCCGTGGAAGCGGCGATGGCTTCGTCATTTTTAATTTTGAGCTCGGCGGTCGCGCGCAACAGCGCACGCAGCACTTTTTGAAACGTCTCGGCCTTGGGCTTCACGAGGTCCGCGCTCGTGGCCAGATTCCAACGGAAACCGTAGAGCCCTTCGCTATGAAAGACGAGCGCGTTGTCGCCCAGTTTCCTCCGGATTTGAACGGTGATCGGGTCCCACGTCGCCCCGGCATCAACGGTGCCGTTCACCAAGGCCTCGGGGACTTCCGCCGGCGTCAGGTAAACGATCTGCAGCGCCTCCGAAGGAATCCCCTTAAAAAGGAGGTACGACGAGAGAAAGAACTCCGCGCTGGTTCCCTTAACGACGCCGATGCGTTTGCCGCGCAGATCCTGCACGGTGGCGATGCCGCGGTCCTTGCGGCAGATCAATTGAGTGTTTTTGTCCGAATGTCCCAGCGTCGCGAGAATCACAACGGGCGTGCCGTTAACGGCGGCGTGAGCAACAGGAGTCTCGGCGACGGTGCAAAGATCTGCTTTTCCGTCGAGCACCTGTTGTAGCGCCAGGCGGCCGGCTGAATGGATCTCAACGGTGACGTCCAGGCCCTCGGCCTTGAAAAAGCCTTTCTTTTGAGCCAGGTAGATGGATGAACTCAACGCCACCGTGCTGGTGGCGATCGTGACTGGCTGCAAGGGTCCTGTGGGGCCGGTCGTGTCACCGCAGCCGAAGCAGAAAAAAAAGAGGAGGACAATGAATGTAGGACGAAGATTCATGGTGTGAAGATTAATTCCCGCGCAGATGCTTGCTGCTGGCAATTTACGCCGTATCGTTTGAGAGTAAACGCGGTTAAAAATTATAATTGACATCAATACAATCAGTATTATACAAATCCTATCGGACATATAGGGAATAGGCATGCGGGTCTCACAAAAATCCGAATACGCCCTGCGCGCGATGCTTGAACTGGCGCTGCGTCACGACAAGCAGCAGCCGGTGCGCACGGCAGATATCGCACGCCAGCAGAAGATCCCGGAGAAGTTCCTCGAACTGATTCTGGTCGAACTGCGCCGCGCGGGATTGATCGCCAGCCAGCGCGGGCCAGTCGGCGGCCATCGCCTGTCGCGGCGGCCGGAAGAGATTTCCGTCGGCGAAGTCTGGCGCGCCATCGATGGCAGTTTGAACGAACACGAAGGCGCCGGCGAAGCCGGCAAAGACGACCCGTTCCGCCCCGTCTGGCGGGATGTGGAAAAGGCGATCGCCAAAGTCGTTGACGGCGTTTCGATTGCCGATATACGCAAGCGGTCGGAGACTCGCCGCGGGGTCGTCGACTTCAGCATTTGATTCGTGCCTATTCAAACCGGGGGAGGAGCAGCACATGGGACGCATTTACGAAGACAATTCAACCAGCATTGGCAACACGCCGCTCATTAAGATCAACCGCATCAACCAGGGCACCGGCGTCACGATTCTGGCCAAGACCGAAGGCCGCAATCCGGCGTATTCGGTGAAAGACCGCATCGGCGCGGCGATGATCCAGGCCGCCGAAAAAGAAGGCAAGCTGCAGAAGGGTTCGAAGGAAGTCACCGTGGTCGAGCCGACCTCCGGCAACACGGGCATCGCGCTGGCCTATGTCTGCGCCGCGCGCGGCTACCCGCTGATCCTGACCATGCCTGAAACGATGTCGCTGGAACGCCGCCGCATGCTGCGCGCGTTTGGCGCGGAGCTGGTGCTGACCGAAGGCGCCAAGGGCATGAACGGCGCGATCGCGAAGGCCGAAGAAATCAAAGCCAGCAGCCCGAACAAGTACTACATTCCGCAGCAGTTCAAGAACCCGGCCAATCCGGAAGTGCACTTCCGCACCACGGGTCCGGAAATCTGGAACGACACCGACGGCAACGTCGACATCCTGATCAGCGGCGTGGGCACCGGCGGCACCATCACCGGCGTCAGCCGCTACATCAAGACCGAAAAGAAACGCGCGGGCTTCAAAGCCATCGCCGTGGAACCGATTCATTCGCCCGTGCTGACGCAGTTGCGCGCCGGCGAACCCTTGAAGCCCGGCCCGCACAAGATTCAGGGCATCGGCGCGGGCTTCAAACCCGACGTGCTGGACATGAACATCGTCGACGAGATCGTTACCGTGAATAACGACGAGTCCGTCGAGATGGCCAAGCGCCTGCACAAGGAAGAAGGCATCACCTGTGGCATCTCCGGCGGAGCGGCCATGGCCGCGGCGCTGAAAGTCGCGCAGAAGCCCGAGAACAAAGGCAAGACGATCGTGGTGATTCTGCCGGACCTCGGGGAACGGTATCTGTCCAGTGTCCTGTTTCAGGACATCCCGGCGTAACGATTTCTTGCGCGAAGTCGCAGAGAACAGACTAACCATGACGAACACTGTGAGTTTTTTGGCGAAGTGGAATGCGGGGTGTAGGTAGCCGGGCTTAGAGCCCGGCCGCCCACTTTTGCGCCATTAAACTAAACCTTCACAGGAGATTCGCCATGAAGCCGGTTCTTTTCGCCACGTTGACTGTTCTTGCTGTAGCCATTCTCGCCGCGGGCCTGAGCGGCTGCGGCAATGCCACGCAGCCCGGCGGCAATGCCAACGCCGCCGCCGCGCCGCAAGCTACAACCGTCCGCCTCGGGTATTTTGCCAACATCACGCATGCGCAGGCGCTGATCGGCCTGCAGCGCGGCGAATTTCAAAAGCGCCTCGGCGACAACATCAAGATCGACACGAAAGTTTTCAATGCCGGGCCGTCTGCCGTCGAGGCGCTCTTTGCTGGTGAGATCGACCTGACCTACATCGGACCGTCGCCGGCACTGAACGCGCACATCAAGAGCAATGGAAAAGCGGTCCGCATCGTTGCCGGTGGCGCGGCCAACGGCGTTGCCATTATCGTGCGCAAGGACGCGAAGATCGGCAAAATGGAAGAGCTTGCCGGCAAGAAAATCGCGACGCCGCAATTCGGCAACACGCAGGACGTGTCCGCGCGGCACTATCTGCTGAAAACGCTGAACGCGAAGCTGAAGGAAAGCGGCGGCGACACGGAAATCCTCACCATCGCCAATGCCGACCAGATCAATCTCTTCAGGCAGGGCCAGATCGACGCCGCGTGGGCGCCGGAACCCTGGGGTGCGCGGCTGGTGCACGAAACCGGCGGCGTCCTGCTGGCCGAAGAAAAAGACATGTGGCCCGACAAGCGTTTCACGACTGCGGTGGTGCTCGCGTCGGCGGGTTTCCTCGAGAAGAATCCGGAATTGGTCGAGAAATTCCTGCGCGCGCACAGCGACGTGACTGCGTGGATCAACGCCAACCGCCCGGAAGCCGCGACTTTGACCAACGGCGAACTGCAAAAGCTCGTCGGCAAGGCGCTCAAGCCGGAGGTTCTCACCGATGCCTTTTTGCGCGTTGAATTCACGACCGACCCGTTGAAGGCCAGCGTCGTGCGCTTCGCCGAATGGTCGAAGGAACTCGGCTTCGCGAAGGAAGTCCCCGATGTCGAGGGACTCTTCGATCTGAAGCTGCTCGATAAGATCAACGCGGAGACGCCCGCCAAATGATCGCGCCCGCGCAGCCCGGCGGCACGGGCCTGCACCTGACTTCGCCCAAGGTCGAAATCAAAGGCGCGTCCAAGCATTACGAAAGCGGCGACGGCCGGGATGGTCGCCGCTTTTACGCGGTCAAGGAAGTCGACCTTAAAATTTACGAAGGCGAGTTCCTCACGCTGGTCGGCCCCAGCGGCTGCGGCAAATCCACGCTCCTTAATTTGATCGCGGGCTTCGAACAGCCGTCCGATGGTGAAGTGCTGTTTGAAGGCAAGCCGGTGCAAGGCCCGGGCTCCGAGCGGCTGGTGCTCTTTCAGGAGCACGGCCTGTTTCCGTGGCTGACGGTGCAGCAGAACGTCGAGTTCGGGTTGCGCGTATTGGGCCTGAACAAAAAAGACCGCCGCGACAAGGCGATGCATTACCTCAAGATGGTGCATCTCAACAAATTCCGGCGCAGCTATCCGTTTCAACTGTCCGGCGGCATGAAGCAGCGTGCGGCCATCGCCCGCGCGCTGGCCGTCGAACCGCGCATGCTGCTGATGGACGAGCCCTTCGCGGCGCTCGATCCGCGCACGCGCGACATTCTGCATCTGGAACTGCAAAGCCTGTGGATGCAGACGAAGAAGACGATCGTCTTCGTCACACATTCGGTGGAAGAAGCGGTGCGTCTGAGCGACCGCATCGTGGTGATGGCCAGCCAGCCCGGACGCATCCGACGCGTGCTGGAAGTCTCTGTGCCGCACCCGCGCGATTTCCTCGATCCCGCGCTGACCGACCTGCGCAGCATCATCTTGAAAGAACTGGAAGACGAACTGGACAAGCTGGTGAAGAAAGAAGGCGACGAAGACTGGCATCTGGAAGAAGGCGCCATCAGCGCGCGCGCCAAGAAACCAGCGGATATTGAAATGGGCGAAGGCATCTGATCATTGGGATTGCGGATTGCGGATTGAACAGCACCACGGAGGCGCGGAGACAAGGACGCGCTGACTACATGATCGGTACCTGGCAGAAAAAAATCCTTTCGGCCCTCGCGCTCGTGAGTCTCTGGACGGGACTCTGGGCGCTGGCGTTCTGGCTCTCCGGCAAGGAAGAGTGGGAATTCACGCCGCCATGGGCGGTGGCGAAGACACTCTGGGCCGGCCTGGGCGATGGCACTTTTGTGCGCGGAATTCTCGCCAGCCTCGGCCGCATCGGCTATGGCTTCGGGCTGGCGCTGGTGATTGGCACGGTCACGGGACTGCTGTTGGTCTCCAACCGTTTTGTGGAATGGCTGATCGGGCCGCTGATTCTTGGTGTGCAATCGCTGCCGAGCATCTGCTGGCTGCCCGTCGGAATCCTCTGGTTCGGCCTGAACGAAAAAGCGATTCTGTTCGTCGTGCTGATGGGCTCGGTCGGTTCGGTCGCCATCGCCACGCGCGACGGGTTGCAGCAGGTGCCGGTGACCTATCAGCGCGTGGCCGGCACGTTCGGCGCAAGCATGCTGCAACGGCTGCTGTGGGTGTCGATCCCCGCGGCGCTGCCGGCGTTTATTTCCGGACTGAAACAAGGCTGGTCGTTCGCCTGGCGTTCACTGCTCGCCGGCGAACTGCTCTACCGCGTGACTGGCGTGGGCGGACTGCTGACGGAAGCGCGCGATCTCGCGGACTACCCCAAGATGTTCGCCGTGATGATTCTGATCGTGCTGGTCAGCGTGCTGGTGGACAAAATCATTTTCACACAGCTTGAAGACCGCGTGCGCATGCGCTGGGGGTTGCCGAAGCGCAGTTGAAACCGTTCTTCTTAACAGCCAACACAGAGGCCCCAAGACACAGAGAATTGCATGGTGCCACGTATGCGTTTGCGCGGCTGTTTGCGCAAACGCATGCGTGCCGCTGTTGGAAGAAAATGTGATTCGCTTAGAGATAGGTCGTACCCGGCACGCATGAATTCGCGCAAACAGCCGCGCGAATGCATGCGTGGCACCATCTCGAAATTCTGCATAAAATAACGCGGCGCCTGGTCTAGGCGCCGCGTAATCGTTAATTTGTAAATCCGAACTTACTTGCGGCGGGTCACGCCGGTCAGCAGCTCTTTGCGCTGAGCGCGCTTGGCGGCGACGAGCTTGCGGCGCTTGCGGTCGCTGGGCTTTTCAAAATGCTGGTTCTGGCGCAACTGTTTGGTGAGGCCCTCTTTTTCGCAGGCCTTCTTGAAACGGCGCAGAACCTTCTCCAGGCCTTCGCCCGCTCTCGCTTCGACTCGTACCACGCACACACCTCGCTGGCTGACACATTGCCCAAAAAACTCGCCGCGGCACCATTGCGCGCGGCCTCTTTTACTGCGGACTACACTCTAACTTCACCACAGCGCGAAGCAAGAGGGAGCCGAAAAAGCGTCCCTGCGGGGATTCGAACCCCGGTCGGAGGCTTGAAAGGCCTCTGTCCTAGGCCTCTAGACGACAGGGACATACAACTATTTCGGATTTTGGATTGCGGATTTCGGATTGAACTGCCGAGATCCTGTAACCCCCACTGCGGGAAACATCTTGCGGCGCGGCGGGTGGAAGTCAAGCGAAGACCAGAAGGCAGAATGCAGAATGCAGAATGCAGAATGCAGAAAGCAGAAAGCAGAAAGCAGAAAAAAGCCGCGCGAAGCGCGGCTGGTGCTTTGTGCCTTTTGCCTACTTCAGTTGTTCTCCGAGTCGTCCGAACCTTCGGCGAGGTCGTCCAGTTCGTCGCCTTCTTCGCGCTTGCGGATTTCGGCCAGCGCCTGGCAGGCGATGCAATTGGTCGCGAAAGGCAGGAACTGCAGCCGTTCGGCGCCGATGTTTTTGTTGCAGACTTCGCATGAACCGTAAGTGCCGTTGTCGATCTTTTCGATGGCGCGTTCGATCTCGCCGGCTTCCACGGTTTCGCTTTCCGCGATGCGCAGCGCCAGATCGCCTTCGGCGCTGTCGGAGGCCATGTCGGACGTGTCGTTGATGTGCGCGAGATCGCGTTCGCTGGCGCCGCGCACTTCATGGTCGATGTCTTTGCGCAGATCGGACAGCATCTGGATCAGGCGTAACCGAATGGCGGACATTTCCGCCGTCAGCTTGACCGGCTCGGAGCGCGTCGCCTTGGCTTTTGCCGGCTTCGCCGGCGACATCGATTTCTTGAGCTTCTTCAGCGCCACAACCTTGGGCTTTTTAGAGGATTTAAACGCTTTGGCTTTGGGGCGCGCGCCGTTGAGTTTGGGGCGTTTGACTGTGGATTTCTTTTTCACTTTTGGCATGGGTGGGACTCCACTGTGGCGGCTGCGCCATGAGACTACTGCTCGATTCCCGGTGTCCAGCCGGGGCGGGAAAGTTATCTTGCGCGCCCCTTATTGTCAAGCCACTCCGGGCATTATCGCCAAGAGCATTTTCCAGGCCCAAAACTACTACGGAATGCGGATTTCGGATTGCGGAATGATAAAGCCGCTAAATCCACAATCCAAAATCGCAATCCGCAATCACTAAGCTAGCAAAGACTTTATTCCGCGATAGATTGACCAAAGACAACGGTTTTGCGGAGACAAAAACAGAATGCCTGCCGACGTGTTAAATGCGACAAATATTGCCTTAAAAGAATGGGCCGTCGTCTGCGACCAACTGCTGGCCGGAAAGCAGGTCGTGCTGCTGCGCAAGGGCGGCATTCTGGAGCAGAAAAAAGGCTTCCAGATCGAGCACGAACAGTTTTTTCTTTATCCCAACACCGAACACCAGAGCCGCGAGCAACTTAAGCCGGAATATCACGCGCGCCTCGGCAGCTACGGGCCGCCGGCCAAAGAGAGCGGCAAAGTGCGGGTCCGCGGATTCTGCCGCGTGGTCGACATCGTCAAGACTTCCGACCCCGCGAAACTGCGCGCGCTGGAACCGGTCACCTGCTGGACACAGGCGCTGTTCGACATGCGCATCAATTACAAACCCGAGAAGCCCAATTACGTCGTGACGGTGCGCGCGTTCAAACTCGCCGCGCCGCTGGAAGTGCCGTACCACGCCGATTACGCCGGCTGCCATTCGTGGGTGCCGCTCAAGGAAGAATTGAATCCCGGCGCAGCGACGCCGGTGTTGTCCGACGCGGAATTCGAAGCGCAGCGCGCAGCGGTGTTGAAGCTGGTCCACTGAGTTACAAAAGATGAACCGCCAAGACGCCAAGAACTAAGGAATGGAAAAGCAGACTATGGCGATGCGCGCTGCAAATTGGCGGGACATCAGATAAATTCCTTTCTTGGCGCTCTTGGCGTCTTGGCGGTTAAAAAAATGGTTGTGCAAATAATCAATTTCTTCTTTGGATGGGACGGAAACTAAGGCTGTGAAACTGGCTCTGATCGGACTGCGCGGCACCGGCAAATCGACCGTGGGGCGAATCCTCGCCGCGCGGCTGAACTGGGTCTGCTTCGACACGGATTCGATCGTGCAGGACCGCGCGGGCATGACCATTCAGGAACTGTTCGAGAAGCAGGGCGAGCCCAAATTCCGCGAACTGGAAAGCGCCGTGGTGCAGGAATGCTGCGCCACCGACCCGGCGGTGATCGCCACTGGCGGCGGCGCGATCCTGAATCCTGCCAACGTCGCGGCGCTGCGCGCCGGCGGTTATGTCGTGCACCTCACCGCCGATCCGACGGAACTGTGGCGGCGGATTTCGCATGATACGGGCAGCAAGCGCCAGCGGCCGCAACTGGTGAAGGACGCCGGTTCGGGCCTGGACGAATTGAAGCTGCTGTTGCGTTCGCGCGCCGCGCTGTACGCTCAGGCCCGCGATGCGGAAGTCGAAGTGGAAGGGCGTTCGCCCGATGAAGTGGCGGACGCGGTGCTGCTGCTGATGCGCGCGCACGGCAAATTGCAGGAGCTCAAGCATGGGTCACCCGGACCGAAACGAACCCCTTAAATCGAAGCACCGCGTGGTGACGTTTAAGGTCGAAGAAGACGTGGCGGCGTTTCTGGACGATCTGCCGAACAAATCCGATTTTATCCGCAAGGCGCTGCTCTCGGCGCTGTTGGAACCCTGTCCCGTGTGCCAGGGCAAAGGCAGCGTGCCGCGCAGCCTGCGCGCGGACCTGGAACAGATTTTTGGCAAGCAGACATTCGTGCCCTGTTCGTTCTGCGGCTACGAATTCCCGCTCGCGACGGAAAAGACGCGCAAAGAACCCATCGATAAGGAACGCCTGAAACAGTACGCGGACGGCGGCGACTTTTATTGCCACGACTGTTACTCCAAAACGCAGGCCTGCGAAGACTGCGGCGAGCACGTGGTCGAGACCCGCATGGTTAATCACAAGCGGCGGCATGAGCATAAGTGACTATTGCGGATTGCGAATTGAACGACAGCGCGTGCTTCCGCTGAGCGGATATGACTGACGATGCGGATTCCTTCGCCCGGTTGCGGCGACTGCATGGCGCTTACGGACTGCTGGCGTGCGCGGGGTCGGTCGTCATCGGCGTGACACTGCCGGTGCTGCTGGTGGCGTGGTACGTGCAGTTCCGTTCGCTGGATTCGCTGATGAGCGCCGAAGTCCTGGTCAAACCCACGCTGCCGGGCATCCAACTGATTCTGACCAATTTGTATTATCTGGAAGGCACTGCGCTGATCCTGTGCGGGCCGCCGGCATTCGCGCTCGCGGGCGGATTGTATCTGTGGCAGCGCGACATGGCCGAAGACCGCTGCACGAACTTTCACAAGTTCCAACTCAAAGGCGCCGCCATCGGAGCGGCGCTGGCGCTGCTGAACATTCCCGGCTGGTACGCGGCGTCGCTGCTGGAGGCCGGAACGTTCTCTGAACAGCGGCACTGGGTGCTGCCGATGCTGGGCGTGTTGTTCGCCGTGGCGGGATCGTCGTGCGGCTTGTGGATCACGTGGCAGGCGTGGCGGTACCATCATCCGGAATGCGGCGTGATTCCGCGTTACTCGCTGAAGACGATGATGGTGTTGATCTTCATGTGGGGCGGGTTGATGGCGCTGTTTAAGCCGCACGGTTGAGCGAGGAAGCGAAGTGGAAGAGGCAGCTCAGACTATTGCTCCGCCTGTGCGCCGCTCGTGGCTGAGCCGGCAGTATGGATTGGTGGCGTGTATTGGCTCGCTCGTGATCGGTGTGACGCTGCCGGTGATTCTGGTGGCGTGGTTTGTGGTGCGAAGAGATGCCAGCGCGTATTCGAACGTTAGCGTACAGATTGAAGATGTCATTGCTTTGCTTTTGGTGGCGACGGTTTTTTGCGGTCCGTTGGCGGTGGTGTATGCCGCCTCATTGTATTGGGTTCAGCGCCGGAGCATCCTGCGCGACCCGCAGCGGTCATTAGCACGGCTTAATCAATACGGCGTTATTGGCGGTATCGTTTGTGCCTTTGCTAATGTCCCGGCGTGGCTGGTCTGGGTACTGTTGGACGACGCCCGGCATCTTGATCTGTGGAATCTGCCGCGCTTTATCGCGCTCTTCGCCGTCGCCGGATCGTCGTGCGGGCTGTGGATTTCGTGGCAGGCGTGGCGCTACCATCACCCGGAGTCCCGTATTTTTCCGCGCTACTCGCTCAAGTCGCTGCTGATCATCATCTTTCTGTGGGGCGCGCTGATGGCGCTGTTCTCACCGGTCGCGGACCGTATTGAGCGAGCAAAGGGGCAAGACAGTGGAGGAACCTGACGGGACCGCGGCGCCCGCTTCCGACGTCGTGCGCTATAACGACTACGGCTTTGTCACGTGCGTGGGCGCGGTGCTCATTGGCGTGCTGCTGCCGCTCGCCCTGGGCGTGTGGTTCATGCTGCACTCGAGCCCGCCGGAGAATGGCCAGCGGCGTGAATTACGAATGGTGGCCGTTGGGATTGCGGGGGCGTTCATGTTTTGCGGGCCGCTCGCATTTCTGTTTGCCGGCGTTCTATTCGCGCATTTAAAGAAGCGCGTCACGCTCGCGGGGGACTCGTTCAAACAATTACGCAGGAAAGGCGTGCTGTTGGGCACGGTGCTCGCATTTTTGAATCTGCCGGCCTGGGCGGGCGCCGCGATACTAATGCCGGGAGACATGGAGAAAGTCGACATCTCCCGGGCAGAGTGGGGCCTGATGGCCGTTCGTGTGCTCACACTGTTTCTCGTCGCCGGTTCTTCCTGCGGCCTGTGGATTTCGTGGCAGGCGTGGCGCTATCACCATCCCGAATGCGGCATTTTTCCGCGTTACTCGCTTAAGACGCTGCTGTTAATCATATTTCTGTGGGGCGCGTTGCTGGCGCTGTTTACGCCGGCGAGGCAGGGTTAAGCGGGAAAGGGGAGAGGGTGGAGGACGTCGCCGTAGAAATTCCCACGCCTCCACTTGAGGCACCGCTCACTTACTGGATGCCAGCTTGCGTGGGATCCGTAGTGCTGGGCGTATGTATCCCAGTGTTGCTAACGTTTATGCATTTAAAAGGCGCCGACCCGCATAAGCCTTTCATCTTTCCGGATATTCCTCCGGACCAGATTCTGTTTCAGTTCGCCACCTTGTGTGCAGTAGCGACATTTCTTTGCGGGCCGGGCGCGGCGGTGCTCGCGTTTCTGGTCTTCGGTTATTTGAAGCGCTTTCAGCTCCGCAACCGAGTCGAGCCTGCGCGGTTGATCTGGCGCGGCATGGGCGTCGGCATGGCGGTCTCCATCCTAAACTTGCCCGGTTTTCTAGCTGGATTGGTTCTGCATTCCTTTTCACTCACTTTCCTGTTGTTTGCGGTGGCCGGCGCCAACTGTGGTGCCTGGATTGCGTGGCAGGCTTACCGGGCGACGGAGCCCGCCGCGCGGTTTTTCCCGCGGTTTACTCTGGCCACCCTGCTGGCGCTCGTGTTTGGCTGGGGCGTGATCTTGGCGCTATTTATGCCTCAGAGAGTCTAGAGTCTAGAGTCTGGAGTCTTGAGTCAGGAGTCTTATTTTAGACTCTGCACTCCCGACTCTTGACTCAGGACTGGCTTCATGGAATATATTCCGGCCTTGAAGTGTTTAGAGATTGATGGGGTTTGATAGGAGGTTCTTCCGCATGGGTGCCGCAACGGTTTCTGTCAGCGACAGTACGTTTGAAACTGAAGTCGAGAAACAAAAAGGCGTGACGGTGGTGGATTTCTGGGCGACGTGGTGCGGTCCGTGCCGCATGATCGCCCCCGCGCTCGATGAAATCGCCACGGAAATGGCCGGCAAAGTCAAGATCGCGAAAGTGGACGTGGACGAAGCGCCGGAAGTCGCCGCGCGTTTCGGCATCCGCTCGATTCCCTGCCTGGTGATGTTCAAAGACGGCCAGGAAGTCGACCGCGTGGTCGGCGCGCAGGGCAAGGCGCAGCTAAAGAGCTGGATTGAAACGCAGACGAAGTAAGGCATTTCGAATTCCGAAGCAAGCACGAAGCACCAAGGGAGACCTTGGTGCTTTTTTTATGAATCCTGGAATTTTGTGGATGCGATCCGTGATTGGGAATGCAACCAACACGGAGGAATCATGGGTCAATTCACGATGAATGTGACGGAAGACACGTACGACAATGACGTGTGCGGATTTGACGGTTATGTGCTGCTCGATTTTTGGGGCGAAACCTGTCCGCCCTGCCGCATGCTCAGCCCAATTTTGGAAGAACTCGGTCGCAAATGCCACAATTGCGGATCGCGAAAGTGAACGTGGACGACAACTATCAGCTTACGTCGAAATTCGGAGTGCGATCCTTGCCCGCGCTGGTGCTGATGAAAAACTGTCAGGAAGTCGACCGGACAGTCGGATATCAGAGCCGCACGCAATTGAAGGAATGGATTGACGCGGCAGCCAAATAAGGAACATCCCGGCGTCGCTTGGAATTCGCGGTCTTTGCCGTATCAATAGCGCCCATGTACGCCGAAGACCTCGAAACGCATCTCGCGCCTTATGCCATGCGCAGCGCCGCGTCCCGCGGGCGTCCGCATGCGGATCACGACGCGGCGTATCGCGGCGTGTTTCAGCGCGACCGCGACCGCATTGTCCATTCGGGCGCCTTCCGCCGGTTGCAGTACAAGACGCAAGTCTTCGTCAGCGTCATGGAAGGTGACTACTACCGCAACCGGCTCACGCACACGCTGGAAGTGACGCAGATTGCGCGCACCGTCGCGCGGGCGCTGCGTTTGAACGAAGACCTGACCGAAGCCATTGCGCTCGCACACGATCTGGGTCACGGCCCCTTCGGGCATTCCGGCGAAAGCGCGCTGAATCTACTGATGCGCGACGACGGCGGCTTCAATCACAATTTGCAAGGCTTGCGCGTCGTCGATCTGCTGGAGACGCGCTACGCGCGCTTTCCGGGACTGAATCTGACTTACGAAACGCGCGAGGGCTTCACCAAGAATCTCGGCGCCAACCGCGCGAAGCACGGGTTTACTCCCGGCGAAGCGCCGACGCTGGAAGTGCAGTTGGCCGGCCACGCCGACGAGATCGCCTACGATACGCACGACATCGAAGACGGCTTGGTGTCGGGCGTGATCGATGAGAAGGCGCTGCACGATTTGGAACTGTGGAAGCAAGCCGAAGCGGATGTCTTGCGCGAAAATCCCACGCTGAAAGGCGATCAGCGCCTGCGCTGGCGGTCGGTCGTCCGCCGTCTGATCAGCGTGCTGGTGTCGGATTTGATCGCGGGCACTGAAGCGAAACTGCAGGGTATGGGGTGTGGGGTGCAGGGTGCAGGGAGTATTAAGACGCTCGCGGATGTGCGGCAGGCGCAGCGGGACATCGTTGCGTTTTCGCCGGAAACAGATGCGCGCAAAACGAAGCTCGAAAAGTTCCTGCACGAGAATTTTTACGATCATCCGCGCGTGCGCGACAAGACGGCGCTCTGGCAGAACCGTCTGAAGCAGCTTTTCGCCGCCTACGTGCGCGACCAGACGCTCCTGCCGGAAGATTATCAAAAGCGTGTCGCCGCCGGCGAAAGTCTCAAGCGCGTGAGCTGCGATTACATCGCAGGGATGACCGACCGTTACGCGAGCAAGCAGTGGGAAGCGCTGGTCGGCAAGGATTGAGGCACGTCCGAAGTGAACTCACGCTGTAGGTTTTGCAACGATCGCTGGCATTGTTCCTTTTCTTCGACGAATTCGATATTCCACGACAACGATCACTAGCGTGAGACCACAGGCGAAAACCAGAAAATTGACGATCATGCCATTCGGAAACAGGGCAATACTGCGATTGATAATTTTCCAGCCGTCTTCAAATTTGAGAGTTTCGGTCTTCTTTACCATTCCATCAGGCTGACGCGCCAGCATTACGCAAGGAAACCCGACGAAGGAATTTCGAGGGCCATAGGACCAGACATTTGCTGCTGCCGCGATCAGGCAAAATATTGCGCCAGCCAAAGACGTATAGAAATGAATTCTCAATCGTAACATGTGTCTAGTTTACCGTAGCTTGCGGCAAGGCCTATATAAAAGTTTGGCAGCAAACATGCCGTCTGCCCCTTGAATTTCACTCTGCATCCGCCACTATTCAACGCTTACCACTCAAGGAATCGGAAATGCCCGACAACATCGTTCAAGAACTGACCTGGCGCGGTCTGATGCATCAGATGACCGACGAGACGCTCGAAAAGAAGCTCTGTGCCGAGCCGTTCACGCTGTACTGCGGTTTCGATCCGACGGCGGACAGTCTCGCGGCGCACCATCTCATTCCGCTGCTGAATCTCGCGCGATTCCAGCAAGCGGGGCATAAACCCATCGCGCTGGTCGGCGGCGGCACGGGGTTCATCGGCGATCCGGGCGGGCGTACGGAAGAACGCAACCTGCTCACGCCGGAGCAGCTCGAAAAAAATGTCGCGGGTTTGAAGGCGCAGATGGCGAAATTTCTCGATTTTTCGCCCGGCCAGGCGCGGCTGCTCAACAACGCCGACTGGCTCGCCAACATGAATCTGATCACGTATCTGCGCGACATCGGCAAGCATTTCACCGTCAACTCGATGATGGAAAAAGAATCCGTGCGCATGCGGCTGGAAGACCGCGCGCAAGGCATCAGCTACACGGAATTCAGCTACATGCTGCTGCAAGCGTTCGATTTCTACCACCTCTATAAGGAGTACGGCTGCCGCTTGCAGATCGGCGGCAGCGACCAGTTCGGTAATATCACCGCGGGCACGGAACTGATCCGGCGCAAACGGCCCGAGAACGAGCCGCCCGAAAAATACCAGGTCTACGGCCTGACGACGGTGCTGATCACCGATTCCAACGGCCAGAAGATCGGCAAGACGACGCAGGGCGCGTTGTGGCTCGATCCGAACAAGACGACGCCGTTCCAGTTTTATCAGTACTGGATCAACGTTGGCGACGCGGACGCAAAGAACTACCTGCGCTACTTCACGGACATGAAGCAGGCGGACATTCTCGCGCTGGAGGCCACGCACAACGCCGATCCGGGCAAGCGCGAGGCGCAACGGAAACTCGCGCGGTGGATGACCGAGAAAGTCCACGGCATCACCGAGCGCGAAAAAGCCGAACAGGCGGCGTCGGCGTTGTTCGACAAGAGCGCCTCTCTCGCGGATCTCGACGAGAAGACGCTGCTGGAACTGGTGAAGGAAGCGCCGAGTTCCACGCTGGCGAAGTCACGGCTGGAAGGCGACGGCTGTGCCGTGATCGATCTGCTGACAGAAGCGCCGAAGCTATGGCCGTCAAAAGGCGAAGCCAAGCGTTCGATCCAGGGCGGCAGCGCGAACCTGAACAACGTCCGCGTCACGGACCTGCAGCAGAAGGCCGGCGTGAAAGACCTGCTGCATGGGCGGTATCTGGTGCTGCGGAAAGGCAAGAAGGACTATCATCTTTTGCGAGTGGAGTGATTCGCGAGAGGCAGAGGTAATCTTGCGCGGGGAATCTTACAAACGATGAGTAATGAATGATGAGCGATGAATAGGAAGCAAAAGCTACTTTAGTTAAGGCGTCTGACCTGAAATCGTGTCATTTTCATCAGTGGCGTTGGTCGCTATTCATCACTCATTGTTCATCATTCATCGTTATCAACCTGCGAGCTTCGTGCGGAATTCCCGCGGCGTGTAGAACTGGTGCGACTGTTCATCCAGCACCGTCGCGCCGAACTGTTCGTAGATCTGCACGTACAGGCGGTAGAAGGTCTTCTGCTGCGTGTGGCTCTTCGCGTTGATCGTCAGCACTTCGCCGGGCTTGGGCGGGCCCTGTTCGGACCGGACCTGCAAGACGACGCCTTCGTCGACTTCCCACACCAGATTTAAATGATTCGTGGCGAGATTCGCGTCCCACGGCGCGGGTTCGACTTTGCTCATCTTGGGCACATCCAGCAGCTTTTCGACCACGGTGTTCAAAGAACCGAGCGAGAGCAGATCGATCGGCAGGATCGTGGCGTCTTTCGGCGGCAGGGGTTCGGGCTTCCAGAAGGAGAACTGGACGATCTCGGCGTGCGGATCGTGGTTGTTCTGCGAATTCTCGTGCATGGCAGCACCTCGCCTTCCACAAGAGAAACCTGCTGAACGTATCCTCTACTAATGTTACGTCGCATCCGGCGGTTTATTTCAGGCAAAAATCCGTCGAATGCGACGATTTTCTATGCAACTGACGTACCGAAATGAGTGCTCACTTGTGCGACACCCTATAGGTTAGGCGGCATTGGCGGCCGAAAGATTACTCACAAGTGCAGGCGCTGGTGACTTCCGATGGGCGTATAGGACCAATGGGATGTCTTATTGGTCCCATACGTCCTATCGGGGGGCAATCATGACTAGTTATTTATTCAAAACGTCTTTCTGGGGCGCCGTGCAGCAGCGGAAACCGATCTCGCGGCTGGAGGCCGTCGCAGTATAGCGCACACGATAAGTGCAGCGGGCGCTTTTCTCGGGCGAGGCCGCGGTCATGCCGCCGCGAACGATGCGGGATGCGGATTCGTCCGTGGTTCCCGAGTTCGGGCCGCTGGACGTCCATTCGTACACGCCGCCGCTCATGTCGTGCACGCCGAATCCGGAGACGCAGTTCGTGAACTGGCCCAGGCCGTAGTCGTCGCCGGCGCCGGCGCAGCCTTTATCCACATAACCGTCGCCATAGGTAAAGAGCGTTCCCGACGGGCCGCGGCAGGCTTTTTCGAATTCGTATTCGCTGCAGAGCTGCTTTCCTTTTCCGCGGCAGAGGTTGCTGGCTTCGAGCCAGGCGACGGAACGCATGGGCGGTTCGCCGGCCTGGTTGGGCCATTCGTATTTGTCGACACAGAACGCCCGGACGTTGATGCGTTCTTCGGCGGACGCTTCTTTCTGGTTCTTCTCTTCGGTGGGTCCGAACAGCGCGGGGCCGGACGGCACCAGCACCATGCCGACGGGACAGGAGAGCGTCGCGGCTTCGCCGGATTCAGTGCGGACGATGGCGGCGTTCTTGTTGCTGGCATAGTCGACTCGCGCGCCTGACCGGCGGGCGCAGCCGCTGGCTGACAACAGCGTCAGCGCGAGCAGAAGAAAAGTAACTCCAGGAATTATTTCTAAGGTCGGCCGCAAAGGACGGTCTCCTAAGTAGGACGTGGATGCTCTGTGGTTAATCGGAGCTCGCCTGAAAAGCAATACCCTTAAAAAGCTTTGAAATCTTAGATTCAAACGGCGTCCATTTGGGGTAAAGTGTGGGTCTGGCATTCGTATTGCCATGTGGCGATTAAACTTACGTGCTGCGTGGCGCTTCGTTACAGCGTGGGGCTGTTCCGGTAATTCAGACTAAGAGATCGCTGCTACATGGGCCGTTCCATCTTCAAATTTCTGGCTTCGTTGCAACTGGCGCTGCTGCTGCTCGCGGTCATCATCATCGCGACGGCGAAAGGCACCATTCTTGAGTCCACCTTCAATGCCGAAGTCGCGAAGCAATACATCTACAACGCGTGGTGGTTTAACGCCTGGCTGGTGATGTTGTGCGTCAATCTATTCTGTGTCGCGGCGATCCGCTATCCTTGGAAGCCGCACCAGACCGGCTTCGTGATCACGCACGCGGGCATTATCACGCTGCTGGTCGGAGGCATGATCGACCGCGAATGGGGCATCGAAGGATTCATCCGGCTGACGCGCGGCAATCCGCCGACAGACATCATGGAGCTCCATGACCAGGAATTGCTGGTCTACGCGCCGGGCAATCCCATGCCGGCCAGCACGACGATGAATATGAAGGTGTACCTCAGCGCCGCGGGCGCTTCGAGTAAACAGCTCGCCGTTAATTCGCCGTCGCCGGATGTCAAAGTCGAGGTCGCGCAGATCAAACTGGTCGAACCGTACCGCGAAGTCTTCATCGATCCGCTTGCGGGCAAACTCGCGCTGCAGATTACTCTGCGCGGGCCGATGATGGGCGTGCACGACCAGTGGCTGCTGCTGGACGAACATCTGCAGGCGGGCCCGGCGACGCTGCATTTCCACCGCGGCCGGCCGGAGAATTTCAAACACGAAGGCGACGGCGAAAAGCTGGTGCCGCGCCTGGAACGGCATTTCGTCTTCGCCAAGCAGGGCCAGGTGATCAGCCGCGCGGTCTCGGGACAGAAGACTGGCGCCGAAGGCAAACTGGTGCTGGATGAGAAACAGGAAAATCCTGTTCTGCAGCTCAAACTGCTGGATAAGGAATTCAAAATTGCCGTCGGCGAGAACATTAAAAAGAGCCTGCCGCTGGAAGGGCTGGACGGCTGGCGGCTGTATATCATCAATTACTTTCCCAACTTTCGCATGATGGCCGACGGCCAGCCCGGCACGCTGGACGACAAGCCCGAAAACCCGGCGCTCGTGTTCGAACTCAATGGGCCGCCGGGGCCTCCAGGCGAAGACGACGCCGACGATCCGCACGCCGGCGCCACGGCCAAGGCCAAGCCCAACGCGCTGGAGTTCTATCTCGGCGAGGACGGCAAGCTGCGCTACGTCTTGAAATCGCGCACGAAAGGTGAAAGCAGCGGCGACGTGGAATTCGGCAAGCCTGTGCCGGTCGGCTGGGCGCCGGGCGCGGAATTCATTGCCAATAAACTGGAAGAGAAAGCCGGCACCAAGCTGGCCTGGCGGCCCATGGCCGATGGCGCCGGTAAAAACATGGGCGAGCCCGGCAATCCCGGCATGCAGTTAAAAATCAGCGCCGGTGGTGAGAGCAAAGAAGTCTGGATCGGGCAGCGGCCGCTCGATCAGGCCGTGCGCCAGAAGGAACCGGGCGGGCCGAGCACCATCGAAATCGAACGCGACGCGTTCGAAGTCGGCGGCAAAAAGATCGAACTCGCGTTTTACAACAAGTGGGTGCGGCTGCCGTTCAAAGTCGCGCTGCTTAAATTCAACGCGCCCTACGATGAAGGCGAGAACAGCACGACTTTTATGTCCTTCGAAAGCACGCTGAGTTTCAACGGCGAAGAAGATTCCGTCACGCTGCGCGGTGGCGCCAAGGCGCTCGGCGAATTGGGCGTGAGCGACCCCGGCGCGGGCGGCACCATTACCGTGAATGGCGCGATCATCGAAGAGAACGAAACGAGTCTGACGCTGGAACTGCCTTCGCGGCGCAGCGCCGTGATTCCCAAGGCGGACGTGGCGAATGCCGAGAAGCGTTCGCACAAGATTCACATGAACGTGCCGACGATCTATCCGAAGACGGCGCTGGCGCCGTTCTTCGGCACCAGCCACAAGTTTTCGCAGGCCGACCACAAGATGCCGCAGAATCCGGATTATTCCGGCGTGCAGGTGCTGCGCGATCCGGGCTGGTTCTTCAAGTGGGTCGGCTCGCTGATGATCTGCTTCGGCATCTTCACCATGTTCTACCTGAAGCCGTACTTCCACGGACGGCGCATGGCCGCGCCGGTGAAAGCGGATGCAAAAGCCGGGTCGCACAAGGCCGGGAAGCGGTCGGAAGTGTCGGTCGCACGCGCGAAATAATGCTGCATGCTCCACTGTATTGAGAGACACGAGGGCCGGACCATGAAACTTTTAGCAGCGGTGTTGGCGTTACTTCTTCCGTTAAGCACCTGTTTGCGCGCGGCGGACGACCCGAAGGACACACGTCCCGTCAAAGTCGAAACGGCGCCGGGTAAAACGGAAATCGACACGCCGCCGGACGCCGCCGACAGTCAGGCGGTGCCCGACGCCAAGCTGTATGGCAAAATGGATTTCAGCGCCATCGAACTGCTCGCCATCCAGGACGGCGGGCGCAAAAAGCCGCTCCATACATTCATGACCGAAGAGATCGAACAGATCGTCGGCCGCCCGCTGTTCAGCGGCACGCCGTATCTCAAGGACAAAGCCACCAACGAAAAGGTCATTGCGACGGATTTGTTCCTGTCGATGTGGCTGGGCACGCGTAAATGGGATCAAGTGCCGGTCCTGCTGCTCTCGTACCGCCCGCTGGCGAAAGAACTGGGCCTGCCCGAGACCGAAAAATACGTCAGCGTCGACCAATTGAAGCGTTCGCCGAACCTCGAGCCGATCCTGAAGAGCGCACACACCAAGCGCCGCGAAGGCAAAGACGCTGAACTCACCGACGTGGAAAAAGAGGCCGAGATTCTCTCGCAGCGCGTCGAAAAAATGGTGCGCATTATTCAGGGCGACGAGAACCTCAATATCGTCCCGCATCCCACCGACCGGCGCGGCTCGTGGATGTCGCTGAAGGGCTTGGCGGACATGTTCCGTGGCGAAGAAAAGCCGCCGTACACGCGCGAGCAGGTCCAGAAACTCTACGAAGGCTACAAAGCCATGGCGGAGAGCTACCGTGAGCGCGACAACGCGAAATTCGTGGCGGCCTCGCAGAGTTTCCGCACGACGCTGGCGGAACTGAGTCCCAGCGTTTACCCGGCGTATGACGCGCTGGCCCGCGAAGTGAGCTACAACAACACGCGCCCCTTTGGCCGCGCGTGGCTGTTCTATCTATCCGCCGTGATTCTGGGCGTGCTGGTGTTCCGGACGGAAGCGAAATGGCCGTTCCGTATCGTCATGGCGCTGTTCCTCGCGGGTTTGTCGTTTCACGTTTACGGTTTCGTCATTCGCTGCATCATCGCGGGCCGGCCGCCGGTCTCAAATATGTTTGAATCGGTTGTCTGGGTGGGCTTCGGTGCGGTCTTCTTCGGACTGATCTTCGAATTGAAATACAAAGTGCGCTATTTCCTGCTCAGCGGCGCGGGCGCGGGTTTTCTGTGTCTGGTCTTGATGGACATCGTGCCCGTGGTCATGGGCAATCCGGGAATGCCGGGCTTTGAGCCTTCGCTCCGGCCGCTGGTGCCGGTGCTGCGCGATAATTTCTGGCTGACCGTGCACGTGCTGACGATCACGCTCAGCTACGCCGCGTTCATGCTGGCGTGGGTGCTGGGCCATGTGACGCTGACGGCGCATCTCGTGCGGCCCGACGCGAAGGCGCAGCATCACGCGCTGCATTCTTTTGTGTACCGTGCGATCCAGATTGGCGTGCTGCTGCTCGCGACCGGCACGATTCTCGGCGGCGTGTGGGCTTACTATTCGTGGGGCCGCTTCTGGGGCTGGGATCCGAAGGAAACGTGGGCCTTCATTTCGTTGCTGTGCTACCTGTTCGTGCTGCATGGCCGCTTCGCCGGGTGGTGGTCGAACTTCGGCATGAGCGTCGGCTCGGTGCTGTGCTTTCAGGCGATCGTCATGGCGTGGTACGGCGTGAACTTTTACCTGGGCTCGCTGGGCAACGGCGGGCTGCATTCCTACGGCGTCGGTGCGGGCGGCGAAGAATGGGTGATCGGCGCGGTGGTGGCGGATTTGGTTTTCACCATTACCGCCGTGACGAGATACGCCATTCATCGCAGCGGTGGCGGTGGAGACCGTGACGACGACCCGCCTGCCACGCAACTGACCTCGACCGATCCGGTGCTGGAAGCGTCGAAGATCGGTTCGGCGGGAGAATAACCGAACGTTTCAGGGCTCAAGGTTCCGAATTCAGGTTTGAGCGCACAAAACTTTGAACCCGGAACCTTGAACTCTGAACATCTGTTCTATTGCCTTTAACCTTTCAATGCAGTATGAGCGTTTCCTACATCTGTGGGGAGAACACCAATAAAAACGAGGAGAAAAGTCATGGCTGACCGCTATGCGCCCAAGTCTGAACACAAATTCACTTTTGGCCTGTGGACGACCGCCAACATGGGCCGCGATCCGTTCGGCGAACCGACGCGCGAGCCGCTCGACCCGGTTCAGAATATCCGCCAGATGGCCGAGATCGGCGCGTACGGCTACAACTTCCATGACAACGACTTGATTCCCTACGGCGCGCCCGCGAAGGAACGCGACCGCATCGTCAAAGGCGCCAAGAAAGTGATGTCCGACACGGGCATCGTCTGCGCCATGGCGACCACGAATCTGTTTTCGCTGCCGGTCTTCAAAGATGGGGCGTTCACCAGCAACGACGCGTCGGTGCGCGCGTTCGCGATCCAGAAGACCATGAACGCCATCGATCTCGGCGTGGAAATGGGCGCGAAGATTTACGTCTTCTGGGGCGGCCGTGAAGGCGCGGAAGTGGACGTCTCGAAAGACCCCTGCGAAGCGATCAAGCGCAACCGCGAAGCGATGAACTTCCTGACGCATTACGTCAAGGACCAGGGCTACGACCTGAAGTTCGCGCTGGAAGCCAAGCCCAACGAACCGCGCGGCGACATCTACAACGCGACCACCGGCAACATGCTGGCCTTCATCGAGACGCTCGATCACAAGGAAATGGTGGGCGTCAATCCCGAATACGCGCACGAAACGATGGCGGGGTTGAACTTCACGCACCACGTTGCGCAGGCGATCGAATCGCACAAGCTCTTCCACATCGATTTGAACGGCCAGAAAATCGGCCGCTTCGACCAGGATTTGCGCTTCGGCAGCGAAGACCTGAAGGGTTCGTTCATGATCGTGCGGCTGCTGGAGAACAGCGAATACAGCGGCCCGCGCCACTTCGACGCGCACGCCTACCGCACGGAAGACAACGCCGGCGTGTGGGACTTCGCGCGCGGCTGCATGCGCACGTACCTGATCTTGAAGGAAAAAGCCGCGCAGTTCGATTCCGACAAGGAAGTGCGCCAGCTCCTGCGCGAAATCAACCGCGAAGAAAGTTCGCTCTCGAAACTGACCGGCCGCTACAGCAGCGAAAACGCTACGAAACTGAAAGCGGCGAAGATCGATCCGGTCGCGCTGAACAAGCGCCCGCTGCCGTACGAGCGCCTGGATCAGATTCTGATCGATATTCTCCTGGGCACGAGATAGGGAGAGGTAGAGAAGCGACGATAGAAAAACGGCGCGGGAATTTCCCGCGCCGTTTTTATTTCCTCGACCCTCTCCGCTCACCCCTCAACCCTATTTTTTCTCCGGCTGCGGCACGATGCGGTTGCGGTTGAATTTGTCCAGACGCGCGGCTTCTTCGGTGCTGAGCATATCGACCAGGCCTTTTAGCGTCTCCATCTCCTGCTGGCGCAGGCGTTCCTTTTGATTGGCGCTCCAGGCCTTCATGCTTTCCCGCGCTTCTTCCTTCTTATCCGGGTTCTTTTCCTCGAATGCTTTCCATTTGTTGCGCTCGGCGATAAACGCCTCATTGGCGTTGTTTTCGTATTCCAGCGGCGAGATCCATTTCGACTGGCTGAAATCCAGGAGCTTCTTCGCGGTCTCGCGCTTTGCGGACGGCAACAATTCGATCAGTTTGATCTGGTATGCGTCGCGGATGGCCCTGGCTTCCTGTTCCCACTGCGCGGCTTTTTTCAACAGCTCGGCGTGGTGCGCTTCCAGCAGCCGGGCGATCTTTTCCTTTTCATTGCCGCTCAAATCGTAGATGTCCGAGACCATGGCATTGAGGGGACCGTTCTGGATTTCGCCGGGGCGGGGGAGCGAACGGATGCGTTCGATGGCGATGAGCCACTGCATTTTTTCCTGAGGCGAAAGCACGCCGCGGCGTTCCAGCGTGCCGGGCGGTTGCGTGGGCGGCGCCTCGATGGGTTCTCCGGCGCTGACCAAAAGTGAGCCGCAGATGAATACAGTTACACAGGCTTTCTTGAAAACCCTTGGGTTAAACCGCCAAGAACGCCAAGTACAACTATTCATTTTCTTCTTGGCGCTATTGGCGTCTTGGCGGCAAATATTTCCAGTTGGAAGGCTTTCAACAGAGCCAGATGCACACAGAAGAACAAACGAATGGCGCATATGAGAATACCTCGAATCAGAACCTGTCTTTGAAGCCGCGCGGCGAACTGTTCTAATGGGACGAATGCGGCGGCTGCTTCTTCACCGTACCGCGCAGGAGATTCTAGCGTAATGCCCGCCGCGCCGCCTGTCACCGAGCCGCTTTTTCTCGCCATTACCACGACCGAACCCAACGGTGAAGGGGAACTCGTGCGCCTCGCGGCAGAACGCCACGAGACCGGCGGCGAAGTGAAAACGTTCGAGCGGCTGGTGCGCGTCGCACGGCTGACGGTGGCGCAGGCGCGGCTGACCGGGATCACCAACGCGCAGCTCGACGCCGCGCCCGATCTCGACGAAGCCTTGCAGGATTTGATCGAATTCGCCGGCGGCGCCGGCGCGTGGATCGTGGCGGAAGCGTCCGCCGCGCGGACTGCTCTGCGCGCGGCTGCGTACCGCACCGGTTATCCGGGCCTGCCCGCGCCCATCATCGGGCTCGATGAGCTGAGCGCCGTCGTCAACCCCACGGTTTCATGGCGGCACCGTGGCATGGGCGTCCCGCCCATGCCGCCGTTGGGCGCGACGCAGCATAGCGGCGCGAAGCGGGAAAACGCCGAATCGCGCGAACCAGTGTTCCAAATGCAGCAGGGTGCATACTTGCCGCACTGGCGGGCGGATAACGCAATTTACAATATTGTGTTTCGGCTTGGAGATTCACTGCCGCAGGAAGTGTTGGTTCAATGGAAAGACGAGCGCAGCGAAATTTTGCGCAAACAGTCGCGAGATGAACTATCACCGGCAGACGAAGCAAGATTGAAGTCGTTGTTCTCAGAAAAGGTGGAGAAGTATCTGAACGCTGGGTACGGCGAATGTTATCTGAAACAGCCAGCCATCGCTAAAATTGTCGCGGATGCCATCCAATTCTTTGATAACGACCGCTACCGGCTTCATGCCTGGTGCGTAATGCCCAATCATGTGCATTTAATCATTGAGCCGTTAAAGGACCAGTCTCTCTCGAAAATTATTCATTCGCTAAAATCGTTCACAGCAAAGGAAGTGAATAAGGCGCTTGATCGATCAGGCGAGATTTGGCAAAGCGAGTATTTCGATCACATCATTCGCACGGAGGACGAGTACAGGCATTGTGTGGAATATGTTTTTACGAACTCAGACAAGGCCGGCCTGAGGGATTGGCCCTGGAGAGGATCGCCGGACCTGCGCGCCTCGCTGCCGCTCGGCGGTCGCGGGGAGGCGAGCGCAACACCCAACGGCGGACATGGGCGGGACGCCCATGCCACGGTGGAAACTGGCGATCTCGAACCTGCTCATATCGCCGCGCATTGGTATGCGCTCAATCAAGCCCTGCTCAAACTCCCGCTGCCGCTGCTGGCCGAAATGAACTGGATGCTCGCGAAGTCCGAGCACCCGCTGAAGGCGCTGCTGAAGCGCGCTGAAGGCGAAGCGGTGAAAAATCAGTTCTCTGACACTTTTGCCAGCGGCAAGGTTTCGCTCGATAAGCTGTTCAAGGACTTCTCGCCGATCATCGATCTGCTCAAGCCCGAGGAAGGCGATGAGGACACGTTGCCGGAAACGGCGCCGCCCGAGGAACCCGTTACCGCGCAGGAGATCGGCGCCTTGCTGGGCCCCAAAAGTCAGCTCGCACAAGGGCTGGACGGTTACGAGGAGCGGCCCGAGCAAATGGAGATGGCGCAGCGCGTCGCGGCGGCGCTCAACGACGGCAAGCACCTGATGGTCGAAGCCGGCACCGGTGTCGGAAAAAGTCTCGCGTATCTCGTGCCCGCGCTGCTGTTCGCGAAACGCGCGGGCCGGCCGGTGATGGTTTCAACGCACACCAAAAATCTGCAATCGCAGCTCTTCGAGAAAGACCTGCCGTTCCTGCGCCAGCATCTGGGCGTCGATTTTGATGCGTCGGTGCTGAAAGGCCGGCCCAATTATCTGTGCCTGCGCAAATTCATGTACACGTTGCAGGAGTCCAGCCACGAGCTCGATGACGACGAGCGCGCGCAGATGCTGCCGATCATGACGTGGGCGACACAGACCGAAAGCGGCGACGTGTCGGAATTGGCGGCGTATTCCCGCGAACAGAATCCGATGTTGTGGGACCGGCTGCACACGGTCGGCGACGATTGCCTGAAGCGGCAGTGTCCGTTTTATAAACGCTGCTTCGTGTACAAGGCGCGCGGGCTGGCGCATGCGGCGGATGTCGTGGTGCTGAATCACGCGCTAGTGTTTTCGGATTTGAATCTCGATCAGGGCGCGCTGCCGGCCTACAACGAGATCGTTTTCGACGAAGCGCACAAACTCGAAGACGTGGCCACCGAACATCTCGGCACGGAAGTAACGCCGCGCCGCATCTACAAGATTTTCAACCGGCTCTTTCGAGCATCGCAGGGCAGCAGCGCGGGCAAAGGACTATTGCCGACGCTCTTGATGCATCTGGAACAGGCGCGCGGCGAATTCACCGAGCCGATGCTGCAATCGATCCGCGATCATATTCTGGCCGCGATGAGCGCCATCGATCCGGCCAACCAGGGTTCCGAAGTGTTCTTCGACACGGTGCGCGATTGGCTGGAACGGCCCGCGCCGCCGGAAGACGAGACGATTCAAGAATATGTGCCGATGGAACGCGGGCGCGAAGGTTTTGCCCGCGCGCCTTTGGGGCGGCCGGGCGCGAAACGCAAGCGCAGCAACGACGATGAACGGCGGCGGTTTTCCGCGACGACGCTGCGGCCCGACGAGACCGAGCATCTCAAAGGCGGCAAGGAGACGGTGATTTCCTCGCTGAGCAAACTGATGCACGCCCTCGATTCGCTCGAGGAAGATTTTAAAGAGATTCGTAAGAAGCAGGTGCCGCGCTCGCGGGAACTTGGCACTGAAATCGCCGCGCAGAATATGTTTCTGCGCGAATTGGTCTCGGATATCGAATTCGTGATCAAGGGCGACGAGCCCAATTACGTGTACTGGAGCGAACGGCTGGGCAAGCGCGGCGCGCGTGTGGTGGCCGCGCCGCTGGATGTCTCGGCGCTGTTGTATGCGCAATTGTACGAACGCAAGCGTTCGATCGTGTTTGCGTCGGCGACACTGTCGGTGCGCGATCCGGAAGCAGGCGATGCGTCGGGTCTGATGCCGTTCCGGCCGCAGCGCGCGTTCAAGCCGGCTGGGTTGATGCGGGGAAGTGATCTGGAGAACAGCGCGCGTCCGGCCGATTCCCCTGCATCCCCGCTGGCGAAGCCTCATCCAAAGAGCTTCGAGTTTTTGAAAACGCGGCTGGGCTTGGCGTTGTGCGCGCCGGAGAAACTCGACGAGTTATTGCTGGGCAGCCCATTCGACTACGGCGCTCAATGCCGGCTGTTCGTGCCGTCGTTTTTGCTGGAGCCCGGCGGGCCACGCGAAAAAGATTTTGGCGCGGCGTTCACGGCGATGCTCGCGGAATTAATTGCGGTCAGCGGCGGACGCGCCATGGTTTTGTATACGTCGCATGCCGCATTGCAGGCCAGCGCCACTGTGCTGCGCAAGATGCTCGCACCGGAAGGCATCGAAGTGCTCGCGCAAGGAGTCGACGGTTCGCGCGAGGCGTTGTTGGAGCGGTTGAAAGGCGGCAAACGTTCGGTGCTGCTGGGCACGGCGAGTTTCTGGGAAGGCGTGGATGTGCGTGGCGAAGCGCTGTCGCTGCTGGTGATCAACAAGCTGCCGTTCGCGGTCTTTACCGATCCCATCGTCGAAGGGCGCTGCGAGATGCTCGAATCGCAGGGCAAAGACGCGTTTTTGCATTTCAGCGTGCCGAACGCGATTCTGAAATTGCGGCAGGGTTTCGGGCGGCTGATCCGCTCGAAACGTGACCGCGGCGTGGTGATTCTGGCGGACAAACGGGTGCTCACCAAACGGTATGGCGCGGCGTTTTTAAGGGCGCTTCCGGCGCAGGCTGCCGCAATCAGCAGCCAGGATGCGCTGGTGCAGAGTGTCAGGCAATTCCTGGACAAACAACCCTAGCCGTTTTGCCGCGTGGGTTTAACGCTCTGGAACGATCAATCTGGGACGTGGCCTTCATTTTGCGCCCTCCGGGGTGGGGTGGGCGGCCTGTCGCCAATTGTGTTGACGGGTTCTTACGGGTATAGTGGGCCGCACACGTTTATTCGGGGGAGACAGTGAGCGAGAACGCGGCTTTAAAAGCGCTATGCCCGCAAACGAAGGCGCTGATCATCGTGAGCGAATACGAAGCGCGGCGCATGCCCGTCTTTCAGCTTCGCCTGGTGCTCAGCGCGGTCGTGAACAACGACGACGAACGCAAGGCGCTCCTCGAAGTCGTCGATCAGGAGCTTCGCGCGGCCGGCCATCCCGCCGACCAGGTGACCAACTTTCTAAACGATTTGCTGGCCATGCCGCCGAAAGCCGCCGCGGGTGAAACATCCGTGATGAGCACCCGGCGGCTGCGGTCGCCCTTTTCCATGGGCTTTGAAGGTTCCACACCGACGGATGCGAATGTCGTCCCCGCGGAACAGGCGCCGCCCAAGCGCGTGACGGGTTTCTTCCCGACGGTCTCGGCGCCGGTGAAAAACGAGTACGGTTCGATCAAATCGGGGCCGGTAGTTTCGTCGAATACGCCGCCGGCCGGCGTGCCCGCGGTAAATCCGCCGCCGCCGAAGGTGCCGCTGCCGTTTGGTCCGCCGACGCCCAGTGCGCCGTCTGCCACCGGCTCGGGTTCGCGCGCGCCCCCGCCGGCCGCCACCTCGGCGACTGGCTCGGGTTCCCGGGCGCCTGCGGTGCCGCCCGCTCCGCCGCTGCCGCCGCCGGATATGCGCATGCCGGTGGGCACGAAAACATTCGCGCGGCACGAGATGATCTTCGGCCAGAGCTCCGGCATGCAGTTGAATTCAAAGCCGACGGTGCTGGTGGCCGATGACGACAAGCGCATCCGCATGGTCTTCCGGCTGCGGCTGGAAGACGCCGGCTATACGGTCGTGGAATGCAGCGAAGGCGCCGACGCGTGGGACAAAATCCAGAATTCGGTGGTCAACGCCGCCGTGCTGGACATGAAAATGCCCGGCCTGCACGGTCTTGAGATTCTCTCCAAGATGGCCGACAAGCAGATGCAACTGCCGGTGGTGATCTGCACCGCCTACGATCAGCTCGAAAATGAATTTGTGGTGCAGAAGTATCCGCACCTGCGCTATCTGGTGAAACCGATCGCGCCGGAAAAATTGGTGAGCGCGATTAACGAATTGATGGGAAAGCCCGCGTGAGTGACCGCTAACGCGCGGGGCTATTTTCGGTGGAATACGTGCGCAGTACGGCCAGCAGTTGTGTGGTCGTGAGCATACCCAGATCAATCAGGATCATGCCCAATAATTGATGCTGGCCATTGCCGTCCAGAAGGCGCTGCACGGCCAGCGCTTTATCGATTTGTTCAGGAGCCACAAGGCCGAGCCGAACCGCACGCATGCCGAAAGGTTCAGAGCTTTGAGTTTGGTGGGCATCAAACGCCATTGCGTAGTCCTCAATCTGAATTCAAGTATAGTCGGCTTTCCGAAGGGTCAAGCAGTCAGAAACGGGACCTGCCAAAATTTGTCACTGACTCAGGATGCGCTTGCGAGAATGACAATAAATGTCAATCCTCTGACAACTTTAGCACAAGGTGCACGAGAGTGAAAACTGTTAGACGGGTGACGTATTATAATTAACTCGTTTATCCATTGAGCTTTAGCGATAAATTATGGCACATTTCTGTCGTGGTCTGACCTTTGCAAAGGTCTAGTCGAATACAACAGAATAATCCCGTGTGTGGATTGACTGAAGTGGGCCGGTCCTGAGTGGGCGCCGGTGGGTTTCGGGGAAAAAGGAGAGAGAGTATGAGGAACAAAGGTTTTACACTGATCGAGCTGATGATCGTCGTCGCGATCATCGCCATCATCGCCGCCATCGCGATTCCGAGCTTGCTCCGCTCGCGCATGGCCGCCAACGGCACGGCTGCTGCCGCGTCCTGCAAGGCCTACGCTGAAGCGCAGGAAATCTATCGCCGCACCGATTACGACGGCGACGCCATTCTGGAATATTCGCAGGCCATGAAGGGCGCGAACAGCTTGGTCAGCACCACGGGTATGACCAATGACCTGCAGTTGATCGACCGCACGTTCGCGGGCGCGGCCGGAAATCCGGGCGTGGCCGGCGTGAATCCGAAGGCCGGTTACTGCTTCGGTATCCAGATCTCTCAGACTGCTGCCGCTGGTATTGCGCGCGGCTACATCCCCATGGGCACGACCAACATGACCTTGGGTTACGGCGGTATGGGTATCCCGGCCGCGTATGACCAGACCGGCCGCGACAGCTACATCATCAACGGCCAGGGCACGATCTTCCAGCGCGACCTCGGTGCGACCGGCATCACGCTGAACACCACGTTCGATCCGACCACGCAGTGGACGCCGACGGAATAAGTCTTTGGGGTGGCGCGCGAGCGCGCCACTTCTGGTTGTTCGGAACGGGCCGCGGCAACGCGGCCCGTTCTTTTTTTTCTGCCCTCCATTGACGCTGATCAGGCTCTCGCACTGCTGGATTGCAGGCCCGTCTTTTTTCGCTGTACGAAGCGGCCGCCCAGCCGCAAGCTTTCTTCGCCGGCCTGATTGAGGAAAGTGCGTGGCGGAAAAACCCGGACTAAAACAAATCCTGCTGTGCTCCGGGGTGGTGCTTGCCATCCTCTGGGGCGTGCTCCTATTGAGCCTGCTGATCCCTGCGATCAATAATTTCGGGATTCGTCCGCGCGCCGTGGACGGCCTTTCGGGCATCGCCTTTTCGCCGCTGCTGCACGCGAACTGGCAGCATCTGGCGGCCAATTGTTCCGGACTGCTGATCCTGGGATGGATTCTCTACGGTTTGGAAGGCCTGCGCACATTCTGGATTGTCGCGAGCATCATTTTCTTCTGCGGCTTGGGCACGTGGATCATTGGGCGGTCGGGCAGTGTGCACATCGGCGCGAGCGGCCTCGTCTACGGGCTGTTCGGCTATATTCTCGCCGCGGGCTTCTATAAGCGCAGCTTTACGTCCGTCGCCATCGCCGCCGCGGTGCTCTTTTTCTATGGCGGCAGCATGTTCATGGGCGCACTCCCGATTTTTCCGGGCGTCTCATGGGAAGCCCACGTCTGCGGATTTTTCGCGGGCGTCGGCGATGCGCGATACCGCTGCAGTCCGAAAGCAGCCTGAAGCGCTGCGTTCATTCCTGCCGTTACGAGTAGCCGTACGCGCCGTTGTGCGCGTCTTCCAAATACCGCGCGAGCAACTCAATCGTCGCTTCAATGTCCGCCACCGCCGCCATTTCGTTGACCGTGTGAACGTAGCGCGTGGGGATCGACAGCGTGAAGCTCGGCACGCCGCCGCGCGAACGCTGGATGCCCCCGGCGTCCGTCCCGCCGCGCGGCAGCACTTCGAGCTGATGCTTGATCTTGTGCTTTTCGGCCACGTCGCGAAAATGCCGGACCAGCTTGGGGTGGCAGATCAGCGATGAGTCCATCACTTTGATCGCCGTGCCCTGCCCGAGACGCGTGATCTGGTCCTGTTCGGACGGACCGGGAAAATCGTTCGCCAGAGTAATGTCCAGTGCGATGCCCACATCGGGTTCCAGCGCGAAGGCCGCCGTGGTCGCGCCGCGCAGGCCCACCTCCTCCTGTGTCGTGGCGACGGCGTAAATGTCGCACACGTGGTCGCCCACGTCGCGCAGCGCTTCGATCATGGCGAAAACGCTGACGCGATTATCAAGCGTTTTGCTGACGATGGTTTCGCCCACGCGTTCAGTCGTGCGCGCCATGGTCACCATGTCGCCGACTTCGACCAGCGTTTTCACGCGGTCGCCGGGCATGCCCAGGTCCACGTACATCTCTTCGATCTTCGGCGGTTTGTTCAAGTCTTCCGGATTGAGCATGTGAATCGGTTTGGCGGCGGGCATTAGCGCGCCGAGCAGACTGCGGCCGGCGAAGCCGTGTACGAAAACGCGCTGCGCGACCATCACGCGAGGATCCCAGCCACCGACGGGCTGCAGGCGGATGAATCCGCGCTCGTCGATGTGTTTAACCAGAAAGCCGATCTCGTCCATGTGCGCGGCGAGCATCACGCGCGGCGCCTTGCCGGATTTCTTGCCCTTGGGCTTTTTGCCTTTTTTGATGCCGATGACGTTGCCCATGGCGTCCACGTCGATGCGGTCGACGAGCGGTTTTAGTTCCGTGATAACCAGTTCGCGCATGCGTTCTTCGCGGCTCGGCACGCCGGGGGTTTCGCAGAGTTTTTTCAGCAGGTCGAAATTCACGGGCGGTCTCCGGGGTTTGAGTTCTCCATGCGCGTGCATTGGATGGTAGACATGCGCGCCTTTCGCCGCCACTGCCAGACTAATATGCCGCTTAGGAAAATCGTCAGCCACAGTTCCGGGCGGTAAAAGTGGCCCCACCACCATTCGGGGAAGCGGCGTTTGAAGAGCGAACACGTTAGGCTTCCACGATGGGGTTGTACGACCATGGTGTTGTCGACGAATTTTGGATCGTACGCCGCATGCGCGGGTATTGAGAGTGCAGTCAGAGTACGTTTTGAGCGTGAATCATGAATCTCGAGCATGGGCGGACTGCGTTGACCTAATGCGCAGAAGCGCGTTTTGTCGGGAGACGTTTCAGAGAACTGCGGAAGGTCCCATTCGGCCTGATCCAACTGCGCGGCGACGCTCTGCAAATCGGCCTCGGGCGCGACGCATACCCACGGTTCGCGGCGCATCCACAAAAGGGAAATCGCCGCAACCCAGGACACCGCCAAAAAAATCAACGTACCCCGCGACCAGCGCATAAATTGTCCGCGATCCGCCCGTATAAAACGCTTGCCCGCCCTCAGTTCACCTATAAGATTTATAGCAGGAACGACGGATTGATTCTCAGGAGACACAAAAAATGCCTTATCCCGAAGAACTCGTTAAGCCCATGCGCGAAGAGTTAACGTCCATCGGCGTCAAGGAACTGAAGACCGCCGCCGAAGTCGACGCTTTCATGGCGCAGAAGACCGGCACCGCCATGCTGATCGTCAATTCCGTCTGCGGTTGCGCCGCCGGCGGCTGCCGCCCGGGCGTGAAGCTGGCGCTGCAACAGGGCGTGAAGCCCGACCGCGTCGCGACCGTGTTCGCGGGGCAGGACACAGAAGCCGTGGCCAAGGCGCGCAGCTATTTCGCCGATGTGCCGCCCAGCAGCCCGTCCATCGCGATTCTGAAGGACGGCGAACTGGTTGATTTCGTGCCGCGCCACCGCATCGAAGGCCGCGATCCCAAGTCCATCGCGGGCGACCTGAGCAAAGCGTTTCAGCAGCACTGCGCGGCGAAGTAACTGAGGAATAACAATGGGTACGTTTCACAAAGACAAAAGCGCATTGCACGGCATCACCGTCGTCGTCGACACCAAAGGCCCGAAGGTCTGGATTGGGCGCTGTGAAGACGAAGACAGCGAGCACGTGATCCTGGTCGACGCGGACGTGCATGAAGACGGCGCGAACGGCAAGTCGAAGGCCGACTATGTTTCGCGCGCGGCGAAATTCGGCGTGTGGAAGAAGCACGATCACGTCGTCATTCCGCGCGCGGAAGTGGTGTCGGTCACGCGCCTGGGTGAAGTACCCCACGAAGCGCCGAAAGTGGAAGCCAAGCCCGCCGCGGCCGCTGCACCCGCGCCCGTGCCGAAGATGGTCGTCGATCCGAACAAAGTGGTCGCGCTGACCCCGTCGGCTCAAGTCGAAGTGCGCCGCTTGATCAAAGCCGAGAACAAGCCGGGCCTGGGTCTGCGTCTGGGCGTGAAGGGCGGGGGCTGTTCGGGTTTCGCGTACAAGCTTGAATTTGACCAGAAGAAGGAAGGCGACATGGTCGTCACCTTCGAAGACATTAACGTGTACCTCGACCGCAAGAGCGTCATCTACCTGCGCGGCATCACGCTGGACCACCAGCAGGGCCTCGCGGGCAAGGGCTTCGTCTTCAATAATCCCAACGCGACGAACACCTGCGGCTGCGGCGAAAGTTTCTCCGTTTAGTGGGTTGAACCGCCAAGACGCCAAGGACGCCAAGATCAACAAACATCAGTTGTATTTTTCTTGGCGCTCTTGGCGTCTTGGCGGCAAAACGTTTGTTTAGCGCACGGAAAAAATGGACAAAGAACGGCTGCCAATTATTTTTCAGCACGCAAAAAAGGCCCGGGAGACGGGCCTTTTCGCTTGGCTGGACATGGGTGTTCTCCGCGTCAGCGGCGCCGACGCGCCGACGTTCCTGCACAGCCAGCTCACCAACGAAGTGAAAGCGCTGCAACCCGGCGAGGGCAACTTGTCGGCGCGCGTGTCGCGCACGGGCACGTTGCTGCGCTACTTTTCGCTGCACCGGCTGTACGACTCCGTGCCCGCGTTTCTGTTGCTGCTGGAACGCGACGGCGTTGCCGCGCTGCGGGCGGATCTGGAAAAATTTGCCATTGCCGACGATGTGACGTTCGACGATGTGACGGACAATTACAATCTGCTTGCGTTGCAAGGCCCCAAGGCAGCCGAATTAGCTGAAGCGTCGTTCGGCAAACTTGCCGGGCAGAATTGGCCGGACCTTCCTGAGAATGCCGCGCGCGAGTTACGCGACGCGGATGTACCGGTCGGCACGATGACAATCGCGCGCCCGCTGACCGGCGATCCCGGTTTCATCATCGCGTTTCCGAAGTTGCCCGCCGTAAGCCGCGATGAATTGATCAAACCCGTGGCGATGCAGGCGATGACGCGTGGCGTCGTGTATCTCGAAGGCGCGGACTTGACAGACGTGATGGAAATTCTGCGCGTCGAAGCGGGCGTGGTGCGCGTCGGTCCCGATGCCGCCGAAGGAAAACTGGTGCTGCCCGAGACCGGCATCGAGGGCCAGACCGTCAGCTACGCCAAGGGTTGTTACCTGGGACAGGAAGTGATCGCGCGCATCCGCACGTACGGTTCGCTGCCGCATGTGTTGCGCGGCGTGATTTTTGACGGAGCAGGTGCGACGCCGGAAGAATGGCTCGCGTTTCTGGCGCGCGTGCCTGCCGTGGGCGCGGACGTGGTGCTGGAGAACGGCGCGAAAGCGGGGCAGTGGGCCTCGCGCTCAATTTCGCCGGTGCTGGAAGCCCCCGTCGCGTTCGCTTATCTGGACCGCGCCAATCGCACGCCCGGCACGAAATTGAAACTCCGCGATGCGCAGGGCAATGTGCTCGCAGCGCAAGTCGCGCTGCTGCCGTTCTATAAGGCGTCGGACCTGAAAGCGCGGGTTACGTTCCTGCATGATCGCGCCATTCAGCTTTTCGCGGGTGGCAAGGACGACAAGGCGATCGAAATGCTGATCGAGGCCCTGCGGCTCGATCCGTCCTTTGCCGACGCGTACGAGGCCCTCGGCGTAATCATGGGCCGCACAGGACGGTTTCACGATGCCATCGATATTTTCAAACGGCTGGAAGAAATTGCGCCGAACGAACCGATGGTGCACACCAACCTGTCGCTCTATTACATGAAGCTCGGCGACAAGACCGCCGCAGAAGAAGAGAAGGCCAAGGCCACGGTGAAACAGTTCAGCCGCTTCGGCTCGATGAAGAAAGACGAACAGAAAGCGGCTGAAGAAGAACAGAAGAAGCGCGAGGATGCGATTCGCAAAAAAGCGATGTTCGAGGAAGTGATCGAGATTGATCCGGAAGACCCCATCGCGCTGTTCGGGCTGGGCAATGCGCTGTCGACTCTGGGTATGTGGGACGGTGCGGAGCGGACCCTCGCGAAAGCCTGCGCGGTGCAGAAAGACAACTCTGCGTGCTTTCTCGCGCACGGCAAAACGCTGGAGATGCTCGGGCGCGAAACCGACGCGGTGAATGTCTACAAAGCAGGCATGGCCGTGGCGTCGAAGAAGGGTGATCTGATGCCGCTGAAAGAGATGGAGCGGCGCGTCATTTTGCTGGAAGGCGCGGCGAAAAAACCTACAGCCTGAACCACCAAGACACGAAGGACACCAAGAACTAATGAATAGCTTTCAATTCGCGCAGTTCGCGCAGGCGTTCGTCGCTCAGGCCTAGTTTCTCCCGCAAAATCTCGTCGGTGTGTTCGCCTAAACGCGGCGGCGGGCGGCGCAGCGCGGGCTTTTTTCCATCGATGAAACCCGGCGCGTGCGGCACCTTCACGGTTCCGGCGGTGGGGTGCTGCATTTCGGCGACCATCTGCCGCGCGAGCACCTGCGGATCGGAAAACACTGCCGCCATGTCCTGCACGGGCGCGGCGGGAATGTGCGCGGCGTTCAATTCGCGCAGCAGGCCCGAGTTGTCGCGCTGCGCAATGAGCGGCTCCAGTTGTGCAAGCAGTGCGGCGCGATTCTCGACGCGCTTGGCGTTCGTCGCAAAACGCGGGTCGGCGGCGAGCGGCTCGACATTCAGCACTTTGCAGAAGCTGCGCCAGAGTTTCTCGTTGCCGACGGCGATGTTGATGTGCCCGTCGCGCGTTTTAAAGGTCTGATACGGCACAATGTTGTTGTGGCTGTTGCCCCGGCGGCTGGGCACCTTGCCGCTGTTTAGAAAACTCGTGGCCTGGTGCGAAAGAATGTTTACCTGACTGTCGAGCAATCCAAAATCGAGGTAACAACCTGTGCCGCTGGTCTGCCGCGCGATCAGCGCGGAGAGAATCGCGGTCTGCGCGTGCAGTCCGGAAAATAGGTCGGCAATGGCGATGCCGGCGATGCTCGGCGGACCTTCCGCCGGGCCGGTGATACTCATCATGCCGCCGCGTGCCTGAATCACTAAATCGAAGCCCGGCAGGTCGCGGTCCGGCCCCGTCTGGCCGAAACCGGAGATGGAACAATACACCAGGCGCGGATTGAGCGTGCGCAGGGCGGGGTAATCCAGTCCCAGTTCCGTCATGGTGCCGGGCGAAAAATTCTCGACGAGCACGTCGGCTTTTTTCGCCAAGTCGCGGGCGAGTTGCTTGCCCGCGTTTGTTTTCAGATCGATAGTAAGGCTGCGTTTGTTGCGGTTGATCGAGAGAAAGTAAGCGCTCTCGCCGTTGAAGAACGGCGGCCCCCACGCGCGCGTCACGTCACCCTCGCCGGGGCGCTCCACCTTCAGCACGTCCGCGCCGTAATCGGCGAGCAGCATCGTGCAATACGGCCCGGACAGCACGTGGCTAAAGTCGAGAACGGTGATGCCGCGCAACAGGTCCATTAATGCAGGCTCCAGAAGGCCTAGATACTAAAGGGAAAACCGCCAAGACGCCAAGGACGCCAAGAAGTGAACATTCATTTCCTGCTTGGCGCTCTTGGCATCTTGGCGGCAGAAGCCAAAAAGTATTTGTCGCGATCCAGAAACTAGCCACCATCGCAATGCCGTGTTACAGTTATCGACGGAATTGAGGATTATCCCATGAGCACTGCCGCCGCACCATTAAGCATCGTCCCCGAATCGACGCCCAATCCCAACTGCACGAAGTTCAACATCAACCGCACGCTGTTGAGCGGCGGCGGCTTCGATTATCCCAACGTTGATGCGGCGGCGAATTCACCGCTGGCGAAAGAGCTGTTCCGCTTGCCCAACGTCTGCGGTGTTTTCATCGGACCGAACTTCGTGACCATTTCGACGACGCCCGGCAACGACTGGGGCCTGCGCCCCATCGCGATTCAGGCGTTGGACAGTTTTCTGTCCAGCGGACAGGCGGTCGTTTCAGGCGGAGCAGAACCTGCCGCGCCGCCGAAAAAGGCCTGGACCGAAATTGAAGCGGGCATCGTGCGCGTGCTGGAAAACGAAATTCGCCCGGCGGTGGCCATGGACGGCGGCGACATTATTTTCAGCAGCTTCGAAAAAGGCATCGTGCTTTCCAGCACATTGGGATCCTAAGCTTAGAATTCCACGTGGACAAGTTGTCGC
>JADMIO010955764.1_pt1 | contig 73989 bp, 70 predicted proteins | sample 8958161 | NCBI WGS metagenome assembly JADMIO01 (sample SAMN16585339, study PRJNA669376) | soil metagenome | isolation source: Crop rotation soil | place: USA: Cullars Rotation, Alabama | collected 2011
CGCGACAACTTGTCCACGTGGAATTCTAAGCTTAGGATCCCAATGTGCTGGAAAGCTTTCCAGCAGCTCGGTGACCATCCAGCCGTCCCCAACGTCGTAGATGCTGATGATTCCAGGATGGTTGAGCGCTGCGATCGCGCGGGCTTCCTGCTCGAAACGCTGCCGCCGGGCCGGATCGGCGCTATATTCGGGCGGGAGGAGCTTCACCGCTACTTCGCGGTTCAGGCGCGGATCGCGAGCCCGGAAAACCTGCCCCATTCCACCGGAGCCAAGCGGGCCGATAATCTCGTACGGGCCGACCTTCTGAGGCGGCGTCGGGGACATGAGGTCTGATTGTACCTCCACAAGATGGGGCGTTCGGAACTGCCCGAAGGATACACATCGGAAACGATCTGCGACCGGGTTGGGAATTTCCCGACTACACAATCGTCCTGGTTCTGCCGATGGCGGGGCAGGTGGAATATGAGCATCGAAACAAAGACATACAGGCTCCTGACTCGCAGCGATTTTGACGGGCTGGTATGCGCCATCCTGCTTAAGGAATTGGGCATACTGGGATCGATCGAATTTGTCCATCCCAAGGATGTTCAGGACGGCAAAATCGAGGTAACGGCGAACGACATCCTCACGAATCTGCCGTATGTGGACGGCTGCCACCTTTGTTTTGACCATCACTCCAGCGAAGAAATCCGGACCAAAGGTCCTTCGAGGCCGAATCACATTCTGATGGGCGAAGCCGATTCCGCGGCGCGAGTGCTCTATAACTACTATGGCCGCGACAAGTTCCTGCGGATCAGCGACCAGATGATGGCCGAGGTGGATAAGGCGGATTCGGCCAAATTCGATCGTGAGGACATTCTCAATCCGAACGGCTGGGTGTTGCTCTCGTTCTTAATGGACCCGCGCACCGGGCTCGGCCGGTTCCGCGATTTTCGCGTCTCGAATTACCAGTTGATGATGCAGCTGATCGATTACTGCAGGGAGCATACGATCGACGAGATTCTGAACTTGCCCGACGTGCGCGAGCGAATCGATCTTTACCGGGAGCACTACGACAAGTTCCTGGCCCAGATCCGGCGCTGCACCAAGGTCCACGGAAGCGTGGCCGTCCTCGACTTGCGGGGCGAAGAAGTGATCTACGCGGGCAACCGGTTCATGATCTACGCGCTGTTTCCGGACTGCGAAATCTCGATACACGTCCTGTGGGGGCTGAAAAAGCAGAATACAGTCTTTGCCGTCGGTAAATCGATTCTCAACCGCAGCTCCCAGGCCAAGGTCGGGGATCTGCTGCTGGGCTATGGCGGCGGGGGACACGATGCGGCGGGAACCTGCCAGATCGCGAATGAGTCCGCGGAAAAGGTCCTGATGGAAATTGTGGATCTCTTCAATACCGCGGGCGCGGTCAAAGAGCCGGTTCTGGCCTAGCTTTAGGTTTCGCCTTTGAAGTGTTCCACGCCCAGGCGCGAATAATGGCGGGCAACGATCGGATCCAGGGCCTCGATGGTCTTCCAGGCCGCCAACTTCTTGGCCTCATTGGCCGCATGGACGGCTAACAATCCAGCCCCTCGCGATGCCAGCTTTACATCGTGGTCCGCATACACTTCTTCGGTTTCGAACATCCTGGACAAGCCTTGCATCAGCAGGGTACCGAGTCCGCTCTTCTCGGCATTCTCTTTCGTAAGGTTGACGACGTCTTCCCCGGGAACCGCGATGACCTCATTCTGGGGAAATCCCGCATCCAACAGCGCACGTTGCGCCTTAGTGGCGGCTTCGAGGTTTGGGAAAAGCGCGATCACGTAGCCAAGAGGGGCGAAAATCCCCATCTGCGTTTCGGATCCATTGAAGAATTCAGCAAGGACACTCACCCGAGCACCTCCCTGTTACTGGATGACGGAGGGGGCCGTTCCGTTTCCATGTGCGGGCAACATGATATCCTCATACGTTGCGCAAAGACCTAGCGAAACCCAAGGAGCCAGCCCGAAAATGAAGTTGAGCACGGAGCGCATTCTCACGACCCATGTCGGCAGCCTGCCGCGCCCGCAGGATGTGGTCGATCTGATCTTTGCGCAGGATCGCGGCGAACCCCTGGATCAGGCCAAGTTCGATGCCACGGTGCAGCGCGCCGTGGACGATGTGGTCCGCAAGCAAAAAGAAGTCGGTGTCGATATACCCAGCGACGGCGAGCAGAGCAAGATCAGCTACGCCACCTACATCCGCCACCGAATGACCGGATTTGAGGGGGATTCCTCCCGCCCCACGCCCCAGGATCTGGACGATTTTCCGGACTATCGCGACAAGCTGGTGAAAGAAGGCCACTCGGCGACGTACAAGCGTCCGGTGTGCCGCGGCGAGATTAAGGTGAAGTCGCTCGATCCGGTGAAAGAAGATATCGCCCGCATGAAGTCGGCGCTGGCCAAGGCCGATATCTCCGAAGGGTTCATGAACTCAGTATCGCCCGGTACGGTTGCGGTGTTCCAGCCCAACGAATACTATCCGAGCCACGAGAAATACATGGCTGCCGTGTCGGAAGGAATGCGCGCGGAGTACGAAGAGATCGTCAAATCGGGGCTGCTTTTGCAGCTGGATTGCCCGGATCTGGCGATGGGCCGGCACTCGCGCTTTAAGGATCTGGACGAATCGGGATTTCTACGGAATGCGGAGATTCAAGTGGAAGCGCTGAATCACGCGCTGGCCAATGTTCCCGCGGACCGCGTGCGCATGCACGTGTGCTGGGGGAATTATGAGGGTCCCCACACGCACGATATCGCTTTAACGAAGATTCTCCCGATCATCCTGAAGGCCAAGCCCATGGCGTTCCTGCTGGAAGGCGCGAATCCGCGCCACGCGCACGAATGGGAAGTGTGGAAGACCTACAAGCTGCCCGCGGACAAGGTTCTGGTTCCGGGAGTGGTGGAGACCACCAGCAATTTCGTGGAGCATCCGGAAGTGGTGGCGCAGCGCATTATCCGCTACGCCGACGTGATCGGACGCGAGCGTATCCTGGCCGGAAGCGATTGCGGATTCGGGACCTTCGCCGGATTCGGGCCGGTGCATCCTTCGGTGGGCTGGATGAAGCTGAAGTCGCTCGCCGAGGGCGCGGCAATCGCGAGCAAGAAGCTGTGGGGCAAGGCCGGCTCAGCGAACTAGGCGCCCGCGCTCTCCGACTTCAGGTTCCGCAACGCCGTGTCGATGTCCGCATCGAGCGACGTGATGCGATCCATGTGCACCACCTCGAAAGATTTCGCGACAGAACCTTGTGCTCCGGCCACGCGCATCTGACCGCCGGCCCGCTCGATCTGGCCATTACAGCCGACCAGCATCCCGATTCCGGCGCTATCGATATATTCGAGCTTGGTGAGGTCGATCACCAGCTTGCGAGCGCCCTCCGCGATCAGCCGCCTGACAGCGCCTTCGACGTTCATCAATTCATTCCCCAGATTCAAGTGCCCGGTTAATTCCACGACCGTCACGTCCGGGTCCACACGGCGGATGGTTGATCCTGGCATGTCAAACGATTGTATAATGCCCTGTGCTATGAGCAAGGTCACCCGGGCGCTTCTGTTCGCGGCGATCCTTGCCGCACCGGTGTTCGCGCAAGTCGATTTTTCGGGCGAATGGGCTCCGCTCTATCACGAGGATGGTCCCGAACGCCTGCCCGGTCCCGAACTGGGCGATTACACCGAGCTACCGCTTAACGCCGCCGCCCGCCTGCGCGCCGATAGCTGGGACGCCGACCGGATTTCCGTAGTCGAGCAGTATCAATGCCGTCCGCACGGATCGGATTATGCGATGCGCGGCCTGGGCAATATGCGCGTGTGGCGGGATATCGATCCGGCGACGCAGCGTTTAACGGCCTTTCGTACGCACATGCTGGCCTGGGACAGCGAGCGGACGATCTATATGGACGGCCGCGCGCATCCGCCGGAGTACGCCAACCACACCTGGCAGGGGTTTTCGACCGCAGTGTGGGAAGGCAATATGCTGACTGTCACCACCACGCATCTGAAGGAGAATTACCTCCGGCGCAACGGCGTGCCGCGCAGCGATCAAGCCACGGTGACTGAGCACTGGACGCGCCACGGGGACTATCTGACCGTGGTGACCGTGATCGACGATCCGGTGTTTCTGACGGAGCCGCTGGTGCGCAGCGATAACTGGTATCTCGATCCCGGCCAACACATCGGCATATTCGGATGCGAACATGCCCCGGAATTGCCGAAGCCCGAAGGCGCTGTTCCGCATCATTTGCCGGGAACGAATCCTTACCTGCGCGAGATATCGGAATGGTACGGATTGCCGTATGAAGCGACGCGCGGCGGCGCCGAGACTCTGTATCCCGAATACCGGCTGAAACTCAACGGCTACAAGGCTCCTCCCAAGTGCGATCGCTATTGCACCTGCACGACGTTGTTCGACTGCCAATTGCGATGAAGCTATTCACACTTGCGATCTTGTGCGGAAGCTGGGCGTGGGGGCAGGAAGTCCACTTGTTTCCGGTGCAGGGAAACGTGTCGATGCTGGTCGGGCCGGGCGGCAACACCACGGTCCAAGTCGGGAAAGAAGGAATCGTAGTGGTGGACACCCAGTCTGCGGCCGCCGCGCCGCAAGTGATGGCAGCCATTCGAACACTTTCCGCTGGCCCGATCATCTGGGTGATCAACACCAGCGTGGATGCGGATCACATCGGTGGAAACGAACCTTTGCTCCGGCTGGGCGGTTCCAGCGATGCCGCTCTGCGCGCGAGGGTTGTGGCGCATGAGAATGTCCTGGAACGTCTGGTGAAGCAGGGCCCGGCTCGTGTTGCCGACGCCGCCAGCATCAACGACACATATTTCAAATCGCCCAAGGATTTTCTGTTTAACAACGAGGCGGTGATGGTTTACCACATGCCGGCCGCGCACACCGATGGCGACAGTATCGTGCTGTTTCGCAAGTCCGACGTCATCAGCAGCGGCGATCTGTTCACTCCCGGCCGCTACCCGCTGATCGATCTCGCAAATGGCGGAGGCGTGCAGGGGCTGATTGACGGATTGAACAAGATTCTGGAAATGGCGGTTGCGGGGAGATACCAGGAAGGCGGAACTTTCGTGATTCCGGGCCATGGCCGCTTGTGCGATGAAGCCGACGTGGTGGAATTCCGCGACATGGTCACGATTATTCGCGATCGCGTGCAGGACATGATCCAGAAAGGCCAGACGCTCGACCAGGTGAAAGCGGCCAAGCCCAGCCGCGATTACGACACCCAATACTCGGGATCTCCGGACGTGTTCGTCGAGGCGATCTATAAAAGCCTGACTGCGAGGAAGCCATGACCAGATCTTTGCTGATCTTGGTCGCGGTAGCGACTGCATACGCCCAACTGGGGCCTCCTCCTGCGCAGCCCAAGCCCCCGCGCAACGCCAGGGAAGGCGCACCGGTCGATTTCACGGGCTACTGGGTATCGGTGGTCACCGAAGACTGGCGCTGGAGAATGGTCACGCCGGCGAAAGGCGATTTCGCCAGTATTCCTCTTACGCCCGAAGGCCGTAAAGTCGGAAATGCCTGGGATCCTGCCAAGGACGAAGCCGCGGGCGAGCAGTGCCGTTCCTACGGGGCGCCAGCCATCCTGCGTATTCCCGGACGCCTGCACATCACATGGGCGGACGATAACACGCTTCAGATCGACACCGATCAGGGCACGCAAAGGCGGCTGCTTCACTTTGGCGGAAAACCCGTGCCCGGGACGGCGGCATCGTGGCAAGGCTACTCGGTCGCGCAGTGGGAGCCGCCGGTTCGCGGGCCACAAACGCCCCAGCAAGGTTTGGGCGCCACACGCGAAGGCAATCGGGGCCGATCGCTTGAAGTTGTGACAACGCAGCTCCGGCCCGGGTACTTGCGCAAAAACGGCGCGCCCTATAGCGCGAACACCGTTTTGAAGGAGTTTTTCGATCTTTCGGTGGAGCGCAACGGGGATAGCTGGTTCGTGGTGACCACTATTGTGGAAGATCCCCAGAATTTGACCGAACCTTTCGTCACCAGTACGAACTTCAAGAAGCAGCCGGATAGCGCCGGATTTCGTCCGGAGGCCTGTTCCGCGCGGTAGGGCATTTGTTGCGAAAACTACAGTCGATGGTGTATCGTAGCCAAAAGGCAGTCCCCACTCTCGGGACCGCTCTCTCTCGTGTACCCAAATGGAGGGGTTTCTCTGGATGTCAATGACCTCGTTGTCTGCCCTGACTAAGCGGATTAAGCCACTGTATTTACTGGTTTTGTTTGCGCTCGCGGGCACTCCCCTGCTGGCTCAAGGGGAAGCCGAGCTGAAGCTCCCCGATCTGGGCACCGTCAGCTTTTTTGGCGGCATCAGCGGTCCCACGCTCCTGATCGGCGGCCTGGGGGTGAGCGTACTTGGGCTGATCTTCGGGCTCATGATGTACACCCATCTCCGCAATCTGCCGGTGCACGAATCGATGCTCGAAATTTCCGAGCTGATTTATGAAACTTGTAAAACCTATCTGCTGACGCAGGGCAAATTCCTGCTGATTCTGGAGATTTTCATCGGCGCCATTATCGTACTTTACTTCGGCGTGATCAGCGGAATGGCGTCTTTCCAGGTCGCGATCATTCTGGCGTTCAGCCTGGTGGGAATCGCCGGGAGCTATGGGGTGGCCTGGTTCGGAATTCGCGTCAACACCTTCGCGAACTCGCGGACGGCGTTTGCCAGCCTACGCGGCAAGCCTTTCCCCTGTTATGCGATTCCGCTCAAGGCGGGTATGAGCATCGGCATGATGCTGATCAGCGTGGAGCTGTTCATCATGCTGTGCATCTTGCGCTTCATTCCGGGTGAATACGCGGGACCCTGCTTTATCGGTTTTGCCATCGGCGAATCGCTGGGCGCGGCGGCCTTGCGCGTGGCGGGCGGCATCTTCACCAAGATCGCCGATATCGGCGCGGACCTGATGAAGATCGTGTTCAAGATTAAAGAAGACGATGCGCGCAACCCCGGCGTGATCGCGGATTGCACCGGCGATAACGCGGGCGATTCGGTGGGACCATCGGCGGACGGTTTTGAAACATACGGCGTCACCGGCGTCGCGCTGATCAACTTCATCATCCTGGCCGTGAATAATGACATTACGAAAGTCCAGCTGCTGGTGTGGATCTTCGCCATGCGCGTCATGATGATCGTCGCCAGCGCGCTTTCCTACTTCATCAATGAAGCGGTGGCCAAGGCCAAGTATCAGAACGCAGACAAGATGAACTACGAGGCGCCGCTGACCTCGCTGGTGTGGCTGACTTCGTTCATTTCGATCGGCGCGACCTACGCGCTCTCGTACGTTATGATTCCGGACTTGGCCGGCGATCCTTCCATGTGGTGGAAGCTTTCGACCATCATCACCTGCGGCACGCTGGCGGGCGCGATTATTCCCGAGCTGGTGAAGGTATTTACGTCCGTCGAATCCGCGCACGTCAAGGAAGTGGTTACGTCGTCTCGCGAGGGTGGAGCATCCTTGAACATCCTTTCCGGATTGGTCGCCGGCAACTTTAGCGCATTCTGGCTGGGCATGACGATGATGGCGCTGATGGCCATCGCTTACTACGTCAGCGGATTCGGTATGGCTGCGCTGATGCTGGCGCCCGCGGTGTTCGCGTTCGGCCTGGTGGCATTCGGATTCCTGGGCATGGGTCCGGTGACCATCGCGGTGGACTCGTACGGCCCTGTAACCGACAACGCGCAGTCCGTGTACGAATTGAGCCAGATCGAGACGGTTCCCAACATCAAAGCCAGCCTTAAGTCAAAGTACGGATTCGACGTCGACTTCGAAAAAGCCAAGCACCACTTGGAAGAGAATGACGGCGCCGGCAACACCTTCAAGGCGACGGCGAAACCCGTGCTGATCGGTACGGCCGTGGTGGGATCCACCACTATGATCTTCTCGATCATCATTTTGCTGACCGAGCACCTGAAACCGGAATTGCTCGCGAATCTCTCGATTCTGTACGCTCCGTTCCTGCTGGGACTGCTCACGGGCGGCGCGGTGATCTATTGGTTCACCGGCGCTTCGATGCAGGCCGTCACCACTGGCGCGTATCGCGCTGTGGAATACATTAAGGCCAACATCAAGCTGGAAGGGGTTACGAAGGCATCGGTAACGGATTCGAAGAAGGTCGTGGAGATCTGTACGCAGTACGCGCAGAAAGGCATGTTCAACATCTTCCTGACGGTTTTCTTCGCGACGCTGGCATTCGCGTTCTTTGAGCCGTACTTCTTCATCGGCTACCTGATTTCGATCGCTCTGTTCGGGTTGTATCAAGCGATCTTCATGGCCAATGCGGGCGGCGCTTGGGACAACGCCAAGAAGATCGTAGAAGTCGAGCTGAAGATGAAAGGCACTCCTCTGCACGATGCTACGGTGGTCGGCGACACGGTGGGCGATCCGTTCAAGGATACGTCGTCCGTGGCATTGAATCCGATCATCAAGTTCACCACGCTGTTCGGACTGCTGGCGGTGGAACTCGCGGTTTCCTGGTCCAAGGATCGGGGTGCAAACTTCACAACCGGCGTGGGCGCCGTATTCCTCGCGGTGGCGCTGTACTTCGTGTGGCGGTCGTTCTACGGGATGCGGATCGAAGGCAGCAAGAGTTAAGGGTCCAGGCGCCGGGCGCCAGGGGGCCAGTATCCGAAGGCAGTATGCTGGGGGCATGCGTGGTTTTTCAAAAACGCTTGCCCCCTTTCTCTTTTGTATGACCCTTTCTGCTGCCACTATTCCTGATCTTGCCGAGCTGAATCGCATGATCGCGCGGTTCGCTCCAGTAGAGCTGCATGTAGACACATCCAAGCTGTCCGCGGGCGATCAGAAGGCGCTGGCCAAGCTGCTGGAAGCGGCTCGTGTCATCGATCAAATCTTCCTCGAGCAAGCCTGGAGCGGGAATGTGGCACTCCGCGCGAAGCTTGCGGCGGATATGTCTGCGCTAGGGAAAGCCCGCCTGCGCTATTTCGATCTGAACAAGGGACCGTGGTCGGATCTGGATGACCACGCGGCATTCCTACCCGGGGTTCCAGAGAAGAAGCTGCCGGGGGCGAACTTCTATCCGGAAGACATGACCAAGCAGGAATTTGAGGGCTGGGCCAACGATGCGGCGCGAGGATTTTTCACAATCATTCGGCGAGGTACGGATAAGAGGCTTCAAACGGTTCCCTACGGCGTGGCTTACAAGAGAGATCTCACGAAGGCTGCGCAACTGCTTGAAGAAGCTGCCGCACTCACGTCCAATAAGTCACTGCAGGAATTTCTGCGCCTTCGCGCGAAAGCGTTCCTGAGCAACGATTATTACGACAGCGACGTCGCGTGGATGAAGCTCGATGCTCCCATCGACATCACCATCGGGCCGTATGAGACCTACATGGACGAGATCTTTGGGTACAAGGCGGCGTTCGAGGCCTACGTGACGCTGCGAGACGACGCAGAGACCGCCAAGCTGAAGATGTTCGCCGATCACTTGCAGGAAATCGAGAACAGTCTCCCTGTTGACGCGAAGTATCGCAATCCCAAGATAGGGGCCCTGGCGCCGATTCGCGTGGTGAATCAGGTGCTCGCTACGGGCGACGGGGCGCATGGTGTCCGCACGGCGGCGTTCAATCTGCCCAACGACGAGCGCATCGTCCAGAAGATGGGCTCGAAGCGGGTGATGCTCAAGAACGTCCAGGAGGCCAAGTTTTCGAAGATCCTGGAGCCGATTGCGACGCGCGTCTTGTCGCCCGCGGATCAGAAAGACTTAAGCTTCAACGCGTTCTTCACCCACATCCTGGCGCATGAGATGACGCACGGGATCGGTCCGCAAAATAACGTAAGGCAGTCGCTCAAAGAGCTGCATTCGGCGATCGAGGAAGCCAAAGCCGACGCCACGGGGCTGTTCATGATGCAGTACCTGTTCGACCACAAACTGCTGCCGGCAGCGGAGAAGTCGCTGTACACTACATTCCTCGCTTCATCTTTCCGAACGCTGCGTTTCGGAGTGCATGAGGCCCACGGCAAAGGCATGGCGCTGCAGTTCAACTACCTGATGGACAAGGGCGCGTTCCTGGCGCGGCCGGATGGCACATTTGCCGTGGATTTCGCCAAGATCCAGCCTGCGGTGCGCGATCTGGTGCACGATCTGCTGACCATCGAGGCGACGGGCGATTACGCGGGCGCCAAGAAGATGCTGGATGAACTCGGAGTGTTGCGTCCCTCGCTGCAGCAGGCCCTCGCCAAGCTTACCGATCTGCCGACGGATATCGAGCCGCTACAGCGTCAATAAGTTACTTTCGGACCTGCTCGTCTTTTTCAACTTTTCCGTCGCGGATGTGAATGATGCGATGCGCGTGCATGGCGATATCGTGTTCATGGGTCACCAGCACGATGGTGTTGCCTTGCGTGTGGAGAGTCGCGAACAAGGCCATGATGTCGTTGCCGGTTGCGGTGTCGAGCGCTCCGGTAGGCTCATCCGCCAGAAGCAGCGAAGGATTGTTCACCAGCGCCCGGGCGATCGCCACGCGCTGGCGCTGGCCGCCCGATAGCTCGCTCGGCTTGTGCAGCATGCGCTCCTGAAGATCCACCGCCTTCAAAGCAGCCTTGGCCTGATCGGCGCGCTTACTGGAGGAAATCCCAGCGTAGATCAGCGGAAGCTCCACGTTGTGCAACGCGGTCGCTCGCGAAAGCAGGTTGAACGTCTGGAACACGAATCCGATTTCCTTGTTGCGGATGCGCGCCAGCTCATCGTCGTCCATGTCGCTGACCAGGTTACCGTTCAGGTAATACAAGCCGGACGAGGGACTATCCAGGCACCCGATCAGGTTCATCAGGGTGGATTTGCCCGATCCGGAAGGGCCCATGATGGCTACATATTCGCCCTTTTTAATCTCGATATCGATGCCCGCCACGGCGTGGATGGTCTGGTCACCCATGACGTAGGTCTTCATCAGATCCCACGTTCGAATGATCACTCCATCGCGCTTGAGCTGTTCGCCCCGTTCTGCTTTGTCCAGCACCGCGGCTTGGGCCATGGAAACGTTAGCTCCCGGATCCGACGACTACGTTACGATTGTCCACCGTCACCCGGACGCCGGGCCGCATTGTGCGAATGACCTGGTAGCTGCCGATCACAATCTGATCGCCTTGCTGAAGGCCGCTGAGAACTTCGATGTCGGTGGAGCCGGAGATGCCCGTTTCCACCGGCTGGAACTCGGCCTTCTGGTTTTTGACGACAAATACGCCAGTGACCTCTTCCCTGCGGCGCTTTTGCTCGGTCAGATCCAGCGGCTTCTGGTCGACAGTGTTCTGCTTCTGGTTGGCCAGGGCGGCATCTTCCAGATCGCCCTTTTGCCGGACCGTCAGAGCCTGGATCGGGATGTTGAGCACGTCTTTCCGGGTGTCGGTCACGATCTTCGCGGTGCAGGAAAGACCCGGCCGGATCGTGTCCGGAGGATCGTCCAGCGCCACCACTACTTTGAAGTCCTTCGCTTCTGTGGAAGATGTCGCGCTGCTGGATGCCACCTGCCCGGTGGAGCGCAAAATTGCCGTGTTCCCAATCTCGATGACGTGGCCCGCAAACTTGCGGTCTGGAACAGCATCGATGGTCACTTCAGCCGTCTGCCCGATTTTCAGATTGACGATGTCGGTTTCATCCACCTTCACTTCTGCCGTAATCAAGGACATGTCCGCAATGGTCATAACGCTGGATGCTGCCGAGTTCTGAACGCCCGGCACCACTGTCTCTCCAAGGCGCACGGGTAGATTCGTCACTACGCCATCCAGAGGACTGACGACATCGTGCTTCTCGAGGATGTCGTTAACCCGGGTCAATCCAGCCTGTGCCTGCGCCACGCGGCGTTGCGAGGAGGTGATGTTGGCCAAGGTCTGGGCCCGTTGGGACTTCAGTTGTTCCAGCCGCAATTCCGCTTCCCGCAGCCCGACCAATTGCGAATCGTAGGTGGCCTTGCGCTGGTCGTAGTCGGACTTTGGCGCAACACCGGCTTTGTAAAGCTGATCGTAACGTTCAAAGTTGATCTTCGCCAGCTCTAGATCCGCCTTGGTTCGATCGATGGTGGCTTGCTGGGTTCTGATCGTATCGTCCTGAACCTTCAGGCCCGCCTCAGACGCCGAAGAGTCGGCTTCGGCCGATGCCACGTTGGCTTTCTGGGCATTCAGATCGGCGAGAGCCTGCACGCTTTCGATCCGGGCGACGACCTCGCCTTTACGAACCCGGTCGCCTTCCTTGACCATCAGCTGCATGATCCGGCCCTGGGCGTTTGCTCCTAAGTTGGTGTAGGTACGAGGTTTAACCTCGCCAGAGGCGGTCACGATAGAGGTGAGGTCGCCTTTGGCCACGGTGGCCGTCTGGACCTTAACCTGGGAACCCCGGCTCCACCGTATGCTCGCCACGGTTCCGCCGGCGGCGGCCCCGGCCACAACCAAACCAATAATAACTTTCCACTTTGTTTTCACGATGTTGAGGACTCCACAGCCGATCCTGAATTGCCGTAAGTTGTAAAGACGAGTGATTGCGAGGGAAAGTTCCTCTACCGCCGCCTACTTAACGAGTGTGCTTCTAGTTTAGACGAACGAACGGGGCTAAACTTACCGTGGTTTATTCGATTTTTTTTCGCGGTACGATGGAAGATTCCATGAAACTCCAGAGTTACACAATCACCCAGGGGCGGGACCGCGCCCCCGCGCGCGCAATGCTCAAAGCCATCGGTTTCACCGATGAAGACCTGAAAAAACCGATTATCGGGGTCGCCAATACGTGGATCGAGACCATGCCGTGCAACTACAACCTGCGCGAGCTTGCAACGCACGTCAAGGCGGGTATTCGCGCTGCCGGCGGGACACCCATGGAATTCAATACCATCGCGATCAGTGACGGCGTGACCATGGGTACCGAGGGCATGAAGGCCTCTCTGGTCAGCCGCGATTTAATTGCCGATTCCATCGAACTGGTGGGCCGGGGGCACATGTTCGACGGCATTGTCGCTCTGGTGGCCTGCGACAAGACCATTCCGGCAGCGGGCATGGCCCTCCTGCGGCTTAATGTGCCGGGTGTGGTGATGTACGGCGGCACCATCATGCCGGGGCCCAATAATTCCACTGTCCAGACGGTGTTTGAAGCGGTGGGGCAGCACGCCGCCCACAAGATCACCGATGCGCAGCTGCTCGAAATCGAGAATACCGCCTGTCCGGGAGCCGGCGCGTGCGGCGGACAATACACCGCGAACACGATGGCGACGGTGATGGAAATGATCGGGCTGTCGCCGATGAGCACCGCTTCGGTTCCTCAGGTGGATCCGCGCAAGCAACAGGTCGCGTTTCGCTGCGGCCAGGTGGTGATGGACGCGGTCAAGACCGATCGCCGGCCGCGGACGATTGCTACTCGCCAGGCGTTTGAGAACGCCATTGCTTCGGTGGCTGCCACAGGCGGATCCACTAACGCAGTTCTGCACTTATTGGCGCTCGCCCATGAGGCGGGTGTTCCGCTCACCATGGACGATTTCCAAACCATCAGCGCGCGCACGCCGTTGATGGTCGATTTGAAGCCGGCGGGCCGTTTCGTTGCCTATGACGTGGATCAGGCCGGCGGCTGGGCGGTTGTGGCAAAACGCTTGAGTGACGGAGGCTACGCCCATAAAGACGCCATCACCGTCACGGGCCGCACGTTCGGCCAGGAAGCAGCCGACGCGAAAGAGACCCCCGGCCAGGAAGTGATCCGGCCGCTCGCGAATCCGATCAAGTCGACGGGCGGCCTGGTGATCCTGAAGGGAAATCTCGCGCCCGAAGGCAGTGTGATCAAGGTGACGGGAATCGATAAGAAGTCGCATCGCGGGCCGGCCCGCTTGTTCGCGAAGGAAGAAGACGCGATGCACGCGGTCACCAGCGGCGAGATCAAGGCAGGCGACGTCGTTGTGGTGCGCTACGAAGGGCCGCGCGGAGGTCCGGGCATGCGCGAAATGCTGGGAGTGACCAGCGCCATCGTGGGAGCCGGTTTGGCCGACAGCACGGCCCTGCTGACCGATGGACGATTCAGCGGCGCGACCCGTGGGTTCATGGTGGGGCACATCGCACCGGAGGCTTTTGTGGGAGGTCCCATCGCGGCGGTCCGCGAAGGCGACATGATCACCATCGACCTGGAGAAACGGACGATTGACCTCGAAGTTTCGCCGGAGGAAGTGAATGCTCGGCTCAAGTCCTGGAAGGCGCCTGCGCTGAAATATGCCACGGGCGTTTTTAGGAAATATGTGAACGCCGTCGGATCCGCCGCGCAAGGCGCGGTTACGAGTTAGCGTCAGCGTGCCTGGATAGGGCCACCCGCGGCACCCAAATTCGCAGGGGTGTTAGCTGACTTTAACAAGATGCGGTTCGAGCATCTTGAGGACTTCGGGCTTGGGCATCGCCCCGACCCTCTGTTCGACAACCTGGCCGCCCTTAAATAGCAGCAAGGTGGGGATGCCTCGGATCCCATAGCGCATGGCCGTACCCGGGTTGTCGTCCGTGTTCAGCTTGCCAATCTTGACCTTCCCGGCGTACTCGGTGGCGAGAGCGTCAATCGTGGGACCCATAGCCTTGCAAGGTCCGCACCAGGGAGCCCAAAAGTCCACCAAAACGGGCGTGTCAGACTTCAGCACGTCCTGGTCAAAAGCGCCATCGGTAAAGGTTAGTGTGTTTTCAGCAGCCATTGTTATATTCCGTATCCCAAACGGGTTCTGCTATTTATGATGCTGGATGGGGGCCTATAGTTGCAACTCCGGGCGAATCGCCCCCAAACGGTTATTCTGGATTAGGATGGCGGAAATCGAGATCAAGACCGAAGGGGGAGGATCGGATCCTAGAGGGCAGAAAGTCGGTGTTCTGGCGGCCGTCCTGGCCGTGATTCTGGCGGTGGTGTCGATCGCTTCCCACCGCGCCCATACCCTGGCCGTTGTCGAGCGATCGGAGGCCAACGATCAATGGTCGCTCTATCAATCCAACCGCATCAAGTTTCACAGCCTGGAACTGGGTGTCGACCTGGTCAATCTCCTGGGCCACGACAAGCCGGGCGCCCAGCAAACTGTGAGTCGTTACGAGACGGAAGAGAAGAAGTACGAGAACGAAAGCAAAGAGGTCAAGGAAGAAGCTCGCAGGAAGGAGGCCGAGACCCTTCACACCGAGGCTCGGGCCCTGCGTTACGATCTGGGCGAGGGGATGCTCGAAATCGGCGTGGTGCTGGCGTCGCTGTACTTCATTGCCCGAAAAAATCTATTTCCGGTCATTAGCCTGGCGTTTGGGATCCTGGGCAGCATGATCGCGGCATCTGGAGTATTTTTATAGCGCCCGGAACAGGCGCTGGTACGCCGCAGCCGATGTATTCCACGAGAAATCCTTGGCCATCCCTCGCCGCATCCGGGCGATCCACGAGCCGGGCTTTTCGAACGCGTCCAGTGCCTGCTGGATCGCACCCTGCAGCGCGCCGGGAGTGTATTCCACGAACTTGAATCCCGTGGCCAATTCCACCGTGTCGTCCAGGCCTCCGGTAGCCCGGACCACCGGCACTGTTCCGTAACGCAGGCTATAGATCTGGCTGAGGCCGCACGGTTCATACTGCGACGGCATCAGGAACATGTCCGCCCCCGCCACGATGCGGTGCGACAGACCGTCGTCGTAGCCGACTCGCACGGCGAATTTTTCCGGCCGGAGCGCGGCGAGGTGCCGGAACATATCCTCGTATTTCTTCTGCCCCGAGCCGAGCGCCACCATCGACACATCCTGCTCCGCCAGCCACCCGGCGATGCCTTCCAGCAGATCGAAACCCTTCTGGTCGGCAAACCGCGACACGATTCCTATGAGCGGCCGGTCGACCCTGGGCGGCAAGCCGACTTCTTCAAGCAGGGCTTTCTTCGATGCGAGTTTGCCGGAGAGATCGCGGGCGGAATAGTGCGCCACCTGATAGGGACCGGTCTCGGGATTCCACTCCTCGTAGTCCACGCCGTTCAGAATGCCGCTCAGTTTATTCGAATGGATCCGCAGAAGGTCGTCCATGCCGAACCCGTATTCAGGAGTCTGAATTTCACGCGCGTAGGTGGGGCTCACGGTGTTTATTGCATCGGACCACACGATGCCCGCTTTAAGAAAACTCACCATGTTCCAGAATTCCAAGCCTCCGGGGTTAAACAGCCCGGGATCCAGGCCCAGATCGGGAAAGGCAGCCGCCGGATAATTCCCCTGGTAGCCCAGATTGTGAATGGTCAGGAGGCTGCGCATACCGAAATACGTCGGATCCCCTGCGAGCATGGTGCGCAGATAGGGAGCCGCCAGTCCGCCCTGCCAATCGTGCGCATGCAAGACGGCGGGCCGGAAAATATGGCGAGCGATACCCAGCGCAGCCTGATTCAAAAGGGCGAACCGGATGTGATCGTCGGGATAGTCGCCATAGATTTCCGGACGATTGTAGAGCGGGGGACAATCCACGAAAAAATACTGGACGCCGTGGTGGACCAGGCGGAGAATGTCCGCGAAGTACTGGTGGGGACCCACCCACAGCGGCATCGCTAGCCATATCGTCTCTGAGCCGTGCGTTTCCGCCACGCGGTACTTGGGAAGGACCACGCCCACGTCGTCGCCCAAACGAACCAGGGCGGCCGGGAGCGAGCCCAGCACATCGGCCAGCCCGCCAGTTTTAACGAAGGGGGTGGCTTCCGACGCCACCATCAGGATCTTCACTGCGCGGCGGCTCCCAGGAGATGCTTTTGAACCTTGCCCATCGCGTTGCGCGGCAGCTTATCGACGACCACAAACTTCCGGGGGCACTTGAAGGAGGCGAAACTATCGCGGCAGCGGGCTTCGAGTGCTGTCGTATCGCAGCTGCCTTTCGCAACGATGTAGGCCACCGGCACCTCGCCGCGCACGCGATCGGGCTCGCCGGCCACGGCCGCCTCGGCGATCTCCGGCTGCTCCATGAGGAATTCCTCGATCTCACGCGGATAAATGTTGAAGCCGCCGGAGATGATCAGGTCGCTGCGGCGCCCGCACAGCGTGTAATATCCGTCGGACGATCGCTGCGCCAGGTCGCCGGTCTTAAACCATCCGTCGACGAATGCGGCGCGAGTGGCGTCATCGCGCCGCCAGTATCCGGAAAATACGTTCGGACCCTTCAGGTATAGCTCGCCCGTCTCGCCGTCCGGAACCGGTTCACCCTGCTCGTTAAGAATTTTGGCCTGAACGCCCGGCAGAGGAAATCCGACGCTCCCGGGCCGCCGCTCTCCGTCATACGGATTGGAGATGTTCATCATCGTTTCGGTCATGCCGTAGCGTTCGAGAATCGTATGGCCGAACAGCTTGCGGAAATCTTCGAGCACTTGAGCGGGCAGGGGCGCCGATCCGGATACGAACAGCCGCATGCCCCGGCCGATTTCGCGCGCGGTTTCGGGCGGCAGGTCGAGCAGGCGCACGTAAACGGTGGGTACGCCGAAAAAGAGGGTCGGCCGAAAGTCCAGAAATTCGGAGGCGGCTTTTTCGTGTTCGAAGCGTTCCAGCAGCCGCATCCGGCATCCCGAAAACAGCCAGCAGTGAATCCCGTTGCCGAGAGCGTGAACATGAAACAGCGGGAGGGCGAGCAGGAAACGATCCGCTGCAGTGATGCGCCAGGCTTGAAGGAGGCTCGCGGCATTCACGGCGAGATTGTTGTGGGTGATGATCGCGCCTTTCGAAACGCCGGTGGTTCCCGAGGTGTAAACCAGCGCGGCCGGCGATTCGCCATCCAGGGGCGTTTCAGGCAGTTCTGCACCATGTCCGGCGGCTTCCGCGCGCAATGCCGGAAGTTCCTTTTCCGTGACGAAAAGCTTCGGCTCGGCGTCGCCGAGGATATGCGAAAGTTCGCGCTCGCGGTAAAGAATGTTGACCGGCACGAAGATGACGCCCAGCTTGACGCAGGCGAGGTAGATATCGATGAAGTCCAGGGAGTTGGCCAGGTACAGGCACAGGCGGTCGCCGCGCTCGAGCCCCCGCGCCATCAGGGCGTGAGCCATGCGATTGCTGCGGGCATCGATATCGCCGAAGGTGTAGGTGGCCCCTTGCCATTCAAGAGCGGCTTCGGATGCGCGCTGACGGAAGGAAGTATCGAACCAGTTGCGAAGGTTCATGAGAGGGCGAGGCATGCCTCGCCCCTACAACGATACCGAAAAAATGTTGGGGCCAGGCATGTCTGGCCCGGGGGATTAATCGTTGACGTCGACGTTGTCGACGAAGCAGCTATCGAAGGCGCGATCCAGCACATCCGCGTTCAGCTTCTTCGGCAGAGATTCGAAGTTAATGATGTCGATGGCGTGGCTGACCACGTCGCGGGGATGGCAGCGGCGATAACGCTTGCCGCCCTTGACGTAGTGCTTCTCCACAAAGGCTTCGATGACACCGGGCTGGCACTCGAGCATGCGCGATTCGGCGAAACGCTCGAAGATCTCGACAAACTCCGTTTTGTGCGGACTGCGCAGGAACATCTTGTACTGAATACGGCGCAGGAAGGCTTCGTCGCCAAGCTGGTCAGGACGCAGATTGGTGGAGAAGATCAGGAATGCCTCGAATGGCACCGTCATTTTGCCGCCGGCCTGAAAGCTCAGGTAATCGACATGCCGTTCCATGGGAACAATCCAGCGGTTCAGGATCTCCGCGGGCGATGCTTTCTGGCGGCCGAAGTCGTCAATCAGATAAATGCCGTTGTTGGCCTTGAGCTGGAACGGGGCATCGTACACTTTCGAGACTTTGTTGAAGCTCAGATCCAGCATGTCCATGCCGAGCTCGCCTCCGGTGATGATGAACGGACGGCGGCACTTGAACCAACGGTGATCGAACCCCAGATCCCGATTCATGGTGCTGCTGTCGGATTCCGTGTCCTCGATCTTCTGGTGATAGATGGGATCGTAGAGCTGCACAATATTGCCCTGGCACTCGATCGCGAAGGGCATGTAGATGGGTGCCGTTTCCACGCGGAACAGGGCTTCGGCGAGCGCAGTCTTGCCATTGCCCGGCTGGCCGTAGATCAGAAACGACTTGTTCGAGTTCACCGCCGGTCCGATCCGCGCCAGAATGTCCTGCTCCACCACCAGATGCTTAAATGCGCCGACCAGAGAAGCCGGGTTGAGCCAGTTTTCGGTCAGGCGCTGCCGGCGCACGACCTCGGTGTACTGATAGAGCGGCACGGGAACCGGTCCGGCGTATTGATTGTTCTCGAGATATTCGCGCGTCAGATTCCGGCCGGACTCGGTTAGCGCGAATACGCCCGAGCTATTCCCCATCCCGAGCGATTTCTTGATCCCCACCAGGTGCTGCCGCTTCAGGGTCTCCAGCAAGTCATCGATCAGACTGTACTGCAGTCCCAGAAGGCTGGCCAAATCTCTCCCGATCACGTCGCCGCGGAAATAGAGAAACTTCAGAATCAGCTGCTCGATCATCGCCAGCGGGACGCCGGTGTCGGCCAATGACTCAGGCATCGGCGGGACACAATCCGCCGCGGTGGCGTACTTCACGACGGGTGCAGGTTCGGGCTCAGGCGGCGCGGGACGGGGAATTTTGATCTGAATCCCGCCCAGCAGGGGCGCGCTCGGATCGATGCTGGCGCTCACGAATGGTTCCTCCAAGTAATCAAGCTCCGCGGAAAGATTGCAGAACTCAATTAGTTATCGGATACCGTTGCGGTGAACTGCACCTTAGATCGCGGTCCTAGTACGCTCGCCGTTCAGGTACGGGTTTGGGCTTATGCGCGCTCGGCGTTTTCTTCGACGATCCGTCCGTCAAAGAGGTGAATATTCCGATCTGCGAAGCGCTCATAGCGAGGGTCGTGCGTGACCATGCAAATTGTGGCGCCGCCCTTGTGGAGATCGCGTAACAGTTCCATGACGGCTTCGCCGTTGGTGCTGTCCAGGTTTCCGGTCGGCTCATCGGCCAGCAGAATGGATGGGTCGCCTGCCAGCGCGCGAGCTACGGCCACACGCTGCTGCTGGCCACCGGAGAGCTGCGAGGGGTAATGCTTCACGCGATGGCTCATGCCGACCCGCTCGAGCGACTCGTGCACGCGCTTCTTGCGCTCGGCGCTGGGCATGCCGCGGTAGGTCAGCGGCAACTCGACGTTCTCATACACCGTGAGATCGCCGATCAGGTTGAAGGCCTGGAAAATGAAACCGATCTCGCGGTTGCGGATGCGGGCCCGTTCGCTGAGCTTGAGCCCCTGAACGGAACGGCCATTCAGCTCATAGGTGCCATCGGAGGAAGAATCCAGGAGCCCGAGAATCGCCAGTAGAGTCGATTTCCCGCAGCCTGAAGGGCCGCCGATCGAGACATATTCGCCCTTCCTGATGTCGAGATGGATTCCCGCCAGGGCGTGGGTCTCGACTTCGTCGGTCACGAACACTTTCTTGACTCCATCCAGGTGAATCAAAACTTCGGACATATCTGCTCCCCTTTTGATTTTTAGAAGCTAATTCAGGCGGATGCGAGGATTCTGATCCTGAGCCGACATGTCGGACAGAATCACCTGGTCGCCCACCTTCAACCCGTCCACAACCTCGATCGTATTCACAGAGCTGCGTCCCAGCTTGACCGTAACGCGCGAGGCTGTCTTCCCGTCCGGCTCCAGCTTGAACAAACTCACCGAACTGTCCGGCTGGCCGAATACCGGCCGGCCGATATAAACAACGTCCGCCAGGCGCTGGATTTCCACCGTCCCATCGACACTGAGGTCGGGTACCGCGCCGCTGGGCAGAGGCCCATCCAGTTTGCAATCCACAGTGCGAGTTCCGTTGATCACGTTAGGATCTATTCGCACTACGTGCGCCGGGATGATTCCGTTCCGTGTATCGATGGCCGCTTTCTGCCCCAGCAGGATATCCTTGGCCTGGGTCTCGGCGATCTGCAGTTCGGCCTGCAGCGTGGCCTGAGCCACTTTGGCGACCACGGTACCGGAGGCGACCCGGGTCCCCACCTGAAGGGTCAGCTCCTGGACCACTCCCTCGGTTCCCGCGCGGACCGTTAAATCGCTCAATTGCTGCTTCTTGCGCTCCCAGGTGGCCCGCAATTTGTCGATTTGCACCTGTTGGGATTCCAACTGGGCGTCGGCGGAATCCTTCATGATCTCGAGCTTCTGCTTTTCGGTTTGGAAGCGGCTGGTGGCCTGCTCCCAGTTGGCCTGGGTCAGCTTCACGTTCAACTCGGTCTGGAGCTGCAGCTTGAAGAGCTGCTCATCCTTGTCTTTGTTGAGCGACGCCTGCTTCAAGGCGTTTTCGGCGCTGGAGACGGCGGCTTGCTGGTCGAATCGTTGGCTTTGGAGCTTGACCTTGAGATCGGCGTAGTTTGCCTGGGCTTGCTTCATCTGCCACTCCAGGTCATTGGCCGCCAGTTCCATATCCGGATTCGTTAATACCATCAGAACCGTCTCAGGTTTCACCTTGGTGCCGGATTTCGCCAGAACCTTGATCACCTGGCCGTCCTGAAGCGACGGAATGACGACGATTTCCTCCGGGGCGAGCTTGCCGAGGCCTTTTCTTTCGATGACAATCGGGCCGCGCTTGACCGAATCGATCCAGACAGTTGCCCGCTCCACCGTGGGAGCTGCCGGCTCGAGCTTCGAAACGCGCCACCCGGCTGCGCCCAGAGCGCCGGCCGTCAGGATCCCGTAAATGGTGAGCTTGATCCGCTTCCTTCGGGTGACGCCTTCTCGTTTTATATCCATGATTTTTCTATTGGTCCTGCTTCCGGACCGGTGCCTGACGAGCGCACGCATTCTGCCAATCGGCTTGGCCGGCAAACTACCTGTAGTTACAAAGGTTTATGCTAACGTGAGCGATTGTATCACGCTGACAGGTGTCCGCTCTTGGGACAGTGCTGTGCGGAATGAGGTGCTGGAAGGCGGAGAATGGAGCGGGAGACCGGATTCGAACCGGCGACATCGACCTTGGCAAGGTCGCACTCTACCAGCTGAGTTACTCCCGCGCCTGGGAGAAGAAATGCCCTGCGGACAGAATTCATTGTCGCGCCCGGCATCGGGCAAAGTCAAATTTCGAAGCTGGGCGGTAGTGGGTCCATTCGAAATGGAAAAGTTTGGGGACCTCTCCTATGATTTCGCTTTACTGGTGAGCTTAGAGACGACTCCCAGTAGGGAGAAGAAGACACCGATGGAAACGTTCGTCGCCGCCTGTGAGGGATCGTGACGAAGCCAAGCGAATACGCCTAGCGCAACCCAGACCAAGCCAATTGCGAGCCATACTGCTGGGAATTGAGGGAACGGGAGTTTCATGCGGCCTCCATATCGCCAATATACGCCTCCGGGGCGATAGATGTTCCCAGGATTGGGCTTTCTGGCAAGCCTCGGACTAGGGACTGGTCGAGTTGTTCTGGTCAAGCAGGTACTGGATGAGCACGAGCGGGAACACGGGCGGCCATAGGACGCCTATCACCATTCTGCAGCGGGTCTCGGAAAAAACGATTTTGCTATAATCGCGCCGGAGGGACGGACATGTCCTTAGTGCGAGGAATTCACCACATCACCGTTTGCGCCGCGGGCGCCCAAGAAGACATCGATTTTATGACGCAAGTCTGCGGACAGCGTCTCATTAAACAGACCGTCCTATTCGACGGCCGCTTCGCTCACTATCACCTCTATTACGCGAATGCGGATTGTGAGCCGGGCTCGGTTTATACGACGTTCCCGTTTAACCGCGTGAAGGGCCGCCCGGGTTCGGGCCAGATCCAGTCGACGGCGTACACCGTCCCCAAAGGATCCATCAAGTTCTGGGAAGATCACACCAAGCGTCACAAGGTCGCCAACGAAGGCGTGAAGGAACGTTTCGGACAAAAGTACCTGCGCTTTAACCATCCCTCCGGGTTGCAGATTGAAGTGATCGAAGACGATTCCGACAAGCGCAAAGGCTGGACCACGGACCAGATCAGCAGCGACGTCGCCATGAAGGGTTTCCACGGGCCGATGCTGTCGGTGCGTGAAATCGACGAGACCGAACGGTTCTTTGTGGACGCGCTGGGATTCAAGAAGACCGGCACTGAAGGCAACCACCATCGCTACGAAGTCTCGGGTGGAGGTCCTGCCCGGACCGTCACGCTGATCCATGAGCCGCAGCGTCCCTCGGGGAGCTGGATCTTCGGCGCGGGAACAGCGCATCACGTCGCGATGGATCTGGAAAGCGACGAAAAACTCGCGGAACAGAAGGGCATCTACGAAGAGCTGGGCTATACCGATTGCTCCGAGATCAAGGACCGCAATTATTTCCACTCGATTTACTGCCGTTGCCCTGGCGGGATTCTGGTGGAGTGCGCAGCCACGGCCCAAGGCGCTTTTGCCCGCGACGAAGATCCCTCTGAGCTGGGCACGCACATGCTGCTGCCGCCGTGGTTTGAGGAGAAGCGCGCCGAAATCATGGCGATGCTCGATCCCATTCGCGTTCCCGAGGGCAACATTCCGAAGGATGCGAAGAAGGTCGCCGCAGCCACCCTGCCCGATGCGGGACCGGTCGACACCAGCGCCAACGTTTCGCGCCGCAAGGCGGAATTCATCGGCGGCGATAAGTCCAAGAAGTAAGTGCCACCTCATACCCCGGTGGTCCGCCTGCGCGAAGCGGGCCAACCGAGGGGTGCGGCCGAGCGGGCGGGCATTCTGCTCCATGGCCGCTCCCGCACCAAGCAGGAGATGCTGGACCTGGCGGCGGGCCTGGAAACAGGCGGCACCCGCTGGATCGCGCCTTATGCGGACAACGGCTTGTGGTATCCGGGACGGTTCATGGAGCCTCTGGAATCCAATGAGCCGCACCTGACGCGCGCAGTCGAGCGCTGCCATCGCCTGGTGGAAGACGCAAGCGAAGGCCACCGCCTGGGACCCCGGCAGCTCTTCATCGTGGGCTTCTCGCAAGGAGCTTGCATCGCAGTCGAGTACGCGCTCCGGCACCCGGGTGTTTGCGGGGCGATCGTAGTCTTCAGCGGCTGCCTCATGGGACCATCCGAAACAGATTGGCGCCCGGCGGGCGGCAAGTCCCTTCGGGGCCTAAGAGTGTTTATCACCGGCAGCGACATGGACGAATGGATCCCGGAGGAGCGCACGCGTCAAACTGCCCAGGTACTGGCGCGCCTGGGGGCGGACGTAGAGATGCATGTTTATCCCTCCCGGCCCCATTTTGTCAGCAACTTGGAGCTGTCAGAAGCCAGGACTTTTCTCGCCTCTATGGCGCCATCCCCTCTGCCCCAACCCACCGCCACGTTCCAGAACTCGTAGAACCCTCGATTACTTAGAGCTACGCAGAGACCCTGAGATCGCGTAGGCGAAAACCCTATGATGAGTCGGTCATTCCCCTAATCGATTCTAAAGAGGCGCCTCCCTAACATGTAACTAAGACCAGACCGATAGAGGACTGGAGCTCTACATATGAAACCAGGCAAGAAAACGTCGGCGCTGCGCAGGCGCAGATCTTCGGGCAACGTGATCGTCGAGAGTGTGTTCACGATGCTGCCGACATTCGCGCTGATTCTGGCGTTTGTAGACTTCAGCCTGATGCTCTTCCGCCGCAGCACTCTGCAAAATGCGGTTCGCGAAGGGTGCCGCTATGCGGTCACGTTCCAGAGATCGGGCAGCTTGGGGCAGGATGCATCCATCGCAGCCGTTGTGCAGCAGTATGCGATGAACTTCGTGACCGCCACCGATAGCCCGCAGCACATTTTCGTAAACTACTACGCTCCCACGAATCTGAACACACCCATCGCGACCGGCGGAAATGTCCCCGGCAATATCGTCGAAGTCTCCGTGCAGAATATCTCATATGCGTGGCTTGCACCGTTGAGCGGAAGTTACGGCGCGGGTGTGCCCTTCTTTCGGGATAACACGCCTCTTTCGATCGCAGTCTATTCCTCCGACATGCTGGGCGGTCTGCCGGCGGGTGTTTCCTCGGTGCCCCGGTGAGGGCCAACGAGATGAGGGCAAACGAAATGAAAGCAAGCCAGATATTAACCCGTGCGCGCGCCTGGCGCCGCGAGAGGCAGAGCGGACAGGAGCTCTTGGAGTTCGGTCTGCTGCTATCGGTGCTGGTGCCGCTGCTGTTGGGCACGTTTATCACCGGTCTCAGCCTGGTGCGCAGTATCCAGACCAACCAGATGGATCGCGACCTCACCGACATGTACATCCATGGGGCGGACTTTTCGACCTATCCGATGCAGCAGGTGGCCCAGCGGCTGGCGCGCGGGCTGAACATGCAGATCGGGTCGTCCTTTGCCAACAACAACCGGAACAACACCAGCAATGGCGGCGACGTTTTGGTGACAGTGACCCAGTTTATGTGGATTGGAAGCACCACGGACGGTAACTGTGCGGCTGTGGGCGCTGCCAATTGCACGAATCACGACAAGTTCGTTTTCACGGAGCGGATCCAGTTCGGCAATGGAACGCTCGCGAGTCAAACCGCCAGCGCATTCGGGGATCCCGGGGCTGGAGCCGCCATAACCTCCGCGGGAATCGTCCAGAACTACGTGAGGGATTCCAATGCGGCTCTGCCGGGAGCCGCGCAAACGGCAGCGCAGAATCTGTGGCAGGTATCGGGTGGTGGACGTACTCCTCTCACCGACGGGCGCGCGGTGTACGCGGTCGAGACGTATGTGCAATCGCTCAGCCTCGGCCTGGGCATCTATTCCAATGGCGGTGTGTACGCCCGGTACTTCTTCTAGGAGCAAGATTATGTCGAGTTTAAGGCGGCGGTTAACGCAAAAAGGTGTGTCGTTGCTGGTAGGCACGGCATCCATGGCATTGCTGATTCCGAGCGGAGGTTTGGCGGTAGACGCGGCGCTGCTGTACTACACCAAAGCCCGGCTACAGGGAGCGGTGGATGGTGCTGCCCTCGGTGCGGCGCGGTCTTTGTCGTTGGGCATCACCGACTCGGCCCAGGTCGCCAACGCCAAGCAGAACGCCGTCAACTGGTTCTATGCGAATTTCCCGAACACTCTGTGGGGCACCTCCAACACACAGATGAACGACACCATGGTCTCGGTGTTCGACGATCCTAACAATCCTCGTCTTCGCAACGTGCAGGTTACGGCCAATACCACGGTGCCTACGATCTTCATGCGCTGGTTCAACCGGGACAGCACGGTTGTGGCGGCTATGGGAACCGCCTCACGGCGCGACACGATGATGATGATGGTTCTTGACCGCTCGGGGTCGATGGGCGCGACCTGCCCCGACTTGATTGCCTCGGCCAAGCTGTTCACAGGGCAATTCGAGATCGGCCGGGATCGTATCGGTCTGGTGACGTTCAGCGACGGTGTGTACATGGCCCAGGCCCCGACCACGGATTTCCGGAATCAATTGGGATACGATGACGGGCTCGCATCGGGCACGGGTGCCCTCGACAATATCGTCTGCAAGGGTGGCACAAATACCGCGTCCGCTATCTCTATTGGCTACAACGAGCTCTATAAACTCAATTTGCCGGGCGCATTTAATGTGCTGTTTTTGGAAACGGACGGCTTGCCGAATACACTTACCATGAACTTCTGGGATAGCACTACGAGCACGTATGCCCTGGACGGTGCCTCAAACTGCACGGATAAGAATGGCAAGACCGTGAGCGGGGGCGGGTGGGTCGGTTCGGGCGCGGCGCGAGATTGGAACAATACGGGCGGCTACAACATGGGACCGAACGGGTATATGGGAAATATCCCGGCTGGAGCAATCGGCTCGATTTATTCCAGCGATCCAAATACCTCGTCTCCCAACACGGGTAGCTTCATCCTCATGGGTAAACCCTGGCACTTAAGCTCAAATGCCGGTCTTAACACCGACAGGGTAACTAACGGTAGCGGCTGTGCATTCGCCAGTTCGGCGACCAACAATGTGAATGACATCGGATCATGGCTGCCGATTACGGACGTCTATGGAAATTCTTTGAAGCCGGCCTCAAACCCATATTTCTCGAGCGTCACTACAACCAGCGGAAAGCTGGACTTCTCGAGTACAACCAATACGGCCTGGACCAATTATCACAAGGCTGCTCTGAATGCCACGGATAATGCCGCATACAGGGCTCGCACCAACGCGCAGATTGCTCCGACCATCTTCGTGATTGGGCTAGGCGGCAACAGCGGAGCTACCGGGCCGCCCATCGATCACACCCTGCTGCAGCGCATCGCCAACGATCCGGCCGCCGATGGCTTCAATAGTCCTCCGGCTTATACAACCTGCGCCACGACGTCAAACTGCGTCAATTACCCAACTCAGCCGTTGGGGACTTACATTTACTCCACCGACTCCAATGAATTGAGATCGGCGTTTCTGCGGCTCTCATCGCAGATTCTTCGCTTGAGCAAATAGTCGTGCTAGGATAACGGGTTCCGTATCATGAGTCCTGAAGTTTTGTTGCGTTTGCTCGGGCTTGTCCCGCTCATCTATGCAGGATTGTATACTCTAGCCGATCCGGCGGGGTCTATCCGCATCGTGAACAAGGTGGTGTCGGACGCCCACCGGATCGAGTCGACCACGATCCTGGGCGACTTGTTCGCGGAACCCACACCGATCGCGAATAGCCGGGGGATGCGGGCCTTCTGGCGCGCTGCCGGTCTCGCGCTGATGTCCGCTGGACTGATCCGCTTATACTTTCTCTAGCAGCACAGCCATTCCCTGGCCCACGCCTACGCACATGGAGGCAATCGCGCGTTGTGCGCCCGTGCGCTTCATCTGCATGGCGGCGGTCAGTACCAAGCGCCCTCCGCTCATCCCCAGAGGATGACCCAGGGCGATGGCGCCGCCATTGGGGTTCACCTTTTCACTATCGTCCGGCAGGCCGAACGCGCGAGTGCAGGCCAACGCTTGCGCGGCGAAGGCCTCGTTCAGCTCCAGGAAGCCGACATCTTCCATCGTCAGGTTCAGGCGCGCCAATAGCTTCTGAACCGCAGGGATGGGTCCGACGCCCATGTAGTTCGGATCGACGCCGGCGGCGGAGGCGGCTACGAATCGCGCAATGGGGGTGAGGCCGAACTTCGCGGCAGCCGCTTCGGAAGCGACGAACATGGCGACGGCGCCATCATTGATCCCCGACGCGTTTCCCGCGGTCACCGTGCCGCCTTTCCGAAACGGCGCGGGCAATTTGGCGAGGCCTTCGAGCGTGGTATCGGCGCGCGGGTGCTCATCGTCGCTGATTATGGTGGCCGATCCCTTTTTCCCAGGAATGCTCACCGGCTCGATTTCTTCGGCAAACACACCGGCGGCCTTGGCTTTCGCGGCTTTCTGCTGCGATGCCAGAGCGAAGCGATCCTGCGAGTCGCGGTCGACTTTGTACTTTTCGGCCACGTTCTCCGCCGTCTCGGCCATGGAGATGGTGCCGTACTTTTGCTCCATCAGGGGATTGACGAAGCGCCAGCCAAGCGTGGTGTCGTAAATCTGGGGGTCGCGCGGGAAGGCGCCGGACGGCTTCGGAATCACCCACGGGGACCGGCTCATGCTCTCGATGCCGCCCGCGATGCACAACGACAATTCGCCTGCGGAGATGCCGCGAGCTGCCACGGCGACCGCCTCCATGCTGGAGGCGCACAGGCGGTTCACGGTTACTCCAGGAACGCTCATGGGCAGGTCGGCCAGCAGCAAGGCCATGCGCGCCACGTTGCGGTTATCCTCGCCGGCCTGGGTGACGCATCCGTAGTACACCTCGTCAATCGATTCCCAATCGCTGTCGGGAAATCGGCGCTTCAGAGTGGCGAGGGGATGCGCGGCAAGATCGTCGGCGCGAACCGTGGAGAGTGCTCCGCCATAGCGCCCGATAGGAGTCCGGACACCTTGGCAAATATAGGCTGTGGGCATGTACCTTTATTCTATTGTTGCTCGCACAACGGAGCCTAGCGCGGCAGGTAAATCGTCTTGAGTGAACCCAGGGGGGGCGCGCTGGCCCTGTGCGAGTTGTTGCTCGCACAACGGAGCCTAGCGCGGCAGGTAAATCGTCTTGAGTGAACCCAGGGGGGGCGCGCTGGCCCTGTGCGAGTTGTTGCTCGCACAACGGAGCCTAGCGCGGCAGGTAAATCGTCTTGAGTGAACCCAGGGGGGGCGCGCTGGCCCTGTGCGAGTTGTTGCTCGCACAACGGAGCCTAGCGCGGCAGGTAAATCGTCTTGAGTGAACCCAGGGGGGGCGCGCTGGCCCTGTGCGAGTTGTTGCTCGCACAACGGAGCCTAGCGCGGCAGGTAAATCTGTTGAGTGAACCCAGGCGGGCCGCGCTGGCCCTGTGCGAGCTACGAACTTGCAGCTCCCGCTTTCGCCCGCCGTGCGACCGCGTAGACTTCAGTGAATTCCGCGCCAAACAGGAAGATCTGCGCGGAATAGTAGACCCAGAGCAGGAAGACCACAATGGATCCAGCGGCGCCGAAAGGCGAGCCGGTGCTGGTGTGGCCCAGGTAAAGTCCGATCAGAGCTTTTCCAGTGGAGAACAGAACGGCGGTGATTGCAGCGCCGGTCCACACATCCTGCCAGGCTACCCAGGAATCCGGTAAGACGCGATAGAGCAGAGCAAACAGTACCGTGACCAACACCAAGGAGGCTCCGAAATTCGCGACCTGCAAAAACCATTCGGTGGCGGGCAGGGCCTGCGGCATCAGTTTCCCGGCCGCCGACGTGATCGCATCCGTGAGCAAGGAAATCAGCAGGAGCACGCCCACGATCATCACCGCAATGAAGGAGATCATGCGTTTGAAAAAGAACTGTTTGATGTACCCGCGCTCGGACGGGGGAACCTCCCACACCATGTTCAGGGCGTCCTGCAAGGCTCCGAAGACCACCGTGGCGCCGTAGGCAAGCGAGATTGCTCCGAAGATGGTGGCAAAGGAGCTGCGTTGACCGCCGCGGTCCAAAATTTCACCGATGAAGCGCGCGCCGCCGGAGCCTAGCATCTGCGTGGCCCAGGTGATGACTTCCCCGCGCGCCGCCCGCCGGCCGATAATCGTCCCGGCCGCGGCCACTACGAAGTACAGCGCCGGCGCCAGGGACAGCAGTCCGTAAAATGCGAGGGCAGCCGAAAGCAGGGAGGTATTGTGCCGTATGCAACGTTCCAGGGCTTGCCGAAACAGTCCCGCAGTCAGGCGAATTTTTCGCGTCACGCTAGGACCATCATGGCGCAAACCGGGTTCGCCGCGAGCAGTTAGAAGACGCTATTGCCGGGGTGCGTAGTAACCCTTGCGATACTGAACGCGCAGGCCGGCCTCGGTACGCGCCGGAACATCCAGCTTGACGCCGCGATAGAGCCCATCGCGCGATTCATTGGTCGGGTTGTACCCCAGCAGGTAGCGGCTCCGCAGGAGTTGACCGATCCTGGTGCTGACTTCGGGCAGGGTCCCCAGATTTAAAACGGGGAAATGACGGCCGCCGGTCAGTTCCGCGAGATGTTCCAGAAGCTCCGGGCCGTTCGCTTCCTCGGTGGAGCCCTGAGCCGCGCCTTCCGAATCGTAGATCCCCATGGCGTAAAGCTGAACGTCGGCTTCGAGCACATCGCTCTTGATGGCGCTGAAGGTGTGGCGGCTGCGATTGTCGCCGCCGTCGGAAACGATCACCAGCGCTTTTCGATTGTGGCGGGCGCCCTTCATCACCTCAAGGCCCAGGTGAATCGCATCGAAAAGCGAAGTACGTCCGTAGGGCCGGGCATGGCTGATTTCGCGATACAGGAGGTCCGTGTCCGTGGTGAAGGGCACGGAAAGCTTGGGGCGGTCATCGAATTCGATGAGGAAGAATTCGTCTTCCGCATTCGCCGTCCGGAAGAACGCCGCGGCCGCTTCCGACGACTTCTGCTTCTTGTTTTTCATGCTGCCGCTCGAATCCAGCAGGAATCCGATGGATACGGGCGCATCGTCTTTCGCGAAATAGCTGATCTTCTGCTCCGCGCCGTCCTCGAAGATCTTGAAGTCGGTGGGCTTGAGATCCATGATGGGCGATCCTTCACGGGTGGTGACCTGGGTGGGGATCAGCACCAGCGAGGTATCGATGCGCAGCGTCGGCTCGGGAAAAACGGAAGGCCGAGCTTCCTTCGCAATCACCTCGCGAGAACGAACGGGTGCGATCCGTGCTGTGCGGTCGCCGAGGTCGGATTGAAAGGCTAGCACCGGGAACGTCAGGGCAGGGATCAGCGGCAGAGCGAACAACCACGAAGCTCGCGGGCAGGTTACAGCCATTGGGTACTCCAACTAGTTTGGCCAAGTATCATATCACTTCGCGTCACTTCGCGTGGCACGGCGGGGCCGCCGGTTCAGCTACAGTGGTCGATGCAACTCTATGCAGCTTCCGGATACGCGGGCCGGGCTCCATACACTCAGGATTTGCAGGGCTGAATTCTGCCGGTCCAAGGGGTGCGATCAGATCATCGATCACGTCGAGAAACGTGTCGGAGCGAAACTGGGGGAGACCACCTTGGACGGCACGTTTAGCCTGGAGGAGGTTTACTGCCTTGGAAATTGCGGCTCGCCTCCGTCGGTGCTGCTGGATGGGAAAATCCACGGCCACGTGTCGCCGCAGGTAGCCGATTTGTTGATCGACGAAATTCGAAGACGCCAAGAAGCAACTGAGCCACTGGGCAGTTCCGGGCAGCAATATCTGCACGGTCATCGTTAGCTAGTTCGCCCCCCAACTCAAACTGCAGGACTTCCGTCTTTGGACGAGAACGTGCACCCCAACTTGTCAGCGGGGAGGTTCTATGACCAAAGATTCAAAACAACTCACATCTTGGGTAGCAACGGCCGTGACCGGCGTTCTGGGAATCGCCTGGATCCTGGTATCGCCGCCGGCGGCCCAGGCGCAAAATCGGCCCAACACCGTCACGTGTTCCTCCACGAACGGAAGGCGCGCAACGTGTGAGGCCGATACCAGCCACGGAGTCACGCTCCTGCGTGAATTGCGAGACTCGCGCTGCGAAGAAGGATTTAGCTGGGGATACAACCGGCGCCAAATCTGGGTAGATCGCGGTTGCCGCGGGGAATTTTCTCTGAACGATGATCGCTATCCATCCGATCCGATTAGCCAGGTGGCGCCGGGGACCAATCTGCCGGTGCGCACGAACGAGAACATTGAAACCCGCTCGCGAGATGGACGGGTTTACTACGGCCGGATCGTTGAGGATATCCGCGGCAACGATGGGCAAGTAGCCATACCGCGCGGATCCGACGTCGAGTTGATTGTTCGCAGAGCGCGCGATAACGATCTGATCCTGGACATCGAGTCGATCACGGCTTATGGACAACGTTATGCAATCGATACACAAGCGCAGCGCCTGGAAAGTTCCAATCGTGATGGGGTGGGCGCCAACAGACGCACCGGCGAGTTCGTCGGGGGCGGTGCAGTGCTTGGAACGATCCTCGGCGCCATAGCCGGCGGCGGAAAAGGCGCGGCGATCGGCGCGGCGGCAGGTGCGGCCGCGGGCGCGGGCGGCCAGGTATTAACGCAGGGTCGCACCGTACGAGTTCCCGCAGAAAGCGTGATCAACTTCCGCCTGGATCAGGCACTCCTGGTCAACATCCCGGATGGTGGCTACACGCGCGGCGGGAATCATTACCACAAATATCAGGACTAACCCTCTGAGCTACCGGGCGGTCGCGGCGTTCGCGGCCGCCTTGGTGAGGATGAGAATGTGCTGCCGCGGCAGCGTCTCGATCACCGGCTGCAATACGAAACCTTCCGCCTCGAGCTCAGTCTTCACCTGCCCGACGGTCATTTTGTGCTCGGGGATTATGGGAACATTCGGGTCCTCGGCACGGTATTCGAGCAACACCAGCCGGCCGTCGGGTTTCAGCGTGTCACGGATCCTCCGCAGCATTTGCTGCGGCTGCGTAAACTCGTGATAGACGTCGACCAGAAGCACGAGATCCATCGTATTGGCGGGAAGCTTCGGATCGGCGACATCGCCTACAACGGTTACCACGTTCCCGATACCAGCCTTGGCAGCATTCTGGCGGAGGCGGTCCAGCATGGCGGGTTGAAGGTCGTTAGCGTATACCTTGCCGGAAGGCCCCACCCGCCGGGCCATGCGCAGGCTCATGTACCCCACGCCCGCGCCGATGTCGGCCACTACCATGCCGGGTTTCAGATTCAGGGCGTCGAGGGCTTTTTCGGGCTGCTCCTCTGCTTCACGTTCGGGCCGGACCAGCCAGTCGGCCCCGCTCATGCCCATGACGCCCGCGATCTTGCGGCCCGAGACCGGATGAGTGCCGGGGGCCTGCCCCAGCAGGAGCCCGGCCAGAAGAATTCCGGCTAACATCCGGCGGATCATCTTAGCGCCTTTTCAATCTGGACCGCCAACTCCCTCTCGCTCGCGTTGCCAGGATGGTACCAGCGGACGATTCCTTGGCGATCGACCAAGACCAGCGTCGGCGTCGTGCTCGCTCCATAGCGTTCGAAATTTGCGTTGCTCAAGGGCACGGGCATGTCGCCGAGGGGGGCGTAGAACTGGCGGCGGATCTTTTCGATATAGGGTTTTTCGACGGCGGGAGGCGCATCGCTGCCGTTCGCCACGTAGCCGTAGTATTTGGTCGGACCGATGAGCACCAATCCTCGAGGCCCGTACTTCTTCATTACGCTCGCAATGACGGGGATTTCAGCCCGGCAGTCTCCGCACCAATGTGCCCAGAAGAGCAGCAGAATCGCCTTTCCGCGCAGGCTGGCGATCGGCGGACCGCCTTCCAGGGCCGGCGCCGGCTTACCTTCCAGGCTCAGCAGATTCAGGTTCTTCTGAATTCGCTCATGCTGCGTCGTTCCGGAGTAGGTTTTGAGCTGGTCCCGCAGGAAGAGAACGGCTTCCGCGGTCTCGCCGCGTGCCGCTATCACTTGCGCCTGGACTTCGATCGAGGCGCCCAGCGCGTACAGCCACTGCTCGCGGTCCATCCGGGGTCCCCGGAGATTCGGCAGCACCATCTGCCGGGTCTGCTCGGCGTATGCCGCGGCCCGGTCCAGATTCTTGGTGTCGAGGGCGCCTCGAGCCAGCCAGCTAGTAGCCTCGGCCAATTCGGCGGTGGCTCCGCGAGCCTTGCGGTAGGATTGGACCTGCCGGTCGGCGGCGGCAAAATCGTTGCGATCGACGGCTGCCCGCACATCATCGACAATTCCGGCTAAGGCGCTGGAGGCCAGGAGTATACCGGCGAGGAATAGCCTCATATGGGCAGTTTGACACACCCTGCCGGATTTCGGTAAGCTCAATAAGGTTCTAGAACTCGCAGGAGAAGGTCTGTCTTCATGAAAACCGCAATTCCATCGCCCGAGGACATCGAGCGCCAGTGGCACTTGATCGATGCCGAAGGTGCGGTGCTGGGGCGCATCGCCAGTAAGGCGGCGAACATCCTCATGGGCAAAAACAAGCCCAGCTATACTCCGTTTCTCGATACCGGGGACCACGTGATCGTGGTCAATGCGGCCAAAGTCCGGTTGACCGGGAACAAGGAAGAGCAGAAACTTTATCGCCGGCACTCGGGGTATCCGGGCGGCTTAACCGAAACCCAAGCGCGCAAGGTGCGGGCCACGCGACCCGAACGGATGGTGGAAGAGGCAGTGCAGGGCATGCTCCCCAAAAACAAGTTGGGGAAGCAGATGTACCGCAAGCTGCAAGTCTACGCCGGTCCGAAGCATCCGCATCAGGCTCAAAAGCCAGTCGCACTGGCAGCGTCGTAAGGAGATCTGACGAAATTGGCTTTTGTACAGCACCTCGGAACGGGCCGCCGCAAAAGAGCGGTCGCCAGAGTATTCTTGCGGGATGGGAAGGGCGAGATCACGGTGAACAGCCGTGCCTTTGACAACTACTTCCCCAGCGAGGCGTCGCGCGCGATCGTGCGTCAGCCGCTGTTGGCCACGGAAACGGCCGACAAGTTCGATATCTGGATCACCACGGCCGGAGGCGGCCCTAACGGGCAAGCCGGCGCCGCCAGGCTGGGCATCGCCCGCGCGCTAATCGAGTTCAACTCGGAATTGCGCGGGAAACTGAAAGAGCTGGGCATGCTCACGCGCGATGCGCGCCAGCATGAGCGCAAGAAGTACGGGCAGAAGGGCGCCCGCAAGCGATTCCAGTTCTCGAAACGCTAGTTGTAGCCGCATGATTCTTGCCGGTAAGCGCCATTTCAACGGGTGCTGACTCGCATTCATTCGCGGCCGGTAGTTTGGTTCAGCAACCCCGGGTCCGCAAATCCCGCTTTGGACCGTGGAACCGGGTTCTTAATAACTGGCAGGAGGAATTTTGCCGTCGATTAGCATGAAGGAATTGCTCGAAGCAGGCGTTCATTTCGGGCACCAGACCAAGCGCTGGAATCCAAAGATGAAAGAATACATCTTTGGCGAACGCAACGGTATTTACATCGTTGATCTTCAAAAAACGCTGAAACTGTTCAAGGACGCCATGCGGTACGTGGGCGAAATGGCGGCGCAAGGCAAGACCGTGCTCTTTGTGGGCACCAAACGCCAGGCACAGGAAGCAGTGGCGGAGGAAGCCACCCGCTGTTCGCAGTTTTACGTGAACCAGCGCTGGCTGGGTGGCCTGTTGACCAACATGCTCACCGTGCAGAAATCCATCAAACGTCTGAAGGAACTGGACACGATGGCCGAAGCAGGCGATTGGGGCGGGCGCGCGAAGAAGGAAATCGTTCGCATGGAGCGCGAGCGCAAGCACCTGAATCAGAACCTGGCCGGCATCAAAGACATGAACGGCCTGCCGGATCTGCTCTTCGTGATCGACTCGAACAAAGAGGCGATTGCGGTTGAAGAGGCCCGGAAGCTCGGCATCGCCGTGGTTGCTGTGGTCGATACCAACTGCGATCCGGACAAAGTGGATTACGTGATCCCCGGCAATGACGATGCATTGCGCGCGATCCGGCTGTTCACCAATAAGATCGCGGACGCCGTGATCGAAGGCCGGCAGCTGGCGACCGAGCACGACTTCGTCCCCGAGAAGATCGTGGAAGCGGGCGACGAAACGCCGGCGGAAGAGATGCCGGAGTATTCGGAGTACGTGGATCCGAAGTACGCCGCGCAGCTCATGTCGGAAAGCATGCCGGATGAGGATTTGCCTTCGACCTCGCTGCCGCGCAAGGGGCCGGGATCAGAAGCCGCCGCTGACGAAGCGTCCAGCGGGAATCAATAGGGATAGGCCGGTTTCAAACCGGCCCGCGGCTTGAAAAGCCGCCCCACATCAAAAGGAATTTATGGAGATCAGTGCACAGCTAGTAAAGCAGCTCCGCGAGCGAACCGGAGCTGGAATGATGGAGTGCAAAGCCGCGCTCGTGGAAGCCAAGGGCAACCTGGACGAAGGCGAGGTAGTGTTGCGCAAGAAGGGGATCGCGTCGGCGTCCAAGAAGTCTGCGCGTTCCACCAAGCAGGGCGTCATTGCCAGCTACATTCATCCGGGAGCGCAGTTAGGCGTTCTGATCGAGGTCAACTGCGAATCGGACTTCGTGGCCCGCACGGACGATTTTCAGGAGCTGGTCCACGATCTTGCCATGCAAGTGGCGGCGGCGGATCCGCAGTTCATCCGCAAAGAGGAAGTCAATCAGGCGGCGCTGGACAAAGAAAAAGACATCCAGCGCGGCAGGGCGCTGGCTGAAGGCAAGCCCGAGAAGATGGTCGATAAGATCGTCGAAGGCCGCATGAGCAAATACTACGAAGAGGTGTGCCTGTACGAGCAGCCCTTCATCAAGGAAAATACGACGTCGGTCTCCGACGTGATCAAGGCGAAGATCGCGAAGCTGGGCGAGAATATCTCGGTGTCGCGCTTCGTGCGCTTTAAAGTCGGCGATACAGCAGCGGCGGAAACACCCGCGGCCGAGTAGCCCGTGCCTCGCTACAGCCGGATCCTTCTCAAGCTTAGCGGTGAGGTCCTGGCCGGGGACGCCTCGTTTGGCATCGATCCCGAGCGCGTGAAAGCCCTGGCCGCGGAAGTGGCGGAGGTCGCCAAGGCCGGGGTCCAGATCGGCCTGGTGGTGGGCGGCGGGAATTTCTTTCGCGGTGTGGCAGCGGCCGCACAGAATATGGACCGGGTCACCGCCGACCATATGGGGATGCTGGCCACCGTGATCAACGCCCTGGCGCTACAGGACGCCCTGGAGAAGGCCGGCGCACCGACCCGCGTTATGACCGCCATCGAGATGCGCGCGGTGGCCGAACCGCACATTCGCCGCCGGGCGATCCGGCATCTGGAGAAGGGCCGGCTGGTGATCTTCGCGGCGGGCACCTCCAACCCCTATTTTTCGACCGATACCGCCGCCACCCTCAGAGGGCTCGAAATTCACGCGGAGGCGGTGGCCAAGGCCACCCGCGTCGATGGCGTCTACGATAAGGATCCACTGAAACACCCGGATGCGGTCCGCTTTCCCGAGATCGGGTATTCCGAGGTGCTGGCGCGCAACCTGCGCGTGCTGGACGCGTCCGCCGTGGCCATGTGCCGCGACAACCATATGCCGATCGTGGTTTTCAATTTGAACGTCCGGGGCAATATAATGCGTATGGCGATGGGCGAACCCATCGGTACATTGATTCACTAAAACACTTATGGCTGAAAACCCTGCCGCCTCCGCGGCGCACACTTTCAAGAACGTAAAGGATGTGGAGCTCGGCGCCAAGACGCGAATGGAGAAATCCATCGCGGACCTGCAGCATACGATCTCCGGCATCCGCACCGGACGCGCCTCGGTCAGCGTTTTCGATAACATCCGCGTGGATTACTACGGCTCGCCTACGCCGCTCAATCAGGTTGCCAACCTGCACGTGCCCGAGCCCACGCTGATCACGATCACGCCGTGGGATGTCTCGCAGATCGGCGCGATCGAGAAGGCGATCCGTGTTTCGGATCTGGGCCTGAATCCCGCCAACGACGGTAAGATGATTCGCGTGCCGATCCCGCCTCTCACAGAGGAGCGGCGCAAGGAGATCGTCAAGCGGCTGCACCACGTGGCTGAAGATCATCGCGTGGCGCTGCGCAACGTTCGCCGCGATGCGAATGAGCATTTGAAGAAATTGCTCAAGGACAAAGCCATCAGCGAGGATGAAGAGCGCCGGGCGCTGGAGGAGATCCAGAAGATGACCGATGGCTACATCGCCAAGGTCGACGCGGTGTCGAAGACCAAAGAGAAAGAGATTTTGGAATTGAAATAACGTCGAGGGCGAGGCATGCCTCGCCCCTACACCGGAATTCGGCAACAATGTAGGGGTCGGGCATGCCCGACCCGGATTTCTTGAGAACAAAACGGGTCTGGGTGAACCAACGTATGTGGAACCCCGACGCCGATCCATACGCCTTCCGGGCTTCGATTACTCAACTCCAGGCGCGTACTTCATAACTATCTGCGCGCGTGATCGCCGCTGCGTCCTCGATCGGGCCATTGTCACCTCCTGCTGGAACGAGATCCCGCAACATTTTCCGCATGTTTCGCTCGATGCATTCGTAGTGATGCCCGATCATATCCACGGCGTGCTGGTCTTGGCAGAACACGCCCGACCCCTCTCCGTGGTTATCGGTGCCTTCAAAGCCGCGGTTTCCAAGCGGCTTCGAAAAGCGATTTGGCAGCGTAACTACTGGGAGCATATCGTGCGGTCTGGCAAGTCCCTCACCGAATCCGGCAGTACATCGAGGAGAACCCAGCCGCCTTGATACCCTGGATACATGCGGGTTCGCGTCCTCCTCTTTGCTTTGCTCTCCGGCCTCCTGGCGGCCCAGAGCCTTCAGGATTTCGAAAAGAAAGTCACTAAATTCACGCTGGCCAACGGGTTAACGTTTCTGGTCATCGAACGCCACGATGCCCCGGTCGTCTCTTTCCACACCTACGTCAACGCGGGCGCCGTCGACGACCCCACGGGCCGCACGGGCCTGGCGCATATGTTCGAGCACATGGCCTTCAAGGGCACGCCGGCCATCGGCAGCAAGAACTGGCCTGCTGAAAAGAAAGCCCTCGACGCCGTCGAAGAGGTCTACAACCGCCTGGACGCGGAGCGCAATAAAGGCTTCCGCGCCGACCCCAAAAAGATCGACGCCCTCGCAGCGGAACTGAAAGCGGCGATCGAAAAAGCGGACAGCTACGTCGAATCGAACGAATACGACCGGATCGTGGAATCGAATGGCGGCGTCGGCATGAACGCCGGCACGGCCGAGGATCAGACCACCTACTTCTACAGTTTTCCGTCCAACCGCATCGAGCTATGGTTTCTGCTCGAATCGGAGCGCTTCCTGCGGCCGGTGTTTCGCGAATTCTACAAGGAGCGCGACGTGGTTCGGGAAGAGCGGCGTATGCGGATCGAATCCAGCCCGCAGGGTCAGCTGGTGGAGGCGCTCGATTCGACGGCGTTCGCCGCGCATCCCTACAAGAACAGTCCGGCCGGATGGGCCAGCGACATAGAATCCCTGCGCGCGACGGATGCCGAGGCGTTCTACAAACGCTATTACGGCCCATCGAATCTGACCATCGGTATCGCGGGCGACGTGAATCCCGGCGAGGCCAAAAAGCTCGCCGAGAAGTATTTCGGGCGCATCGCAGCCCGTCCGACGCCACCCCTGGTGAACACCGTGGAGCCCCCGCAGAATGGCGAAAAGCGCGTGATGGTGGCCTCGCCCGCGCAGCCGTTCCTGGTGATTGCCTACAAGCGTCCGGATCAGTACGACAAAGACAACGCGGCGCTCGACGTTCTGGAGCAGATTCTGTCCGGCGGACGCACCAGCATCATCTACAAGGAAATGGTTCGGGATAAGAAGATCGCGCTCGGCGCCGCGAGTTACGCGACGTATCCGGGCGGAAAATATCCCGGGCTGTTCCTGTTCTTCGTAGTTCCGAACAGCGGGCATACGGTGGAGGAGATGGAGAAGTCCGTCTATGAAATCATCGATCGAGTCAAGAAAGAAAAACCCGATGCGGTGGCCTTGCAGCGCGTGAAAACGAATCTGCGCGCCGCGCTGATCCAGAAACTCGATAGCAACTCGGGGCTGGCGGCCGAGTTGGCGTCCTATCAGGCTGGATACGGGGACTGGCGCAAGCTGTTCACCGAGCTCGACGAATACAACCAGGTGACCGCGGAGGATGTCCAGCGAGTCGCGCAAAAGTATCTGCTGGAAAGCACCAGGACGGTGGTCTACACCTACGCGCCGGCAAAGGGAGAAGCGAAATGAAGCGGCTACTTTTTGCGGCTTGGTTCGCAGCGGTTGCGTTCGGGCAGGCGATTCCCTCCTACAAGACACTCAAGTACCCGCCGCTTCCCCAGGTCAAGATCCCGGAGCCGGCGGAGTTCACGCTTTCAAACGGCATGCGGGTGCTGCTGCTGGAAGATCACGAGCTGCCGCTGATCCGGGGTTTGGCCCTGATACGAACGGGCAACCTGCTCGACCCAAGCGACAAACGCGGGCTTTCCCAGGTGATGGCGGACGTGTTGCGGTCGGGCGGCACGAAAGCAAAGACCGGCGACCAGATCGATGAGGAACTGGAAAATATAGCCGGGTCGGTCGAAGCCGGCATGGACGAATCCAGTGCCAGCGTGAGCTTTTCGGGATTGAAGGAAACCGCCGATCAGGTGCTGGCCGTCTTTAAAGATGTGCTCACAAATCCGGAATTCCGGCAGGACAAACTGGATCTGACACTGACGCAGTACCGGAGCGCCATTGCGCGCCGGAACGACGATGCCGGCGACATCCCCAGCCGTGAACTGTCGCGCATTCTTTACGGCCCGGACACGCCCTACGGCTGGCAGCCCGAATACGAGCATCTGGCGCGCATTCATCGCGAAGACCTGATCGCCTTCTACCAGCGCTATTACTTTCCCAAGAACATCATGCTGGCAGTCTACGGCGATTTCACATCCTCGGACATGCGCGACAAGCTGGAAAAGCTGTTCGCCGACTGGAAGGTGGAGCAGCCTGCCGCGCCGCAATTTCCGCCACTCGCAGCCAAGCCGGCGCCGGGGGTCTATTTTGCGACGCGAGAAGACGTGACCCAGACGTTCTTTTCCATCGGACACCTGGGGGGCATGCTGCGCGATCCGGATTATCCCGCGCTCGAGGTCGCGACGAATATCCTGGGCGAAGGTTTTAGCAGCCGCCTGGTTGCGCGCATCCGCACGCAGTTGGGCTATGCCTACAGTATCGGGGCAGGTTGGTCGGCCAACTACAATTTTCCGGGCACCTTCCGCATCGGCGGCAGCACCAAATCCATGACCACGGTGGAAACGGTTCAGGCGATCCGGGAGGAAGTCGACAAGCTGCGCACCACCGAGGTGACGGAAAAGGAGCTGGACGACGCCAAGCAGGCGGTGCTCAATAGCTTCGTGTTTAATTTCGACAGCCCGGCCAAGACGCTGAATCGTGTGATGCGCTACGAGTACTTCGGCTATCCCAAGGATTTTCTGTTCCAGTACCAGAAGGCCATCGCGGCGGTAACGCGCGCCGACGTGCTGCGTGTGGCGAAGGAACATATCCATCCAGAGGAACTCGCGATTGTCGCCGTCGGAAATCCCAAGGACTTCGGAAAGTCCCTGGCGACGTTGGGCGTGCTTAACGAACTCGACCTGACCATTCCCGAACCGAAGCAGGAGCTTTCGAAATCGGACGCGGCCAGCCTGGCTCGGGGCAAGCAGCTGTTGCAGCGCGCCCAGCAGGCGATGGGCGGAGCGGAAAAACTAGCGGCCGTCAAAGACGCGACGTACACGGCGGAAATCGCCCTGGAGCAGACCGCCGGCGGCATCAAGATCAAGCAGGTCAATATGTACCTTGCGCCCGGCGAACTCCGCCAGGAACAGGAGCTGCCCTTCGGGAAGATCATCGCGTACACGGATGGCAAAACCGGATGGATGTCCACGCCTCAGGGCGTTCAGGCGATGCCGTCGGAGGTGATGAAACAGGCTCAGGGCGAGATCTTTCGGGAGCCCTACTCGCTGCTGCTGTCTGATCGCGACCCTTCCCGCACGGTGAACTCGATCGGCGAAAACACCATCGAGATCGCGGGCGGCGGGCTCAGCGTGCGGATTGACCTGGATCCCGCCACGGGGCTGCCGGCGCGCCAGATGTATACGGACATCGGCTCCGGCGGTGCTCCCGCGCAGACCACCGACATTTTTTCGGACTGGCGCGAAGTGGGCGGTATCAAATTGCCGTTCAAAGCGATCCAACAGGAGAACGGTATGAAGACGCTGGAAGTGACCGTTTCCGAATTCAAGATCAATAGCGGATTGACTACCGCGGAACTGAGCAAGCGGCCATGAACAGGATTATGTCCGTGCTGATGGCGACGGCGGCGTTGGCAGGCGCCCAAGGCATTGAAGCACGTGGAAAAAAGGTGATCGAAGATGCTGTGGCGGCCCTGGGCGGCCAGAAATTCCTGACCATGCAGGACCGCATCGAGAGAGGCCGCGCGTATTCGTTCTTTCATGACCAGCTCAGCGGGCTTGCTGTCGCAACCATCTACACCCGTTACATAAATGTCCCGCCGGATCGTACGGGTATGGACCTCGGCATTCAGGAACGGGATGCGTTCGGGAAAAACGAGGATTACTATAATCTGTTCCGCCAGGAAGGCGCCTGGGAAGTGACGTTTCGGGGGCCCAAAGAGCTGGAGAAGGATCGCATCCAGCGCTACCACGACATCATGTTGAACGACGTCCTGTACATCCTGCGCCAGCGGCTGCACGAGCCGGGAATCATTTTCGAATCGCGCGGATCTGAGGTCGTGGAAAACCAGCCCGTGAACGCTGTGGATATAACGGATTCGCAGAACCGCGTGGTGCGGGTGTATTTCCACCAGACTACGAAGCTTCCGGTAAAGCAATCCTGGGTATCGCGCGATCCCGACACCCGCGAGCGTCAGGAGGAAGTCACGCGCTTTTCCCGCTATCGGAGCACGAACGGAGTCCAGTGGCCCCAGCAGATCCATCGGGAGAGAAACGGCGAAAAGACTTACGAGATCTTTTCAGAATCCGTGACGTTGAATCAGGGGCTGCCGGATAGCCTGTTTGCGGTGCCTGGTCCGGACACCCGGCCCGATCCTCCCCGCAAGAAGTAGCAGGTTATTCCGTCTGGATCTCCTCTTCGCTGTGCGCATTTAACAGGGCCGCCGTGCGTTCGAGAAGATCCTGCTGTGTAAACGGACGGCGAATTTCGTGCGGCGAAGATTCCGGCGCATCGACCATGGTCAGGGATGTTAAGGCCGGGTGCCTGGAACGAAGCTCGCCGAGAATCGGTTCGGTGTCCGCGGCATCGGCGATCAGCAGGTCCAAAGCTCCTTCATGCACCTGGCCAAGCGCCAAGGCCTCCTCGCGGTCGGATGCCTCAAGCAGGTTGTATCCCGCGGATTCAAAGAACTTGTGCAGCTGAGCCCGGACGCGGTCCCGCTCATCCACCAGGAGGATGGTGCGGGCTTGTCCCGCGCCGGGTACTGGCGCAGGCAGAAGGGACGTTTCATTCACCCGCGGCAAAAGCAGCTCAATCAGGGTCCCTTCGGGGACAGCCCGAGCTGTCAGATAGCCGCCGTGTTCTGAAACGATCGAATGCGCGACCGATAGCGCCAGGCCGTCCTCACCGCTTCCAGCAGGATCGAACAGGCGCTGTGGGTCCGGTTCGGTGGCGGCATATGACAGGCGGAAGGTCGCGAAGCTTGAGAGAGTGCCGTTTTGAGGCGCTTCCGTGCGATTGGTTTGAATCAGAAGGCGGCCGCCCTCGGGACTCATCGTGCAGGCGTGGAGAACCAGGTTCATGATGACCTGCTCTATTTGTGAGACATCGGCTTTGATGTGCCCCGCCCCGGACTCCGGCTGGATCGCCACGATTACGCGGGAAGCGGCCGCCATCTCGATCGGCTTGGTCATGCGCCGCAGAATGGCATTCAGGCTCACGATCTCCGGTCGGGCCACCTGTCTCGCCCCCAAGGCCGCCAGTTTTTCCGTGACCAGTTCGGCGGCGATGGCGGCATCGCGGATATCTTCTAGCGCGGTCTGAGCCGGCGAATAGTCTCCCAACTGCCGCACGAGCTGGCTGGTCCGGCCCCGGATGATCTGGATCAGGCTCGCGTATTCGCTCGAAATCTGGGCCGCCAGGCGGCCGGCGGCCTCCACGCGCTGGGCTTGTTGGAGCTGGCGTTCCTCCCAACGTCTGGTGCTGACATCGCGCAGGGTGAGGACCACGCCGAGCAGGATCCCCGAAGCCGATCGCACCGGAGCCACGGTGCCCTCCACCGAGATCTCACGCCCCCCGCGGGCCACCAGCCGCAGTCCCCGATCGAGGTTGACAGGCACCCCGCGGAGAACGGCCAGGGGAGTGGGATCGCCCAAGTCGTTGCCGGAATCTTCCTCCACGAGGCGCACCACTGCTTCCAGGCGTTGGCCGATCGCGTTCGCCGCCGTCCATCCGCAGTACGCCTCGGCCGCACGGTTCAGGGTACGAATCCGGCCGGAAGGGTCGGCGACCACGATCGCCTCGGCCACCGAGGCAAGTGTGGTGCGCAGCCAGGCTTCCTGTTCCTCGAGCTGGCGCTCCATGCGGTGTTTGTAGACCGCCATCTCGATGGACGTGTTCAAGGACGCCGGTCCCAGGGGCTTGGTGATATAGCCAAAAGGGTTGGCTGCCTTGGCCCGCTCCAGCGTAGCCCGGTCCGCGTGGGCCGTCAGGAAAACCACCGGCACGTGATGTCGCGCGCGAACCTCCTGCGCGGCCGCAATACCGTCCCGCGGTCCGTCGATCCGGATGTCCATCAGCACCACGTCGGCGCCGGCGGCCTGTTCCACGGCTTCCTCCGCGGTGGACACGGTCCCTAGAACATCGTGGCCCAGGGCCTCCAGCCGCGTCGCGATGTCGTGCGCAATGAGCCCCTCGTCTTCCACCACCAGCACCTTGTAGGCTCGCTCAGGCTGCATCCGGCTACCTTTCGGGAAAGGACAAGTGAAATGAAGTCCCGCCTTCGCATTTCATGTCCCAGGTTCCCTTAAGCTGACGAGAGAGGATCTCTACGATCTGGAGTCCTAACGATTTACCCTTGCGGCTGGAAAGGTCCTCCGGCACGCCAACCCCATCGTCGATGACCGCCAGATCTACTTTGCCATCATGCTTTCTCGCTTCAACCCGGATCGATCCCCGGCGTCCTCCGGGGAACGCGTGCTTGAGGGCGTTGGAAATCAGCTCATTTAGAATCAACCCGGCGGGAATCGCCTGATCGACGCCCAGAACGAGTTGGCTGCTGTCCGCCGGGGGACAGATGGCGACCTGCCCGGTGATGCGCAGCGGGTCGACGCCGAATGCATGGAAAAGGTTGGTCATCAGTTGATTGGCCTGCTGTTCCAGATGAACTTCACGAAGGTCGGAAGATTCGTACAGTTGCTCGTGGATCAGAGCAATCGCCTCCACGCGATGCTGGCTTTCGCGCAGCACGGCAGTGGCCGTTTCATTCGCGGTGGCTTCGGCCTGTAAACGCAGCAGGCTGACGATCACTTGCAGGTTGTTCTTGACCCGGTGATGGAGCTCCTTAAGCAAGACATCCTTTTCGGCCACCGATTCGGCAAGACGCGTATGTTCCTCACGAAGTTCGCGAATTAAGCCAACCTTCTGCGTGGCTTTCTGAATCGCTACGCTCAATGCAGGAGCGCTGATACGATTCTTCAGCAGGTAATCCTGCGCGCCGGATCGCATTGCTTCCGAGGCTACCTGGTAGCTGTTTAACCCAGTGAGCATCACCACGGCGAAGGCTGGTTCATCCAAAGGCGCATGTTGTTGCAACTGAGCCAGAAATTCCAAGCCAGTCATGTCCGGGAGATCGTAGTCCAGCAGGACGCAGTCCGGTTCGACTCTCCGGCAGGTCTTCAGTCCCTCCAGGGCTTCCCCTTCCTCAAACAACTGAAGACTAGAACCATACACCTCTTCCAGAAGTATCCGGCACAGCGTCCGTTCCTCCACCGAATCGTCTACCATGACGATCTTCATCGTGAATGCGGATCGATCCCCAGCAATGTGGTGGCGCAGCTAACCGGTTTCTCTCCAGTGAATTGAGTGTCAAGATGCGGGGCAATCCGCTCATCTCGCAGAATTGCCAGAGCCGCCATCATCCCGGCCAGATCGGACCGTCGTCATTTCTCAGCTACTACAGTATCCAGCCGTTGACTAAGGCTGGTCCTCCCGGGTTCTGGTGTTTGAAATTCCGAAACCTTATCCCGTACCGGCTAAGGGGGTTCTCGACAAGGCGCTGGGAAGCTCGGCGAACTCGAGCCAGCCGCGCTGGAAGATCCTAGCTACTTGCTACAATGGCCGCCGTGGAAGCGGCTTCGTCCTGACGCCGCTTTTGCGACGATGGCCCCACAGGCGTTGATCCGCTGGCGGTAGCGATGCTGACCAGGCCCAAGCCCAGCCCCGGCAGGTCGTTGCGCCACAGGAGCTGTCCGGTGCCCGCGTCGAGGCAGAATGCTTTGCCCTTGGTGGTCGCAATAACCCGGTCGCCATCTAGCAACAGATTTACAAAATCACCGCCCGCCAGTTTCGTGTGCCACAGTTCCTGGCCAGTGGTGCGATCCAACGCAACTACCTCGCCGTGGACGCCGAGAAATATCTTCGACAATGCCATGCGTGTCACCCCTTCACTTCCACCCCTGCCCATTCTTCGACTGTTTTAACGATGGTCGTAAAGTCGGCGTCCGCGCCCTGGCGCAGCGCGGTGATCGCCAGAAGTTCGCGAATCGCGTTGCCGGTAATCATCGGGACGCCCAGAACCGCGGCCTCATCCGTGCACAGCTTGACATCCTTCAACAGCAGCCCGATGGCGAAGCCGAAGTCAAACGTCCGCGGCAGAATTGCCCTGGGGAATTTGTCCACGGAAGCGCTGTTGCGCCCGGTACCCGAGTTAATTACTTCGAGCATCACCTTCGGATCGAGACCGCCTTTGACGCCCATCACCATTACTTCGGAAGTAACCGCGAGCGCGGCCGCCGACAACATATTGTTCGCCAGCTTCATCAACTGGCCGGATCCCGGGTGTTCGCCCAAAAAGAAGATCTTGCCGATCGGCTCCAGCACGGGACGCACCCGCTCCACCAGATTCTTGGGGCAGGCCAGCATCACCGCCAGCGTGCCTTTTTTTGCCCCGCCGACGCCGCCGCTCACGGGAGCATCCACCGCCGTAATGCCCTTTGCGGCGAGCGCAGCGGCAATTTCACCCGCGACCTTCGGACCCGTGGTCGAGGTATCGATGAAGATTTTCATTTTCGATTCAGAAGGGGACCCGGAAGAGATTTCCATGGCCACCTTCTGCACAATGGCCGGCGTCGGCAGACTTACCAGGACCACCTCGGCGGCTTTGGCCACTTCGAGGGGCGACTTTGCTACTTGGGCTCCCAGCGCCTTCAGCGGTTCCAGGGCAGCGGCGCTTGTATCGTAAATCGTCAGCTCGAATCCGGCGGTGAGCAGATTGCGGGCCATGGGGTCGCCCATGCGGCCGACCCCAATGAATCCGATTCGTTCTTTCGCCATTATTTCTTGTCCGTCGCCGGGTTTTTATCGAGGTCCGCGAAGACTTCCTTGGCCGAGCGGAATGCATCCACGGCGGCAGGTACGCCGCAGTAGACGCCGGTTTGCAGCAGGATCTCGCGAATTTCATCGCGCGTGACTCCGTTGGTGAGCGCGCCTTTGATATGCATCTTGAGCTCATGCGGACGGTTGAGTGCGGTCAGCATGGCAAGGTTCAGCATGCTGCGCGTTTTGCGCGGCAGGCCCGGGCGGGTCCAGCAGGCTCCCCAGCAATACTCGGTGACGAATTCCTGCAGCGGGCGGTTGAAGTCGTCCGCGCTCGCGATGGCGTTCTCGACAAATTCTTTGCCGAGCGTCGCCTTGCGTACTTCCAGTCCTGCTTCAAATAGTTGCTTGTCCATTATGTCAGCCTACAATAGACAGAAGTGTCCATGCCAACGCCTGATACATACGAGGTCTACGCGATTCGATACGCCAGCCACGCCCGGCGAGCGAGCGAGAACTTTCTGGGCGGCGATCCGCATGACGGCCCGATGCCGATCGACTTCTTTGTGTGGGCGATCGTCAGTAAGGAACGTACTTTCGTTGTCGACACGGGATTCAACCCGGAGATGGCCCGCAAGCGCAACCGCGAGCTGATTCGAACACCGGTAGAAGGGCTTAAGATGATCGGCATTGAGCCATCGCAGGTGCGCGACGTGATTATCACCCACATGCATTACGATCACGCCGGCTGCCTGGATCAATTCCCCAACGCGAAGTATCACGTGCAGGATCGCGAAATGGCATTCTGCACCGGCCGCCACATGTGCAATGGCGTAACGCGATTCCCGTTCGAGGCTTCCGACGTGACGTCCATGGTCGAACGGATCTTCGAAGGCCGCGTCGAATTTCACGATGGAGATGACGAACTGGCGCCTGGAGTCACGCTGCACCACATCGGAGGGCACTCGATGGGGTTGCAGGTCGTCCGCGTGCGAACCCGCCGGGGATGGGTGGTTGTCGCTTCCGACGCCAGCCATTTTTACGCGAACATGGAACAAGGGCGCCCCTACCCGATTGTGTATAACGTCGGCGAGATGCTGGAAGGATTCAAAACGGTCTACAGGCTGGCGGAATCCCCGAATCACGTGATCCCGGGGCATGATCCAAGGGTGCTGGTACGCTACCCCGCGGCGAAGCCGGGAATGGCGGGTATCATCGCGCGCGTGGATGCTGATCCTATTAGCGACTAATGAAAGCAACTATTCTCGACCCCAAAGTGAACCCTGCCGTGGTTTATCGCCTGGAGATTCGCCAGTCCGGCATCCACGGCCGCGGAGTTTATGCCGCCGAATCGATTCCCCCCAATCGCAAAGTGATCGAATACACCGGCGAGCGAATCAGCGCAATCGCCTGCGAGAAGCGCGGGCATGGCGCCTGCACCTATTACTTCTCGCTCGACCGGTATTGGGTTTTGGATGGGTCGGTGGGCGGCAGCGGCGCCGAGTACATCAACCATAGCTGCGGCCCCAATCTGATCTCCCGCATCATGAAGGGCCATATCCTTTATATGAGCCTGCGCAGGATCCGCAAGGGCGAGGAGCTTACGGTGGATTATCACTTCTCGAAGAACGAAGAATCCACGCCCTGTCACTGCGGATCGAAGAACTGCCGGAATACCATTAATCTTAAAGACTGAGCAAATTACGATATGATGTTCCCGGTTGCTCACGCGCGGGAGGCGCCTTTTCCATGAAGAAACAAGTACTAGCCTTCGCATTGCTGGCCCTGCCGCTGGCAGCGGCCTCGTCGGTACCCGCGGCTAAACCCGAAGACGTCGGAGTTTCTTCCGAAAGGCTCCAGCGGATCAGCCAGATGCTCCAGCGCCGCATCGCCGCGGGCGAAATGTCGGGAGCCGTCGCGATTGTCGCGCGCAAGGGCAAAATCGTACATCTCGAAGCCCAGGGCGTCATGGATCTGGATTCGAAGAAGCCCATGGCCAAGGACACCATGTTCCGGGTCGCCTCCATGACCAAGCCTGTGACGGGCCTGGCGATCATGATGATGATCGAAGAGGGTAGGGTCCGGCTGAACGATCCGGTCTCTCGCTATATCCCTGAGTTCAAGAATCTGAAGGTCGCGGTTGCCCAGGCGACTCCTGGCGGACGCGGTGGAGCGCCGCCTCCCCCACCCGCTGCTGCCGGAGGTCGAGGCGCTGCACCCAATTTCTACACCGTTCCGGCCGATCGTGAAGTCACCGTGAAGGACCTGCTGACCCACTTATCGGGCCTCGCCAGCGGGACCATGAGCAACAGCTCGATCCAGAATCCGGCGATTTCGCGGAAGCCGACCGATAAGCTCGCCGACTATATTCCGCGTCTGGGCAACTCGGCTCTCGAGTTCCAGCCGGGGTCGCGCTGGGCGTACAGTGCGCAGGCGGGCTTCGACACGCTGGGGCGCATCGTCGAGATCGCTTCCGGCATGCCGCTCGATCAGTTCTTCCGCCAGCGCATTTTCGATCCCCTGGGCATGAAGGAAATATCCTTCTGGCCCTCCGAGCAGCAATGGCCGCGCGTGGCGAGCGTATATACGCGCGGAGCCAACGGCCTGCAGAAAAATCAGAATCCGAACGGGATGTCGAGCCAGGTGTACTTCATGGGCTCCGGCGGGCTGATCACGACGGCGGAAGACTATATTCCATTCGGCGTGATGCTGGCCAATGGCGGCCAGTTGAATGGCAAGCGGCTGCTAAGCCCGAAGACAGTGGAGATGATGCGGGCGGTGCACGTATCCGACACTCTTCCGGGACGGCAGCCCGGCGAGGGATACGGTCTCAGCGTGCGCGTCGTGAACGATCATGCCAAGCGCGGCACGCTGCTATCCGACGGCACCTTCGGATGGTCGGGTGTGTACGGCACGCACTTCTTCGTGGATCCGAAGGAGCAGATGGTCGGCGTACTTCTGGTCCAGACGTCCAACCAGGAAGTGAATCTGGATTTCGAGAATATGGTCGCGCAATCGATTATTGAATGATGAGAAGCTTTCTATCGTTTTTGGCTGTTGCTGGAAGCCTGGCGGGGCAGACGCGGCCCGTGGACATCATGCCCCTGATGCAGGAAATCGTGCAGGGGCTGGGGGTGCAGTGCGAATACTGCCACTCGGCGCCGCGTGGAAGGGGGCAGCCCGAGCCCAAGAAGGACATCGCCAGGCAAATGATCGCGATGACCCGGGACCTGAACACCCGGGTACAGACTGCGACCGGCAAATCGGCCGCCGAAGCCGCGCAGATCAAGTGCGTCACCTGCCATCGCGGCGTTCCGATTCCCAAGCAACTATCCGAGATCGTCGTGCAGACGCTGCGCGAGAAGGGTGTGGCCGCGGCGGTGGAGCAGTATCGCGATCTACATCAGCGCTTCTATGGCCGAGCTGCGTATGACTTTGGCGAAGATACACTGATCGGGGTCGCCCAGCCGCTCGCGTCGGGCAGGGCGGACGACGCCATCACACTGCTGAAGTTGAATCTGGAGTTTTATCCGCAGTCGGCGAAGACATATGCGGCGATCGGGTTCGCCTATACCCGCAAGTACGACGACCCGACCGCCATTACCTACTATGAAAAGGCTGCCGAACTGGATCCGACCAACGGAGTCGTCAGAGGCCAGCTCGAACAGTTGAAGATGTACCAGCGGCGGAAACCGCCCGCGAACTAGCCGGCGCTACTTCCACTCCCAAGTTTTGGTCTGGGTGTTGCCGGCGGCATCCCCTTCGAACTCGAAGACGCCCGCGATCGCATTCAGGCGCGCCAGTTTCGGCGACGTGGTGCTGTAAGTCAGCGCTCCCCGGTAGCTCACGGCGCCGCCGGCCTTCAGCTGGCCGGTGCCGACCGCTTTCCAAGTGACGGTTTGGCCGTCGAGCGTGGCGAACACCCCCATCGCTTCGCCTTCCAGTGTCCCGTCCGGGCGTGGCGACGATACGTAGGTTCCAATGTTCATGCCCTCGATGCCCAGCAGCTTGCCCATGTCCTCGAACGATACTTCCACTTTGAACACCGGATCGACGGCAATCACGCGCCGGGCGGTGCGTTTCCCTTGGCCGGAGCCAATCTGTTCACCTAACATTTTGCTTTGATCTCCCCTATTCGATGTTTAACTGCGCCGTTCACTATACCCTACGTAGTGCGCGCAAGTTTGGATGTTGTGGTCAGAACCCGGGGACGGCTCAACCACAACCACAATAGGGTGCCGACCGCCGGCAGCAAGCTCATCGAAATAAAGGTCGCCGCGTACCAGTGGCGATCGAACCAGGCTCCGTAGAGCGGCTGGATGACCGCCTGGACGGCTCCCCAAGACCCGGAGCCGATTCCCGCCACCATCCCGATGCGGTCCGCGGGGAAAATACGTGAGCCGACACGCAGCGACATGACGACGAAGCCGTCGGCGATAAACGTCGACCAGGTGAACAGGGCAATCGCAACGATCCAGGAACTGGTCAGCGTCATGAAGGCCGTCGGCAGGGAGAGGATGGTCAGCAGGATGAAGATGCGTACCGGGCGCTCGTCATTGGCCGCGAAACGATCGGCCACCCAACCCCAGAAGAAGTATCCGATTTCCCATCCCACCATGGGGATCCACAAAACGTTGCCCAGTTGGGCCTGCGTGAGTCCCAGCGCCCGGTTGAGATACAGCGGGCTCAGGTAGGCCGCCACGCCCAACGCCAGGCCGCCCAGGCCGAAACTCGAAACAATAATCCACACGCGCCGCTCCCGCAGATCGGGCCATTGAATCTTGAGCGGCCTGCGCGCTTGCTCATCCGGTGTTTGTTTCGGCAGGAAGGGCGGCCGGGCCACTCGCCACCACAGAATCAGCCACAGGATGCCAAAAAATCCAGTGAGCAGGAACGCGAATCTCCAGCCGTACCGGCCGGCGATGGGAATGATCAACGGCGGCGTGATCAAGGCTCCCAGCGACGCACCGCTATATCCCAGAGCCATCCCGCGCGATTGCTTGTTTACCGGCAGCGCCTCCGCAGCCGTGCGCAGAGCCCCGGGAAATGCCGCGCCTTCGCCGAAGCCCAGCATCGCGCGGGCCACCGCGAAGCCGATCAAGCCGTTCAACCCGGCGTGAGAGACGCTGGCGGCCGTCCAGATGATCACCGCGATCGCCATGCCGCGCCGCAGACCGATATGATCCAGAAAGGACCCGAACACCGGGTTCATGATCATGTAGGTGATCGAGAAAGCGGACACAGCCCAGCCGTAATCTCCCGCGCTCATTCCCGTGTCTTTGAGAATGGTGGGAGAGAGAGCCGCGAGCACCTGCCGGTCGATGTACCCTAGCAGGGTGCACAACATCATGGTGGTGGGCGCCACCCACATTCGCCAACCGGGAGCAGATCGATTCATCGCGATCCCGGCCAGTCTAACATGAGCCTTACCGATTGGATCGGTAAAACTGAAACGCGGACGGACGTTGCCGCTGCCGGCCCGGCTGCAGCGTTGTCTGCCACGCTCGATCGCGACGATCCGCCCCCGCAGCCCGGCGATCCGTTGCCGCTTTTATGGCACTGGCTGTATTTCCTGGATCGTCATCGGGCTTCGGATCTGGGACCCGACGGTCACCCCCGGCGCGGAGGATTGCTGCCTCCGGTCCCGCTGCCGAGGCGCATGTGGGCCGGAAGCCGATTCGAGTTCCATCATCCCTTGCTCGTGGGAAACCGGATCACGCGAGAGACTCGCGTGATCGATATCAAGGAAAAGCCGGGACGTAGCGGGCCGCTGGTGTTCGTCGTCGTGCGGCACGAGATCTCGAACGAGAACGGGTTGGCGATCACCGAGGAGCACGATATCGTGTATCGCGATCACGGTCCCGGGGCTCCTGTGCAGCCGGCCTCGGCCGACGCCGCCTGGGAGCGGACCATCCAACCGGACGATGTGCTGCTGTTTCGATACTCTGCGCTGACGTTCAACGGCCATCGGATCCACTATGACCGCCGTTATGCGACCGAGGTCGAAGGATATCCGGGCCTGGTCGTGCACGGGCCCTTGATTGCGACGCTGTTGATGGATCTGCTGCGTCGAAATCAGCCCGCGAATGTTTCCAAATTCAGCTTCCGGGCCGTGAGTCCCTTGTTCGACACAGCCCCCTTTGTGGTCTGCGGGATGCCGCGAGAAAAGACGGTTCAGTTGTGGGCGAAAGACGCCGCCGGAAATCTGGCGATGTCGGCGGAAGCTGGGCTCAAGCCCAGCGCGGACTAAAGTCCGCCCCCCAACAAAGCTTTCTGGCGGCTGATCCGCTTTTCACGATCTGCCGCAAATCGCTGGATGCCGTTGAAGATCGACTTCGGATCCAGGTGCGCCTCGGCGATTACGTCCGCTTCCAGGCCGCCGGTGAGCCACTGGTTGTCCCAGTCCGACGTCAGCGAGTACTCGTCCGTCAACGGTCCGACGTCGCGCAGCGGCCACACGCGGCGAGTTCCCGTGCTGACAATCATCAGATCGCAGTATGCCTCGGGCGGCAGCACCGATTTACGATAGGACTCAGGCTGGCGGTCGAACAGTTCCTCGCTGATCGCGGCCACCACTTTCACGTTGATTCCCGCCTCGTCCAGCTTCTGGAGCGTGCTCACCAGATTCACCGTGGAACTCGATCCCTGCGTGATCACGTACCCGTGCTTCGGCTTGCCGGGCGCGAAATCGCGGATCACGTAAAATCCCTTGGCCGCGGCCCGCAGATCCGTATCGGCAAATTTGCTGCGATCGGCCACCGGAAAATCCGGACGCGCGACTTCCAGAGTGATAATGCCCACTTTCGCTTCTCGTGCGGCAATCTCCGCCGCAGCGAAATACGCCGGAGCGACATCGTTGTAATCCCAGAAATTCAAGTGGATCGTCTGCCCGCGCGGGAAAAGCTTCCATACCTGCGGCGCGAAGATTCCGAAATGCGTGCGGCCGTCGGCTGCGGTCTCCGGGCCCGAATGCGCCACCAGGATATGCAGCACGCCCATCCGGAACTTGCTGTCCTGATTCTGCTGGCTCCACACACGAGCCGGGGTGTACATCAGAGGCGTGAACGCGCCATAGGTGCCGCTGATGGCCCACACGCCGGCGAACTTATCGGGATCGAGCGATGCATTCTGGCCCGTCAGCCCGATGGCCGTCGAAACATTGCCGGCTTCCTGAATCGCGGCCTTGAGCCGCGTTCCCAGTGGATTCGTCTCTGGATCGTAGTGACCCCACATGCTGCCATGTTCCAGGTTGATGGATTCCGATAGGTCCGCCGCGATGGTCAGGAACCGGTTCCCGGTGACGTAGTTCATCCACTTGACGATTTCCGAAATCGCGCGCCTGGTGCCGGCTACCTCACCGGGCTTGCGGAACAACGTGATGCCGACTTCCTTTTCCTTCCCCGAAACCGCGTTCTTGACCGAAACCTTCTGCGGCTCTTCCGGAAGGTTCTTCACCCGAAGACGATCGTCCTGGAACGGATCGCTCTTCGTCTCAATCCGCAGCGGGACATTGTCCTTGAGCGAGTCGCCGATATCGACCAGCTTGTCGGCCAGCCAATCTCCCAGCCCGTTCCGATCCAGGACCGACATCGCGATGTCGATGTTGGTCTTGTACTGGATCAGGCGCTCGCGCGTGTCCTTGGTCGCTCCCTCGCGAATCCCCTGGAAAGTAACGCCGTAGCGTTTCTCGAAGGTTCGCGCCAGCGCGAGGAAATACTCCGAGTTCATCTTGAACGCGTAGGGATGGCTGGGGAAGCCCAGCAGTTGCTCGCCGGCCTCGGGAATCTTGCCGCCCATGGCCGCGGGCCAATAGCCCTTGTCCGTTTTTCCGACCACCACGATGGGGCGGCGATCGTTTCCGTCCCAATCCTCCATCGTCTTGAGGGCGGCAACCACCTGATCGTAGTCATTGCCGTTGTCGACTGAGAAAACGTTCCAGCCGTACGAAGTCCACTGATCGATCAGGTTGTAGGCTTTGTACTTGGAGTCCACTACGCCGCCCAGCAGCGAATCATCGATGCCGGCGTTGTTATCGGAGATCATCACGCGCAGGCGTTTACCGACCTTGAGCGCGAGCGCCTGGGTCTTGAGTTCCTGGGCGTGGCCTTCAGTCATGGCGAACTCGCCTTCAAACGCAATCACCTTGGGGCCGTTGATCGCCGCGCCAGCCATATCCCAGAATGCAGCTTTGCCCGCAGCCGTGGCGATGCCGATACCGGATGGGCCGCCATTCACGTCATTGGTCACGTCCGTCGTTTCCGCGTGCCCGGCCAGCGCTTTGATGCCTCGCAGCTTGGCTTGCGCGAACAGCGGATGATCCGCCAGACCACTATCCTGGAGCAGGGTTTTCATCGCTCCCGCGCCGCGCCGGAATCCGAGCGCATCGATCGGTAAAATGGCCGCGTGAGGATCGGCGAAGTAGCGCTTGTTGCCGGTCGCCTCGTACTTGCGAGCCAACGCCTGGCCCATGATCATCCATAGTGCATAGCACGTAGGAATACAGTGCCCGCCCGCCAGCATGAACTTGTCGCAATAGGGATGCTTCGGCCGCCGATAGTCGTAACGAAGGCCGCCCAGATCCGGCCCCGCCAAGTGTATAGCCACGTTGTAAGGGGTATAGGCCAGGGGTCCGCCGAAGTGACCAGTCTGGGAATAGTTCCCGAGGAGAACCAGGGTCATGCACGTCATGAACCCGACGTCTTCCAGCCGCTCGCGGTCATACGGTGTCGTCAGCGGTTCTAGGCGCGAAAGTGCGGTTGTTGCCATGGAATCCGCCATTATCCCATGGATTGCATGTCCCTCCGATTTGCGCGTCAATGGTGTGTATGAAGAGAATAATCATGCTTAGCCTTGCTCTCGGGATCGTGGCGGCAGCGTTCGTGTGGGCCCAACAGACGAAAGCTCCGGTATCGGCTCATCCGCAGTATGAAGTGCACTCGGTGTTTCCGCGCGAGACCTCCCCTGCGATGTATGAGCAGGTTTCGCAGCAGGAGCTCCAGACTCTGGCATCGCAGGGCTGGGAACTCGTGAGCGTCGCTCCGTACGTGTACAAAAACGAAGAGCGCGGGAGCGCCCTGAACAATAAGCCAGCCGTGACGCAGACCTACCCAGCGTACTTTTTCAGGCGGCCCAAGCCCGTGGAAAACGGAAAGAAATAGCTAGCGGGCCACCGCAGCTACTTCAAATGGAAGTTCGAGCGTCGCGCCCGGCTCAACCGCCGACCACTGCTGAAACAGCTCGCTGCGTTTCTTCTTGACGCGCACGATTTCGTCGAAGCTCAGCTTGCGCGTCCCCACCATGGCCGCGGACTCGTGGAATTCCTCGACCGTCCAGATGGCGCCGCTGGCTCGTTCGGCGGAAAAGAGCCCGACGATCATCTCGGCTTCACCCGCTTCCGGAGGCAGAGGCCCGCGCGCGCCTTTGCCGGTCGTGTCCTCGATATCCCAGCCTTCGGCGATCAATCCGAAAAACCCGCGGCGAATCCCGAGCGTGGTCTCCACCGCGAAATGGGTCAGGTCGTGCAGGGCGAAGTAGGCGGCGTGCCGATCGGTTTGCTTCTGCCAAGTGACGGAGCCGTCGTCGCGGAGGCAACGCAGCACGCCCGAGCCGTCCGCTTTCTTAGTGATCTGTACGCGCACACCCTCAGTGTCTCAAATTCGCCGAAGTTTGACGCCTCCGTTGGTGGTGCTCACGCGAATCAGCGGCCCGCCGGAACCGACGTTAAAGTCCAGGTTCTGGGGCCGGATGCGCCCCTGCACCGGTACGGAAACTGGGAAATCCGAATCGATTGCGCCGTTCACTGTCCCGGTCTGAATGTGCGCCGAATAGTTTTCCGGCATGGAGATGGTTACGCCGCCGTTGGTAGTGCGCGCATCGAGTTGTCCGCCCTCCCAGGTCCTGCCCGCCAGTTCGACCTGGATCCCGCCGTTCTGCGTCTGGCCCGTGACGTCTCCGGCGACGCGAGTCAGGCGCACCCCTCCATTCTTGGCGTCGAATTCGATTCGTCCCCGAACATCGGAAAGATTGATTCCCCCGTTGAAGCTCGTCATGCTGAGATCCGTCATTTGGGGCACGAAGATTTCATAGCTGACCGACCACCCGGAATCGCGTTGCGAATCGGGCCCCGAGGCCTTGATCTGGCCGGCTGATGCGTCCACGCGAACCAGCCCCGCGAGTCCACGAGCTTCGTCGACAGAGCCGGCCCAAGTCTCGACACGGGTGCGAATGGAGACATCGTTCCGGAGCCATCCTCTGACCGTGACACCGCCATTTTTCCCTGGATCCACCGTGAGACGGCCGACACCGGCGATCGTCTGCTCACGAACTTCGCAGAAGCGCTGGCGATTGTCGTAGTTTCCGTTGTCGCAGGTCATCTGCGCGGTGCGATTGTCGCGGAGCTGCGCGTGCGCCGCCGCCCCCAGGAACAGCAAACTGAATACAAGTCTCATAACACCTCCGCTGCGTAATACTGAAGCGCAGAGCGGGGGTTACACCTAATCCACTGGATTCGTGGCGAATACCGTCAGCTCGGTGACGAAGCCCCGGTCCTCCATCTCGAGCACCGCTTTTACCGCATGCGCGATGTCCTCGGGCCGGAGCTTCGAGGGGTTGTCCTTCTGTTCGAATCCCGCAGCCACGCCGAAGCTGGTGACCACTTCGCTGGGGTTCACCAGAAAAACGCGGATGTTGTTCTTGCGCAGCTCCTGGCGCCAGCATTCTGTCATCCCGCGCAGCGCGAATTTGCTGGCATAGTAGGCCGTGCCGTTCGGCGCGCCCCGATGCGAGGCCGTCGACCCGATGTTCACAATGTTGCCCCGATTGCGCCCGACGAAGTGCTTGGCCGCTTCGCGCGCCATGAGCATCGCTCCGGTGACATTGGTGGCGAAGGTCCGCTCAAAGCTCGCGAGATCGAAATCCACCAGTTTCTTGAAGGCGCCGAGCCCGGCATTGTTGACCAGGATGTCGAGATCGCCGAATTTTTCCAGAACCTCGCGCATGGTGCGCTGCGCGTCGGCTTCCTTCGAAACGTCGGCATGAATCGGATGCGCACCGAGCTTCTTGGCTGCTTCGTCCAGCTTTTTCTTGTCGCGGCCTGTGATGGCCACGCGCGCGCCGCTGTCGATCAGGCTCTTGGCGATCCCCAGCCCGATGCCCGAGCTTCCTCCCGTAACGAGAGCTACTGCGTTTTTTAGATTCATTTCAAAATCAGTCTATCGCGGAGACCTGAACAACCGCTCGATGACTCTCGCGGCTGGCAGACTCTTCCAGAGTCGCGACAGAGAAAGCGGCGCCCGAACGTGAGCTGCGCCATACTGAACTGAAGCTTCCATCAAACGTGAAGGTCAAATCCAAGAAGGCGTACCAGTCCAAATCCCGTCCTCGCTCCAGGCGCCCGCTCTGGAAGCGATTGATTCTCGCGCTGGTGATGCTTCTGGTCGCGCTGCACGCGGCATGGGGCTTGGCGCTGCTCGGGATGCGCTATGTCAATCCCCCGACCACCGGCGTCCAGATCCAGAGGCGCGTCGAATCATGGTTTGTGTCAGGTCCCTACAAGAAACGCCAGACTTTTATGCCGCTCCGGCGTATCTCGCCGCAGCTCCAGCACGCTGTGATCGCCGCAGAAGATGGCAACTTCTACAAGCACTATGGGATCGATTGGGGCCAGGTGCACGATGCGATCGAGGAAAGCGCGGAAACGGGCGAGCCTCCCCGCGGCGCATCCACCATCCCCCAGCAACTGGTCAAGAATCTTTTCTTCACGACGCACCGCAACCCGGTCAGGAAGGTGTTCGAGTATACGCTTGCTCCCATGGCGGTGATGATCCTTGGCCGAAATCGCGTACTGGAGTTGTATCTCAACGTGATCGAATGGGGCCCTGGCGTCTACGGAGCGGAGGCCGCTGCCGGCTATCACTATCACCTCCCGGCGGCAGCGCTCAATCGCGAACAGTCCGCGCGGCTTGCGGCGATCGTTCCTTCGCCGCGGCGGCGCAGGCCGGAACGGATGAACGAGTACAGCGCCATCATTCAAAACAGGATGCGCCTATTAGGTTGGTGACTGTGGTATGCTGACCCCCGGCCAGGGAGGAAATCGCATGAGGCGGGAAATGGCGTTGTTACGGTATGTTGCGGCTGTATTGATCGGCCTGGGAGTGGGGTGGTTCGGACTTCCCAGCGTCGCGCAAAGCGGCGACACCTATAAGACCCGGCTGTCCGCGCTGCCGGCCGACGCCAAGACGCGGCCCGATCTGGCCGGCACGGGCTCGGCGACCGCCACGCTTTCGGGCACGAAACTCACCGTGAACGGAACCTTCGAAGGGCTGAAGACCAATGCCGTTTCAGCCAAGCTGCACAACGGCATCATGGCCGGCGTGCGTGGACCCGCTTTTGCCGATCTCACAATCACCAAAGCGATGAACGGCACCATCACTGGGTCGGCGAACCTGGATCCCCAGCAACTCCAGAATCTGAAAAAGGGCGGAATCTACGTCCAGATCTACACCGAAAAACCCACCGACGGAACGCTGTGGGGCTGGCTGCAACACTAGGAGACTTCTCATGAAGAAACTGCTCATCCCGATATCCCTGGTCGCCGCTCTGTACGGGGTATTACAGCTCCCAGGCCAGCAGGGGGTAGGACCGTTTACCGTCCAGCAGGCCGATGCCGGCCGCACGGCGTATCAGACGAGCTGCGCGGGCTGCCACGCGGCGGATCTCTCAGGAATCGGCAACGCTCTGCCGCTGTCGGGTCTCCCGTTTACGGGCAGCTGGGGGAATCGCACAATCGGCGATCTGGTGGGTTTCATGGAAGGCGCGATGCCGCCTAACAATCCCGGCGGGCTCGGCGAGCAGAACTATCTCAATATCGCCGCGTTCATCCTGCAGTCGAACGGCGCGAGAGCCGGAAACCAGCCGCTCACCCCGAACTCCGCCGTGGCGATCCGCAGCGTGACGGGCCAGGTGGTGGCTCAGGTTCCAGGCGGGGCACAGGGAAAGCAGGGAAAACAGGCGAAGGGTGCGGCGCCCGCTGCGGGCGGTCGTGCAGCCGCGCCTCCGGCACCGCGCGGCCTCACCATCGCCGGGAACGTGAAGAATTACACGCCCGTGACCGACGCGATGATGAAGAATCCTGATCCAGCCGACTGGCTGATGATCCGTCACGATTATCACGCGAATAACTTCAGCACGCTGAACCAGATCACCGCCAACAACGTCCAGGATCTGCGCCTGGTATGGACCTGGGCCATGAATGAGGGCACCAATCAGCCCGCGCCGGTGGTTCACAACGGGACCATGTTCATCAACAACCCCGGCAACATCGTGCAGGCGCTGGACGCCAAGACGGGCGAGCTCATCTGGGAGAATCGCATCGGCGAGACGGCGACCGGCAACTCGCAGCGCGGCCTGTCGATCTATGACGACAAGGTCTACGTGACCACGGGGCAGGCGCATATCTACGCGCTGGACGCCCGCACCGGCAAGAACGTTTGGGATACGCTCATTGGCGACCGCACGTTCGGCAACTACAGCACCAGCAGCGGCCCCATTATCGCCAAAGGCAAGGTGATCCAAGGCTTGGGCGGCGGTCCGTGCGACCAGTATCGCGAGGAGAAGTGCTTCATCAGCGCGTACGACGCGCAAACCGGGAAGCTGATCTGGAAGTTCTACACCATCGCCAAGAGCGCCGACAAGGGCGGCGATTCCTGGGGCAAGCTGCCGGATCTGTTTCGGGCAGGCGGCGATACCTGGATCACCGGCAGCATCGATCTCGATCTCAATATGACGTATTGGGGCGTAGCGCAGGCCAAGCCCTGGATGCGCGCATCTCGTGGATCGGGCAACGGCGCGACCAACTACGCGAACTCCACCGTCGCTCTGGATATCGACACCGGCAAGCTCCAGTGGTTCTTTAACCATGCTCCCGGCGAAACATTGGATCTGGACGAGGTGTTTGAGCGCGTCCTGGTCGATGACAACGGCCAGAAGTACGTTTTTAGCGCAGGCAAAGACGGCATTCTGTGGAAACTGGACCGCAAGACGGGCGCGTACGTGGGCCACAAAGAAACCGTCTTCCAGAACGTCTACGATTCCATCGATCCGAAGACGGGGGAGCCGCACTTCCGGAATGACATCGTCGAGAACCAGGTTGGCGAATGGGTCCAGAACTGTCCGACTTCCGAGGGCGGCCATAACTGGCATGCCATGAGCTATCACCAGCCGTCCAACCAGATTCTGATTCCTGTGGCGCAGAGCTGCCAGGAGATGAATCCGCAGAAGATCGATCTGGTGGAAGGCGGCGGCAGCGGGGGCGGCGCGGCCCGGCGCTTCTTCGAGTCGCCCGGCAGCAACGGCAACGTCGGAAAGTTCGCGGCGTACGATGTACGCACGCTCAAGGAGAGTTGGAAGCTCGAACAGCGCTCGCCCTTCATGACGGCGGTTCTTTCAACTGCGGGCGGTGTCGCGTTTGTCGGCGATATGGATCGCTACTTCCGCGCCGTGGACGTGAAGACCGGAAAGGTTCTGTGGGAAACCCGCCTGGGCACATCGGTGCAAGGCTTCCCGCTGACGTTCAGCGTCGGCGGCAAGCAGTACATCGCCGTCTCCACTGGATTGGGCGGAGGCAGCCCGCGCATGGTGCCGGGGATTCTCGCTCCGGAAGTTCACTATCCGCAAAATGGCAACGCGCTCTACGTATTCGCCCTGCCGGACCGGAGATAATACCTGGCTGGCTGAAAACCACCAGCCTGGCGATTTTCGACCGCTCCCCGCGGGATCAATCGTCCATCTTTCAATGACTTACTGCGTGGAAGTCAACATGCAATGAGTCGTTTGGAAGGTGTGCTATGTTGCGACGTGTTGCAGTCATAATTCCTCTGATAGGTTTGGCTTCATACGGACAGGATTCCGGCGGATGGAAGAAGTTCGGATCCGCGACGGGCGATCAGGCCTACGCCGTGAACCAGGCCGTGGACCAACCAGAATTTGCGCAGAACGGGCAAGCCGCTCCCGCACCAAATTCGGCGCCGGTGCCCTATTCGCTTACGCTGCCGGCTGGCACCTTTGTCCAGGTGCGCATCAACGAAAAACTGTCGAGTGACAAGAACCAGCCGGGTGATTTCTTTACAGCGACTCTGACCCAGCCTCTGGTGGCGAATGGTCTGGTCGTCGCGCAGCCCGGCCAGAACGTGGCCGGCCGAGTCTCCGAAGCCGTAAGGGCCAAGGACGGTAACGGGACATCTCATCTCGGACTGGAGTTGACCGAGCTGAGCCTGGCCGACGGGCAGCCGTTACCCATCCGCACCCAGCTCATGGAATATCAACGCGGCAACTCGAATGGCCGTGATACGGGCGTAGTGCTCGGCACCACCGCAGCCGGCGCGGCTATCGGAGCAGCGGCGGGCGGAGGATTCGGCGCGGGAGTGGGAGCGATCGGCGGAGCCGTGGCGGGCGCCATCGGTGTGATGGCCACCCGAGCCCGCGCAACCGAAATTCATCCCGAGGCGCTTCTGACCTTCCGCACCCTTGACTCGGTCAATATCGCCACCGACCGCTCCGGCGGAGCATTCCAACCGGTCCAGCAGCGCGACTATCAATCCGCTGTGCAATCCCGCGTGCAGCCCAGGCAGCGTGCCGTGGCGCCGCCGGCCCCCTACTATTACGGTGGCTATTACGGCGGCTACTATGATCCGTTCTACTATCCCTACGGCGGATATTACTACGGTCCAAGCTTCGGCATCGGCATCTATTCGAGTCCCAGGGTCGTCATCCGGGGCGGCGGCGGGTTCCGTGGGGGCTATCGGGGTGGCGGACGTCGACGTTAAGGTTTATTAACTTGTACAATATGCAAGTGGAGGTTCTCCCTTGCGTAATGCTCTGACGCTCTCAGTACTTGCCGGTTTGTGCATCGCGCCTTCGGTATTCGCCGCCGAAGGCATTGCCAAGGTATTTGACGACCAGCTGTCGACCGTCGAACGCGAGGTTCTGGGGCTGGCGCAGAAGATGCCCGCCGACAAGTACGATTTCGCTCCCACCAGCCCAGGCACCTTTACCGGCGTCCGGACCTTCGCCTTGCAGGTGCGGCATATCGCCACTGAGATTTTTGTCCTTGCCGAAGCCCTGAACGGTGAAAAGGCGCCCGTGGATATCGGCCCGAACGACAACGGTCCGGACGCACTTAAGACCAAGGACCAGATCATCGACTACTTCAAAGCCGCGATCGCGTTCGCCCGCAAAGGCGTGGGTACCATAAACGAAAAGAACATGAACGATCTGGTGCCGGGCCGTAACCGCACCCGGGCCGCCCTGGCTGCCTTCATCGGCCTCCATAGCTACGATCACTATGGCCAGATGGTGGTCTATGCCCGGATGAACGGCGTGATTCCTGGCGGTCCACCGCCCGGAGCAGGGAAAGGCAAGTCCAAATAGTGTAGTAGATGTACTAGTACGCATGTGTTACAGTACACATGTGACAGAACTTGCTCTTTCTCTCGAACCAGGTACATCCATCTGCGATCAGGCAGTTTATGCTGCCAAGAAGGCTTTGGTCTCGGGACAGATGCGGCCGGGCGAACGATTTCCATCGGTCCGATCCCTCAGCGCTACCCTGAAGATCAACCCCAACACAGCGCACAAGATCATCGCTCGCCTCATCGGCGAGGGTTTATTGGAGGTGACGCCCGGGATCGGAACGGTTGTAGCCGCTCCCGTTTCAGGGGATTCAATGCAGCGCAGCAATATCCTGAAGAAAGAACTCGAGCGGATCGTCGTTGACGCGAAATTCGTGGGCCTAAAGCTCGAGGATCTGACAGCGGTCCTGGCCTACCACTGGGACCGTCTAAGCGCGGCGCCTGCGTCAGCGTAACTCGTCAACGACCACTCGGCCATCGACCACCGTCAACACGGACTTCAGCTTCTTGATCGCCTCATCGGATACTTTGGCAGGGTCGAGATAATCGTCGCTCAGCACGGCGACATCGGCGAGCTTGCCCACCTCGATGGTCCCCAGCTTTTTCTCTTCATGGGTGTACCAGCCGTTTTCCGACGTGTACAGCCGCAGCGCTTCCAGGCGCGTCAACTGCTGGCCGGGATTTATCATTTCGCCGGCGGAATTCTTGCCGGTCACCATGTAATAGATCTCCAGCCAGGGATCGAACACCGACACCGCCGCCGCATCTGATCCTGCGCCCACGTGAATCCCGCTATCGACGATGGTCCGGAAGGGCGGACCTCCGTTCTGCGGCGTGCCTCCCAGATACAGCCAGCCATGCACCGCGACCCCCGCCCCAATCGCTTTCAGCCGGTCGAGCGTCGGACGGTCGATCTTCGGAACGTGCCCGATCGACCAATGCAGGTCTTTGATGGGGGTTACGGCATTGACCTTTTCGAACGTCTCGGCGGTGAACTTGTCTTCGTTGAGCGATAGCGTGTGCTGCTGGAACGCCCATCCGCGCTTAGCCACCAGCTGCAGCGCCGTTTCATAGTTTGCAGGACCTCCCTGCGCCGTAACGCGCCAGGCAGCGGCAAACTCGCCGATTCCCGATGTCTTCAGCATGTCGTCGCCGAAATCCGGAAAGTTGTTGAGCAGGCGCTGCTTGAGAATGGGGACATCGGGCCGCGTGTCCTGCGTGAGATAGAAGATCCGCAGCCGATGCGTCATTTTGCCTTCGCGATGGAGCGCCATGAAGGCGTCGTACATGGTCCACGGATTCAGGCTCTCGACGTTATCGGCCACCGAGGCGTCCTGCATGTCGGGTGTACCGGGAATTGTGAACGCGCCCATATCCACGCTGGTGGTCAGGCCGAAGCCGTTCAAGTATTTCATCGCGTCGATCGTGCCGCGCTTCATGTCGTCGAACGTTTGAATCGCTCGGAGCGCGTTCAGAGCTTGCAGGAATCCCGGCCCGGCGATGACTCCGGCCGGACTGACCATGATGCCCTTCGATTCGAAAAAAGCCTTGCCGCGGCTGTTGGTGACCGTCCCGCCGCCGTTGAGCATGTACGGATGATCCGGGAGGGCCACATCCAGCTCGGCCAGGGTCGGCAGGCGCTTTTCGGTGACCTGCTTGGCGTTGAAATCGCCCAGCGTAGTGATAAAAGATCCCGCCGGGACCGTCTTGGCCTTGGCTTTGAGCATCGCCTGGATGTCGGCGATGGAAGAGGCGGTTTCCAGGCGAATGTCGTATCCCGGACGCATCCCCAACAGGACGATGTGGTTGTGATTGTCGATCAATCCCGGAACTACGGTCCTGCCGCGGAGGTTGATGGTCCGCGTGCATGGGCTGGTGCGCGTATCGCCGGACTTGCCGACCGCCGTGAATTTTCCATCCTGGATCACGACTTCCGATACGATCGTATTCTGCTGGTCGAGCGTCGCAATCTTCCCGTTGGTCAGCCGGAGATCCCGTGATCCAGCGCAGTTTCCGGTTTGGGCGAGGGCGTAGCCAGCCGTTAGAACCGCCGCGATCAGTGCTTGCGTGAGGCCTCCCATGGTTTTATGGAAGCGCGTTATACAACCGTTCGTCGAACGGGCTGCCCAACCCCTGCTGGAGCTGATCGCGAAACGCTTTGGTGTGGGGAGCCATCAGATGGGCTTCGTAGGCCTTCTGATTCTGCCAGACTTCGACGATGGCGAAGTGGTTCGCGCGCGACACATCGCGCAGAGCCTCAAAACGAACGAAACCGCCGTCCTTGCGATTGTCGGCCGCGAACTGCTGCAGCAGTTTCGCGGTTTCCGCGGCGAAATTCGGATAGACGTCCACGTAGGTGACTACATGGATGGGCTGTTCGGCTTTCTGCTGCGCGTACACTATTCCTAGCGCAGTTAAGATCAGGCACGTTGCTATGGTCTTCATTGGATCTACTGTAACCCTCCCATCTCTGTTGCGAACAGCATGGCCATCGCGCCGCCGCGGGGATCCGGTCCCAGGATCGCCGCGCGATGCAAATAGTCCTCCAGAGTCTTCTGCTTGTTAGTGGACTCACAAACGTCGACGAGCTGACCGTTGTTTCCAATTCGTCCAAGGACAGCGCGCCAGGCCCGGTCCACCCGGGGCTGATAGGCCTGAGGATCGAGCCAGCCCCGGCGAATGCCCCGCTCCATCGCAATCCCGATCATGGCCGTCGCCGAAGTCTCCGCGTACGATCCGGGCACGTCAATCACTTCGTGCCACATCCCGTCTTCGTCCTGAAAATTTGCCAGTACGGACATGTGCTGTTGAAACTCCGCCATCATGTGCGCGTAAGCGGGATGATCCTTGGGAAAATCCGAGAGCGACAGCGCCAGGCCCAGAGCAGGGAACGCGTTTCCGCGTCCCCAAGCCGCGTCTGTCAGAGGAGAATGGCGATACAAGCCGTCCGGCCTCAACACCAGCTTTTGCATGAACGCGAAGTGGCGCGCGGCCAGATCGAAATACTTTCGCTCGCCTGTGAGCTTCCCGGCTTTCACGACAATGGGCGTCGCCATGAAGACCGAATCCGACATCTCGTCGTGGAACGGCATGGATGCGAGCATTTCCCCCGATTTGTCGAATCCCAGGTCGGCCGCCTTGCGGACCAGTTCCGCATAGTTTTGGTTGCCGGTGCGTTCCGCCAGTTCCGCAAACACGAGGTGGCCGGCGAGGGTCAACGAACTCGCCCGATTCAGAGGATTCCTCGAAGGCTCGAGATAGGGCGCGGCGAGCGTCGCCACGTCCGCGACGCGTCCTAACCGCATCTGCGCGATCAGCGCCATACCGGGAATATAGGTGAGCTGATTAAAATCGCGGCCGAAGGATTGCGCCAGTTCCTCCGCCAGTTGTTGAGGCGTCCGAGCCCTGCGCCGGGTGATTTCGAGGTGCGCTTCCGAAGGCGCAATCGCGCGCGGCAGCGACAGCAGCGTGGTGGGGCGCGCGGTGATGATCACGCGTGCAGGGATGCGGCCGACACCGGAAACCGCATTGGTGGAAAGCGCCTGCGCCAGGCCCGCATCGCCGCCGCCCACGATCAGCACCAGATCCGGAGCCTGGGTCGCGATCCATCTCCACAGAATGTGCGACTCGATGTTCTCGCGGTACGCGATCCCGGCGGGAGGAAAGGCGAGCGGACTCTTGTCGGGGTTGGCGAGGGGAATCGCGATAACGCGGAACTTGCGGCTGCTCGGCCGTTCCCCATCCGCGCCCTTCACTGCCGCGGAAACCATCCGGGTGGATTCGCCCGCGCCGTTGAGACCACCAACCAGCATTACAGTTGGCGCGGTGGGAGCAGCGCCCGAAACAATCACGGCCTCGATCGGCTTTCCGGCGGTACTGAGACCGATGATTCTGTGCTCAGCGGCGATAAGGGGAACCGCGAGAAGAATCGCTATCCATGCGCTGCGAATGTTCATCAGGCCTGACGTAGATTGTACTGCTAGGGGCGTGGAGTTTGTGGGGCCATGCGTATATAATCTACCCCATATATACGAGCCTTAACGTACAGGAGACGGGATGCGAATACTGTTGGTTTGCTTGCTTGCGACGATGACGCCTCTGCTGGCGCAGACCGGAGCTAAAAACGGGGAGTGGCCGACCTACGGCGGGGATCTCGGCAATACCCGCTACTCGGGGCTGGATCAGATCAACGCTGCGAATTTCGACAAACTCGAAGTCGCCTGGCGATTCAAGACCGACAATCTGGGGCCCCGTCCCGAAGCCAATCTGGAAAGCACGCCGCTGATGGTCAAGGGCATCTTATACTCGACCGCCGGTACTCGCCGCTCCGTCGTCGCCCTGGACGCTGCCACCGGCGAGCTTCTGTGGGTCCATGGAGAGAATGAAGGCCAGCGCGGAACTGTCGCGCCTCGCGTGCTTTCAGGACGCGGCTTGGCGTATTGGACCGACGGACGCGCGGAACGCATCATCTACGTGACTCCGGGCTACCAGATGATCGCGCTGGATGCCAAGACCGGCAATCGCATCTCGAGCTTCGGCAAGAACGGCCTGGTGGACCTCAAGGCGGAGGACGATCAGGAGATCGATCCGCTGAGTCCGGATATCGGATTGCACTCCGCGCCCCTGGTGGCGGGAAACACCGTCGTCGTCGGCGCGGCTCACAAACCCGGAGGCGTACCCGCCAGCAAGACGAACGTCAAGGGTTACGTCCGTGGATTCGACGTGCTCACCGGCAAGCGTTTGTGGATTTTCCACACGATTCCTAAGCCGGGCGAGTTCGGCCTCAATACCTGGGAGCGGGATTCCTGGTCGTACACCGGCAATACCGGAGCCTGGGGACAAATGTCGATCGACGAGCAACTTGGCCTGGCTTACATTGGCGTCGAGATGCCGACCGGCGACTACTATGGCGGCCATCGTCCGGGCGCGGGCCTCTTCGGCGAGAGCATCGTGGCGGTGGATCTGAAAACAGGCGCGCGCAAATGGCATTACCAGTACATTCACCACGGCATCTGGGACATGGACAATCCGTGCCCGCCTATTCTCGTGGATCTGGTGATCAACGGCCGGAACGTGAAAGCGGTCGCGCAGCCGACCAAGCAGGCGTTCATGTACGTCTTGAATCGCGAAACCGGCGAGCCCATCTGGCCGATCGTCGAGAAGCCGGTGGAGAAGGGCAACGTTCCGGGCGAATGGTATTCGCCCACGCAACCCTTTCCGACGAAGCCTCCGGCGTACGACCTGCAAGGCATCTCAATCAACGATCTGATCGACTTCACGCCGCAGCTTCGCGCGGAAGCCGTGAAATTGGCTTCGCGCTATAAGCTCGGGCCCATGTTTACGCCCCCGGTGGTGAGCAACTTCGATGGCCCGCTTGCGACTTTGACTGCGGCCACGGCAGGCGGCGGGTCGAACTGGCCGGGCGGATCTTACGATCCTGAAACCCACATCGCGTACGTTTCTTCCCAGACCACGGTGACGGCAATCGGACTGGTCCCTGGAGGCACGCGTTCCGACATGACCTACATTTCGGGTCAGGCGCGCGATCCCGCGGCGACGTCACCTACAGCGGCGGGCGCTGGACTCACGGTCCAAGGTTTGCCGCTGCTCAAGCCCCCCTATGGCCGCATCACGGCGATCGATCTCAATAAGGGCGAGATCGCGTGGCAGGTAGCCCACGGTGATACTCCGGAGAATATCCAGAATCATCCGGCGCTCAAAGGAATCAACATTCCCCGCACGGGACGCCCAGGTGCGGCGGGAACGCTGGTCACGAAAACGCTGCTGGTCGCCGGCGAAAAAGGCGTGGTGACCATGGCGGACGGGCGCCGCGGCGCGTATCTGCGGGCTTACAACAAGGCCACGGGTGCGGATGCGGGCAAGGTGTACATTCCGGCGCCGCAGAGCGGCTCGCCGATGACGTATATGCTGGGCGGCAAGCAGTATATCGTTGTCGCGATCAGCGGCCAGGGATACAACGGCGAACTGGTGGCGTTCGCATTGCCGGCGAATAATTAGCCGGGTCGGGCGTGCCCGACCCCTACGAATCGGTAGGGGCGAGGCATGCCTCGCCCGCCGCACTATGCCCAACTGAATCCGTGCTTCGCCAGCGGCAGCGAGCGGATGCGCTTGCTGGTGGCGACGTAGATTGCGTTCGTCACCGCGGGCAGGATCGCAGGCACCGCCGGCTCTCCCAATCCCGACGGAGGATTGTCCGATTTCAGCCAGTGCACTTCGATCTCGGGCGGCGCCTGCGAAATACGCACCGGGGGATATTTATCGAAGTTGGCCTGGATCGCCCGTCCGCGATCGATCGTGATCTCCCAGGACATCACGCTGCTTAGCGCCTCGATGACCGACCCCTGCACCTGATTCTGGGCGTTGCTGGGGTTGATGATGTGCCGCCCGATATCCGCCGCGACCCATACCTTGTTCACTTTCACTTTGCTGTTGGCATCGACGGTTAAATCGACCACTTCGGCGAAATAGCCCCGATGCGCGAATTGGAACGCGACGCCCATGGCCCGGCCTTTGGGCATATTGCGCTTATTGGTCCATCCGGATTTCTCGCGAACCAGCTCCAGAACGCCGCGCATGCGTGAGGCAACGAAATCCTGATCTGCGGCGGTTCCGAGCCGGGCCTGATCCACCAGGTCGATGCGGAATTGCAGAGGATCTTTGCCGGCGGCGTGCGCCAGTTCATCGATAAAAGACTGGAAGACGAAGCAGAATCCATTGCTGCGCGGAGCCCGCATCGCGCCGGTCGGCACGCCCAGCGGCATCAGTGTCGATTCGAAAGAGAAGTTGGGTACGAACGTCGCCGGGAATTCGTTCTGGTTGATATTCGCCTGGGATGCGAACCGCTGGCCTTCGCCGAACGCTACGTAATGATTGCGCCACGCCACCAGTTTCCCGGAGCCGTCCACGCCCCCTGTGAGGTAGTGGAATCCGGCGGGACGATAGAAATCGTGCGCCATGTCGTCTTCGCGGGTCCACAGGAGCTTCACCGGCACGCCAATCTGTTTCGCGATCCACGCGGCCTCGGCAACATAGTCGTTGGTCAGCCTCCGGCCGAATCCACCGCCGCCGCGCACCTGATGGAATGTGACGTCGCTGTTCTGCAAGCCGAGGGTCTGGGTAACCACCTGGAGTCCGGCCGCGGGGGTCTGGCTGGGCGCCCAGATTTCGAGCTTGCCGTCCTTGAAGTGGGCTGTACAGTTTTCCGGCTCCAGCGGGGCGTGCGAAATAAACGGGTAGGAATACGCGGCCTCCACCGTCTTTGCCGCTCCGGCCAGGGCGTTTTGAGCATTCCCATCGTTCCGCAAAGCGAAGCCGGGAGCCTGTTTCGACAGCTCGTCTGCGCGCTGGGCAAAGCCGGTAGACGATTGGGCAGCCGTCGGACCCTCATCCCAAACCACCTGCAGCTTCTGGCGAGCCGTACAGGCCTGCCACCACGTATCCGCGACGATAGCGACGCCGGAAAGCAGCCCGGTAAGCTGGGTCCCTCCCTCTACGATGAAGGCGTGGCGAACGCCCGGCATGCCTTTAATCGCGTCCAGGTTAGCGGATTTAGCCTTGCCTCCGAACACGGGACACTTTTCGAAGACCGCGAACAACATCCCCGGAACCGTGAAGTCGATGCTGAAGATCGGTTTGCCGGTTACGATGGCGGCCACATCCACGCCGGGCAGAGGCTGGCCGATGATCTTATAGTCCTTGGCGTCCTTCAGCGTCACCGACTTCGGATCGGGCACGGGCAGCGTGGCGGCTTTCGCCGCGAGAGCGCTATAGCCCAGGGTGCGGTTGGTTGTCCGGTGCGTGACTTTCCCGGAGCCTGTGGAGCACTCTGATTCCGGCACATTCCAGGTCTGGGCGGCCGCGGCGAGCATCATCTGCCGGCCGGTGGCGCCCACCAGACGCAGGGGATCCCAGTTGACTGGCGTGGAATTGCTGCCGCCGGCCGATTGCGGCCCATACTTGGCTTGGTCCAGATCGGCCAGCTTGATTTTGACGTCTTTCCAGTCGACGTCCAGTTCATCCGCAATGATCATCGGCAGGTGGGTCTGGGAACCCTGGCCGACCTCCGGATTCTTGGCCATGATGGTGACGGAGCCATCGCCGGCGATACGGATGAACGCGTCCGTCTTAAAGCCCGTGGCGGGTGCCTGTCCCTGGGCTGGAAGGGGCTTCACATACAGCCCTAACAACATTCCCCCGCCCGCTACAGAAGTTACGCGAAGGAAAGACCGCCGATCGATGAGCGTGGTTTTCTTCATGACGCCTCCAGCTCTCCCGACGTTATCACCGGGCAAGCGCAGGGTCAAACGTCTGATCTAGATCCGCATAAACACGCTCGCCGCTCCCGTCGTTCTACAAACGAAGCCCGGAAGCGGCGAGATGTTCAACGAACTGTCGATGAGATCAGAAGGAGAACCGCGCGACGATCTGGCCGCTGCGCGGTTGGGTTCCGATACCGTTAACGGTGTTGACGAAGCCGAAGCCGCTCGAGAGCGCGCCGGCCTGACCATTCGCGAAGGCGTTATTGAACAGAATCGGCGCAGTGGGGTTGACGCCAGTTCGCCCGGCAAAGAACCCGGATCCGCCGTTGGCCGGGAGGGAGTAGAACACGCGGTTGAAAACGTTCTGAAGTTCGACCCGCACGGCCAGGTTGACCTTGCCATCCCTGGCGATCGCGAAGATTCTGCCGAAGTTGAGGGCTTCAGCAGGCTGGCGCTGCCAGCGATACTCGTTCAGCCAGGGGGCGGTCGCGCCGAACTGGCCGGCGCCCACATCCGACCAGGCCTTGGGGTTCAGCACCAGCGTCTTGGTGGGATCGAAGCAGTGGCAGTTAGGATCTTGCAGGAAGAGCGGCTCGCCCGCAACCCGATTCTGCATCGTCGAGCCGCCGCCCCAAAGCGCCGGGTTCTGAGACGCACCGCGAGCCATCTGATTCAGGAAGTTATTGTTTGACAGAGCCACCGGCATTAACTGTCCGCTCTGGTAGCGCAATACCGCACCCAAGGTCCAGTCCCTGGTGAGCCAGGAAAGAGCCTTACGTGTCGTGCCGTCGCCGGGGAGTCTGGGCGTGACATACGTGATCGCGAGAACACTCACCAGCGGACGGCTGAAAGGATTGAGCTGTTTGTTCTGGGCATAATTGAACACGTCGTTGATACCGGGAAACGCCGAAACTACGTAGGACGTGTCGTTACTGGTGCCGAGAATCAGCTCCTTCTGCCAGGTAAAAGCGTACTGGAGGTCCAGGCCGTGCCAGAGGCGCCGGGTCACCTTCAACTGGAGCGAATCGTACCAGGTGTCGCCGAGCGGAGGACCCAGAAACGGAGGTACACCGTTCCATTGCGGCCAGGGACGCAGGGCTTGGTTCAGCGCCTGAGTAGCGGGGAAACCCGGGTAGACGGACGGTACGGTGGGGATCCCATTCGGCGTCTTGACGATCCGGAGGCCGGGGAACCGGGCGGCGATCGCGGCGTTGGGCGTGCCGTCGGGAGAGGCAATGGGTTGCGTGAGCAAGGCCAGATCAGCCGCGCTGTTGGGATTCAAGCCGGCGGCCTGAATGGATTCGGGGGTCAGCGCGTTGTAGGCATAAGTCGACAGCAGCGGCGCGGTCCACCACACGCCCCGGTTTCCTACGTAACTGGCGTCCACCACTAAACCCGGCAGGAGTTCGTGCTGAAAGCCGACGCTCCACTGGAGAATGCGCGGAAGCCGTCCGGCGTGGCGGTCAATCGCGATAAACGGAGAATTGGGCTGGAAGACTCCCGGCGCATTCTGGAAAGGAAATGGCGGCGTGGTGGCCGGGAACCTGATCGGGGCGTTGCCGAATTTATTGCCCGGCGCGAATGGATTCCCGTCTCGAAGCGATCCCGCCGCGATGCCCGCGATCGGCTGATCATTGAAACTATAAAACTCCGGCACGCTATAGGTGAGAAACGCGTTGTTGGGCGAAGTGCCGTAGGACACCCCAGCACCTCCCCGAAACACGGTCTTTTCGTTGATCCTGTAAGCCAATCCGAGGCGCGGACCTATGGCATAGGGATAGTTGTCATTCAGCTTGGTGGTTGCCCCATAGGCCACATTTCCGTTGCGCCCGCCGATCATTCCAGCACAGTGGGATCCGAAGCTTGGAATTCACGTGACTTGAAGTCGCGGCC
>JADMIO012975540.1_pt1 | contig 73968 bp, 43 predicted proteins | sample 8958161 | NCBI WGS metagenome assembly JADMIO01 (sample SAMN16585339, study PRJNA669376) | soil metagenome | isolation source: Crop rotation soil | place: USA: Cullars Rotation, Alabama | collected 2011
GTCACTAACCAACTTACACCCTCTTGCTTTTTACACACACACTTTTACATCACCAATTGCCTCATTTAAGAACCCACTCGAAATAAAGTCCTCCTACACTGGAGAGTTAAGAAACAGAAGGCCGTCACTTGAACCATTAATTTGCCGCTCCGGCAACTTAATGGTTCCAATAGGCCCCGGCAATTAATTGGTTCCAGATTTTTCCAATTCCTCAAAAAAGTACAAACTACCCTAATTCCTTCGTAAATTGTTACCCCGCTGTTCTTTAGTCGCACCTCTCGGCAACTTATTGTTCCAAAACGTCCGGCAATGGTTCCGCTTTTGAAAAGTCACTGAGTATCTTTTTGCCGTTAACTCGTAGAGGGGTTGTTACTTCGCATCTACGCGGCTATAGTGACTCAGAACGACGCGGCTCTTTCATGAGCGATGTTAAAAGCTTTTCAAGTTTCCGCCATTCCACAGACTTCACCATGTGCTCATCGAAACCGCTTCTCGAGAACGTTCTCGATCTGACTCGAGTCTCGTGTAATTCTGACTGCTATGAGTTGGGAAGAGAAATTCTCACGCAAGCCGGAAGGTGAGGCAAGTTTCTTTTGCGCCTTCGCGTGAAAAATAATTTGCGACCTGCCGGCGTTCTCTCAAAGCGAGAGGCGGGAGACGGTGTTGCTGCCCCCGTTTGAGACCCAGATGTTTGTGCCGTCGAAGATGACGCTCCAGGGCGATTTGCCGACCTTGAACGTGTTGACTATCGCACCTCGACGCGGCTCTATCTGTGCAACTGAGCTGCTGCCGTAGTTTGCAACCCAGATGTAACCGTTCACAAACGCGATTCCCACTGGTCCGTCAGCAACGGCAACCGTATTCACTACCTGACCGTCGGAAGCGCGCAACTGCGTCACGCTGTTGCCATAGAAGTTGGTTACCCACATATTCGTGCCGTCGAAAGCGATCGCAACGGGACTCTTGCCAACCGTATAAGTTCCCAGCTTGACGCCATCCGTACCACGCAACTTAGTGACGCTGTTACCATCGTTGTTTACGACCCAAATGTTAGCGCCATCATAGAGAATGCCCATCGGCTTGGTGCCAACGCGGTAACTGCAACTCGCGCCATCGTTCAAGCGAAGCTTGGTTACCGTGTTGTCGCCGCCGTTGGTTATCCAGATGTCCTTGCCGTCGTACGCGAGTCCTTCGGGTTGCTGGCCCACTGCGATGGTGTCAACCAACGAACCGTCCTTCGCGAGAAACTTCATCACGTTGTTGCTCATCCTGTTTGCGACCCAAACGTGGGTGCCGTCGTAAGCGAGAGCAACTGGCCGTGCGCCCGTTTCGAATGTTCCGAGGTTTGTTCCATCGCTGGGGCGCAGTTTCATGATGCTGTCACTCTGCTGGTTCGCAACCCAGATAATGTTTCCATCAAACATCATGGCTTCCGGTCGACGTCCAACTTCGAAGTCCATTGATTGAATAACAATCGGTTGCGACTGGGCGCTTTCTGTCGAGTTAGGCGGAGCGAGGGAGAGTATGACGAAAAACAGGGATGACACAATAATGAGCGAATGGTTAATGAAACTATTTTTGTTATTCATGTGTGTCACCCCTGTTCGCGTGATTAGAGTCAGCCTACCTTTCGCTGATTTGTTTTCACGTTGCGAGTGTGAACGTCATCACCCTTCTGATACATCCAGAGAATGGACTCTACGATCCACGGCGGGTTCGCCTGGCCCGGGCACATGGCCCACCACTGTTTGGCCTCATTGCCGTAACGAATCATCCCGATGTGATTCGTGATGTCCTTGTCCAGTTTAGCCTGGCTGTTGGAAAAGCCAAGCTTCCGCCTTAACGTCTGGATCTCGTCGGGCTTGCCGGTCAGGAACGTCCATCCTGGTTTGAGCTTGTGCATTTGCACGTAGTGCTTCAGCTTCTCGGGAGTGTCTTCTTCCGGCTTGAGCGTGATCGAGTACATAAAAATATCGCGCCCGACGCGTTTCCCGAGGAGATTCTGCACTCGTTTCAAATTCTGCGTCACGGGAACACAGATGCCTTCGCACTGGGCATACATGAAATTGATCACGACGACTTTATCCTTGATCAGATCGTCGTAAAAACGCACCTTCCTGCCTTGATGAGTGGTGAGCTCGAAGTTTGGAAAGTAGCGAGCCTGAAGTTTCTGTCGTGATGACAATGCCGGCGCCGGTAACTGTTCCATCAAACTGCCGGCCCTGGTCAGGGTCGCAGCGGTCAGTGGGGCCACCGTCAAACCGGCGAGCATTTTTCTTCTACTTATTTCTGACATTTTGACTCCTTTCGCGGTCAGCGGTGACTGTCACAATTACTCTCGTTATTGTTGCCGACGTCGTCGATGTCAAACCGCAACATCATCGCGTGATCTTCGTGAATCGTGTTGTGGCAGTGCATGGGGTAACGGCCGGTGAAGTCCCGGAAACGGAAGTAGATATTTACATCGTCATTCTCACCGAGCCTGATGACGTCCTTGCGCCCTCGCTCAATCAGGGTTGGTGTGTTCCGATTGCGGCTGAGAACCTGATGCTCTTCGAAGTGAATGTGGATTGGGTGAGACCAATCAAATCCGCCCTCGAGCTGCCAAATTTCGGCCGTATTGCGTTTTACGCGGAAGCGCACCTCATTACAGTCGAAGAATTTGTCATTAATGACCCACTGTCCGTTATTGCGGTCGAACTTGAAACACCGCGTGATCCGCTCAGTCACTCGTGTCGGTACCTGATAGAACGTCGGGTTTGTCGCTGGATTCACACTATTGTCGGTGACCGGGTCAGAAACCACGCGGAACTGAAGTATTTTTGCACCTTGTCCAGCGGCAAGAATATTGTTCGTTGGCCCAGCACCGTCACACTGTTCCAGACGATTCTCGAGGTGAATGATGCTGCCTGCCGGGAACGATGAGAAGTCGACGATCACGTCCATGCGCTCAGCGACCGCAATCATCAGACCAGAAGTTGTCTGCACCGGATTCTTCAGTAGATTGCCGTCATTCGAGATGATCCAGAACGGATGATTCGTGAGATCCGACTTAGTGAGATACATCCGGTAAAAGCGTGAGGGTCCGCCGTTGAGCCAGCGGAAACGATAGCGCCGCCGTTTGACCTCGAAGAACGGTTGTATTTTTCCGTTGACAAGAAACTTGTCGCCGAGGATGCCGTCTCGGTTCGCCAGATCGAAAGCCAGCAAGCCGTCGTCCGGATCGAAATTCTTGTCGTTGAACATCATCGGAATATCGAATTGCGGAAAACTCGGCAGACGGAAGCCGGTAGTTTCATCGCCAGTATCGAATTGATTGAACAGCAGGTAGAAACCGGCGAGGCCTTTGTAGACGTTCTGGGAGGTGAAGTCGACGCGATGATCGTGGTACCAGAGCGTGCTCATCGCCTCGTTGATGTCGCCGTTGGGTGGGTGGCTCGAAGCAAAACCGGCGAGGACATTCGGATAATGTTGGTCGTACCACTTGTTTTGACCGAAGAAGTCGCAAGGAAAGCCATCGCTTTCTGAGGGGGTATGACCATTGTGTAAGTGAGTTGAAACCGATTGCAATCCGAAACCTCCGTTGTCATTCGGAAGATCGTTGAAGTTTCGCACCAGAATCGGTTCGCCGTAGCGGGCCACGTACGTTGGTCCGGGCGAGAAGCCGTTGAAAGTCCAGAGTCTTTGCAGTGGCAAGTCCGGATGCATGCTGACCAACTGTTCGCGCTGATGGACCTCGTAAAACTTCTGCGGCGGCAGTGTCGTTAGAGCCTGATGTGGCCGAGTACGAGCTTCGCCGGCGGCTGTGTTTGGATTTACTGTTGGCGCCGGGCTGAGTGATGCGACTGATTGAGCAATGGGCGGGATTGGCAGGGGTTCGACGAACGGCGTGGTCGGTGGGCTTACGGGCGTGCCATTTCCGCCGGAACGGTCATACCATCTCCGATCACAATCGCTGCCGAAACCGCCGCCACCGCCGAACTGAGCCCGAGCACTCAACCCGTTTTTCTGTATCAGGTATCCGGCGCTGGTTAACAAACCGGCTTTAATCATGTCACGGCGGGTCAAGCGCGCTGCAATTATTTCGCGCCGGTTTTTCGCAGCGTTGCGTATCTCTCTCTCGCGCCGCCGATTTCGCTTGGAAATATTGGACATAAGGTTCTCCTTGTAGGGGACTCGGCAAAAGACATACGTTGCCAAGTCGGAGGTTGAACGTATTGTCGCGAGGTCAATTAATGAGGTTACTTACTTACTGATATGGCCGAGGGATGCTATGGAAAGCAAGTTACCATTTCCAGCCACGCAGCATTCACTAGAGACACCTCGATGACGGAGATGTACTCGCTATGGTTCTGGGCTCTTGGGAGATTGCTAAATGTCGGGGCGAACCAAGTATGATTACGGGCGCGCGGTATGATTACGGCGCGGACTCTACTCCGGGTGTTGAAGCAAGTCAAGAAACTTTTCCAGCACACCTTGATGAATTGGGCTTCAAAAAAGCCGGTTGAACAAACGAAGCTCAGACCGCCCTTCGACTTCGCTCAGGCCATCAAAGAACCCAAACTTTAGTTTGCCTAAACCAGTGTCGAGTTCGAGTCGGCGTAGCGCCGCCAATCGCATTGTTTGCGATTCAGTGCCGTTTTCCAATCTGCACTTTAGGCAAGGCTCAAGTTCCAATTTGCACTTTCGGCAATTTAATGGTTCCAAAACACGAATCGTAGACAAGTGGAGATGCGAAATCTCTGGGTTTTGATTGAACTTGCGGCAACTAATTGCTTCCAATCGCGGTAAAGAATTGGTTCAAGTCACAAAGGCTGATGAGATAAATAAGTCCAACAAGCCCATCTTGTCGGCAACCCTACTTTCCACCAATTCACGCTTTATGTTTTAGAACTCGCAATATATTTTATTTGCTTTCGATTGTTAAATGATGTATACAGCTTCGACCTCGCTTTACTTCTCCCATTGTTGGGACGACATAAAACTGGGACGTATTGCGCCGGCCGAATCGTTAAAAGGTGAACTTTCAACCGGGTGATCGCTGACGTTGAAGACGCAGAACGGCAGTGGTTCACCTCATCAAGTCGAGAGACTGTTACCGGCCAAAGAGTTTTTTAGCGCGGCGCTCATCCATACTGCAGTTTACTGGCTGCGTATCACACCGGAGAAATCTCATGGTTAAGAAATACACGAAAAGCTTCTTCTACTGGGTTTGCTTAACCGCCGCTTGGGGGCTATTAGCGTACAGCGTTTTGTTCAGCGGCTTCTCCACAACGCTCGCTGATTATTATGGAGGGGGAAAAGGATTATATTGTTTTCAACTCAGAGGATGTTCTGGCAGCGCGGGTTGCGCTTCCGGCGGTAGCGTGTCTGCATGTAATCTCCAATGTACAGGCGGCGGCCAGGTCTTGTGCTTAAGTCCATAAGGCGAAAGACGAGGTACTCAAATCTTTCGAGTTTACTTGCCTCATTTTTGAATTTGGCGCAGCCATTCTCGACGTTATTGCTGCACATATCACCGGAGAAATCTCATGGTTAAAAGATACACTAAGCGCTTTTGCTACTGGGTTTGCTTAACCGCCGCTTGGGGGCTATTAGTGTACAGCGTTTTGTTCAGCGGCTTCTCCACAACTCTCGCTGATTACTATCAGCAAGGCAACGGCCTGTGGTGCTACCAACTCCGCGGCTGTATAGGCCAGGCAGGTTGCACCAACGGCGGTTCAGTGAACGGTTGTACGATTTATTGTTCGAACGGCGGTGGCACGGCTGTATGTCCAACCAAGCCGTAGATTCACACGGTTCGTCGTTGATCTCACTGTTTGAGCTATCCGATTGAGAGTTATGCAACCAAACCGGAGCGAGCAAAGATCAGCCGATATGACTCCAACCCTCCGCGCCTCCCAATTAATCATCGATTGGGCCACGTCCCGGGCCACTTCTTGAAAAATCAGTTGGAGGGATTGATTCGCGTGTCGTTTTGAGTTGGTCAACTTGTCATTGATCTTCGTATTGCGTGGTTCGGTCATCACTAACGTGTGGAGCGGACCGTTGGCATAAGAGACTCTGGTTCCTCATTCCGCCGGTAAGCGTGGCGAGTATTCGCTTTGTGCTGATCTCTTCAGTATTGAGGGCGTGGTGATCTGTTGGTCGACTCCCCGCGGCATCGCTAAAGGCGTAAACAAAATGAATAACCAGAACGTGAGCCGAAAGTACACCCTTGTGTTACTCATATCTATTGGTGTGGCTGGCTTTGCCTTTGTTCTAAGTCACAGCCAAGCGCTCCAGGATAAGTTACACCTTCGCACCACGCTAAGATCATCGACCGGGGCGGCTTCGTATTCACCTAACATTTTTGTCGGCGTATTGAATTCAATGGACGAACGTGGGGAATTGAAAAACATCCACGATTTAGCAGGACATTCGTCATCGGGAAGGGCAGTTGTAGTTTTCTTTTCGTCTGTGTCCACGAGCTGTCCGTCTGGAAAACTATTATCCATACTTAAGAACTCCGCCGAACAGGGGCAACAAGTCGGATACACAATATTACTGCCGGGTACTTTCAGCCAAAGCGATGTCTTAAATCTTAAAACAAATCTTCGCGTCTCCATTCCCGTGGAATTGGCGGATCCGTTGGTCACGCGGGAGTGGCTTACACTGGACCAAAGGTATGGCGCTGAAGTGGTGAACGGTACCGTGATCTTAGTTGATGACAAAAAAGTGTTGTCGGTCGTACAAGGGATAGAAGAGACCACCACCTTCCTGGAAGAGCTGAACTGATTCGAATGATCATCAGTAACTGCCGATTGCTGCAGGGTGTGCTTATATGTGTGCTGTGTCTCAATGGCTGCGCGAAAAAGACTGCGACCGCGGTCCCTGAAGAAGGAAGCGCCACCGAACTTCCAAGGCCCATAGATGTTGAGCAAGTCATCAAAGATGAGGCTTTTGATCAGGGGACGATTCAGGTTGAGCCATTACTTGTTACCCGCCGCGTCCAGTCACTAGCGAGAGAAGGTGGCGCGTTCGTCTTGCCAGTATCACTGGCCGCTACGGCCGAAGGAGGTGTATATGTCTCAGATAACAATGGGAAGTCGATTCACTACTCTCCTCCACAGTCAGCCTCAATAACTACGTTGCTGCCTCAGAAGGGTCAGGCACCACTAGCATGGCCGAACACGATTCAATTATCGGGCAATTCTATTTTCGTCTCGGATAATGACGGTATCAAAGTTTTTGACAGGGAAGGTTCCTTCCAAAAATTGGTCCGGAGCTACTTCGGCGTTAATCACTTCGCAGTTGATAACGATGGAGACATTTACCTTAACCCTCTCTTCTCTGACAGCAAATCTTCCAATCCGCTCATTGTAAAGTTGAATTCTGAAGGATCCCTGATGGGGGAATATGGCAAACGTCTGAACAACGCGAGTACTAACGGCCTCGAAGATAAAGCATTCGTTTGTGTCTCCGACAAATACATCTTTGCAGTTTTCCGGCATCGACCTCTAATTCAAATCTATGATATCGGCGGCGCACTGGTCCGCGAGGTCACAATTAGCCACCCCATTTTCCTTAAGCTTGCCGCCCTCAGCCATGATGAAAAGTTTGTGCACCCTCAACAGTCGATGTATAGACTGCCCGAATACATAGCCGGTGCGAGCTTGGTCAGCGATAGATTATTAGTTCTTCTCAATCTTCCCCAGCCCGAGATCGTTGAGCTTGATTTTGACGGTAAAGAGATCAGCCGCTTCCGGGGTGCAAAGCTTGCCAGCCCGACTATATATATGGGATTTGACGCGCGCCTAATCGGTGATAAATATCATTTTTGGACCATTATTGGAGACGTGAAAAATTTGATGGCCTTATTAGAAATGGAGGGCCGGAAGCGACGATGAAATCATTAAATTTCCGCAGCAGCCCAGACGAACAACACCCTTTTATGAATCTGACGACCAATTGTTAATAGAGCAGACGCCCAGGACCTCACATTGCCAGGTACTGATTAACCGGTGATGGACCGCAGGCTTTCCCCTTTTGATAGCCGATAAAACTGCAGTGAATGACACCCGTCACGTCATTTGACCCGAAAATATTATGTTGAGCTTTTGGAGTGGGAATAGAGCGAGCCGGGACGCGGATGAGTCACTTTGGAGCGGACTCACGGAAAGACGCCTAGAGTATCTGTTCTGGTGTATCGGAGCGGCAATAGGGTTCTTACAGGTGGTCTTCAAATTCACTTTCATTGAAGGAGACGGCATCTCCTATCTCGACATTGGAGATGCCTATATGCGAGGAGACATACATAACGCGATCAGCGCGTATTGGAGCCCGGTTTATTCGTGGGTTCTGGGCCTGACAATGGCGGCGGTAAAACCTTCCGCTTACTGGGAATTGCCAGTTGTGCACATGGTCAATTATGTGGTCTTTCTCGGTTCGATGTTAACCGGTGGTTTCCTTTTGCGTGAACTAAGAAGTTTCCGCGAAAGATTAATGTCATCGTCAGCTGGGCCGACTTGCCACTATCTACCTGGGTGGATGTGGGTGAGCATAGGGTATACGCTCTTTATTTGGTGTGCCGTAGTTACAATCGGGATTACCCAAACAACCCCCGATATGTGCGTGACGCTGATTGTATACCTGGCTGCCGGCCTTACAGTGAGAATGCGTTCAAGTAGAGCCTCGAGGCGAACGGCAATCGCTTTGGGTATCACTCTCGGGTTAGGTTATTTAACCAAAACAGCGATGTTTCCTGTCGGTTGTGCCTTTTTGCTTTCCAATTTCATCCCACTCCCTTCCATGAAGCCCAACCGCCGGCACGTGCTGCTAGCAGCCACGATTTTTTGTGCAATATCGCTCCCTTTCATCATAGCCATCTCAACTCAGAAAAACCGCCTGACCATCGGCGATTCAGGGCGGTTGAATTACTCCTGGCAAGTTAATGACAACACTAAATGGTTATATTGGCATGGAGAAATGCCGCGTAGCGGGGTGCCTGAGCATCCGACGAGGATCATTCTGGGGTATCCGACGATTAACGAATTTGAGTACCCGGTAAGTGGCACTTTTCCGCCTTGGTACGACCCGACGTATTGGTACGAAGGCGTTGTCGTGTACTTCGACTTTAACCAACAGATGTCCGTTCTACTTCCCAATATTGGCAAGCTGATCGGTATGTTCTATCATTTCCCATCAAGCAAGACTATTACCCTTCTTTGTCTCATCATGATGACCATGAGTGGCAGCCGGTTTAGCATTAGGACCGTCTTTGCTCACGTCATAATAATTTTTCCCGCCCTCGTCGTCTTGTCAATGTATGCCCTGGTCGTCGTTGTAGCACGGTACATAGGGCCTTTCGATGTCTTGATATTTTTAGGCGTAATGTCTGGCTGTTGCTTTCCTGAAAATCGGAGACTGCAGCATTTGCTCAGCACAATTGCGACGATCCTCTTGGTTTGCGCTTTAGTGGCGATTAGTTGGACCCCGGCGCAAGGCGCTTACAACACGGTTCATAAATTCATGGCCCAACAAGAACCGAATGTACATTGGCAAATCGCCGTAGGTTTGAAGCGAAATGGGATTAATCCGGGAGACAAGATCGCGGCGGTCGGCTATATACGGGCGCATACTTACGCGCGGTTGAGTCGGACAAAGGTTGTCGCTGAGATGCCTTTTGAACTTTTTCTGCTTACTCCTGCATTGAATGATGAAGTGATTACTGCCTTTTCAAAGACTGGAGCTAAAGCGGTTGTCGCCATCCCAAAACAATTTTTGAACGAGACACCTCCCCCCGGTTGGCAAAAGATTGAGAACACCGATGCGTATATTTATGTTCTGCAAAAATAAGAGGTATTAGGGGTGAAGTTTCAGGGAACAGACACGAGACAGAAAGAGCCGGGCCGGCTATCCGTAGCAATTATAGGTGCCGGCCCGGCAGGCTTAACGGCAGCGTATTACCTTCTGAAAAACATTCATCGTGATTGTAAAGTTACTGTGTTAGAAGCGGATTCCAGTTACGTCGGTGGACTCGCCAAAACCGTTACGTACAAGGGCTTCCATTTTGATATCGGCGGGCACCGTTTTTTTTCAAAATCACAAGAGATCGAAGACCTCTGGAATGAGATCTTGCCCGACGACATGCTTGTGCGCCCGCGTTCATCCCGAATCTATTACAGGGGGAAGTTCTTTTCCTACCCTTTAAAAGCTTCTGAAGCACTGTTTAAGCTTGGAATAGTAGAGTCTTTATATTGTCTACTGTCGTACGCAAGGGCTTGTCTTTTTCCCGTGGCCGATCCTCGGTCCTTCGAGGACTGGGTCAGCAATAAATTCGGCAAACGGCTTTTTTCAATTTTCTTTAAGACGTATACCGAGAAGGTCTGGGGGATGAGTTGTAAAGAGATCTCGTCCGACTGGGCCGCCCAAAGGATCAAGGGTCTCTCACTGGCTTCAGCCATCGGAAACGCTCTTTTACCGAGCAGAAGAGTCTCTGCTGGAAATGAAATCATCAAAACCCTGATTGGCTCCTTTCGTTATCCTCGTCGCGGTCCCGGCATGCTATGGGAAGCGTGCGCCGAAAAGATAAAAGTCATGGGAGGCGAGATTCGTATGGGCCATCGGGTGACAGGTTGCGAGTGGCATGCGAATACAAATGCCTGGTCTATAACCGCCCTCGATGGAGAAGGAAGAGAAACTAACATACAGGCGCAGCACCTCGTCTCCTCAGCGCCGTTGAGTGATTTACCTAAATTTACTGGGTCCCAATTATCCGAGCGTGCGATCAGGGCGGCGAGGTCATTGAGGTATCGAGATTTTCTAACAGTTGTTCTGATCCTCAAAGAAAGGAACATCTTTCATGACAATTGGATCTACATCCACGATCCCGGCGTGAGGGTTGGAAGAGTGCAAAACTTTAAGTCATGGTCACCGGATATGGTTCCTGATCCAAAGCTGTGTTGCTATGGGCTGGAATACTTTTGCTTCGAGAATGACGAGCTGTGGTTCTCCTCTGACGAAGCGCTGATCGGTCTCGCGAAGGAGGAACTTGAAAAGATAGGCCTGGCTAATACTTCCGATGTACTAGATGGATGCGTGGTTAGGCAACTCAAGGCTTATCCGGTTTACGACGATGATTATACCGAGCATGTGATGACCCTACGCACAGAGGTGGAACACCACTTTCCGACCTTGCACATGATCGGAAGAAACGGGATGCATAAATACAATAACCAGGACCACGCGATGATGACGGCCATCCTCAGCGCGAAAAACATAATTGCCGGGCGCCGTATTTATGATGTGTGGCGGGTGAATCAAGACGCTGAATACCACGAGGAGTATAAGCGAGAAGGTGAGTCAGTGAGCGGGCTCAGGCAGGTACCGAGTACGTTGTCCAAGGTACGCTTAAACAGAGCGCCTGCCAAAGGAGCGTGAAGAATAGTCATTAAGATAGTTAGAATATAATGCGCACCAGAGAGAAAATAGAGAGAAATTCGACAGATGACAGAAAACGAAGCAAATTCGGGGTTTTGCGAATTCCCTGGCAAATTTGATAATTTCGCAGGTAAAGGCCAAAAGAACGTCACCTTCACTTTGCGTTCGTCTTCTTGTCAACGATCTTGGCCTTACCCCTGGCAGTCGTGTAATCGCCGTTCGCTTTTCGGCAACGATTAACGACATCGACCTTTCCATCAGACCGCAGAGTATAAGTAGCGGTAACTGAATCGGCACACTTCTTTTCAAATCGATTTGGCAGCCGCGCAATCTCTCCGTGAGTTTGAACTCAACAGATCACGTTAGATTATTGTTGTTACTTGCAACAGGTAGGTTCGGAACTTATATGTGTGAAGGAGGATCTGATGTATGAGCGTAGAAAAGAGTGGCCTATGGAAAGAGTATGAACAATTCTCAACCGCTGCTGAACACCTAGTCAGTAACTCATTCCAAGTACCCGCTGTTGCGATAGCAATTGTGACCGCCTTATCTATATCCGGCAATGTAGATCTAAAGCATTTCGGATTTGGTATTTTGATCGGCGTGTTCTTGCTCTCGATTTGGTTGGGTTACTATCACAGTACACTGAATACCTATGGCCTACATCTTGTGAGGATCGAATCGGAACTTAATAGTCTAGACCCCGACTCTCCTGAACGACTTACTTATTACACATCTCACGTAGGGCAGGAGATAATTGGGACGAATGTCTATGGGCTCCTTCTGGTTGTTTTAATACTTGTGGCGTTTGTAGTGGCTATCCGAAACATTTTAACTATGGGAACAGCACCATGGATTATTTGGGTAAGCTCAATACTCTTTCCCCTCTTAAGCGTCTTGTCGTTTTCGAACATTGTTAGGACCGAAATTAGAGTCAAGAGGCAAAAGGAGCTGATTCTAAGAAACCTAACCGAGAAAAGAGGTTAATCACCAAGTCAGAACCGGTCGCTTCCAAATTCATAGAATATGAAAGTACCTCCTGAATGCGGCTCTGATTGCATGGAAGACGGTAAGTTCGTGCGCCCATCGATTTGGCTCAGTATGTCTGGTGGAGGATTGCGTGCCGCCATTTTTCATTACGGCTGCTTGAAGCGCTTGCATGAATTGGGACTTCTGGGTCATGTCTATGCGATTTCGGCAACCTCAGGAGGATCGCTTATCGCAGCCCTACTCAGTAACTACAAAGTGGATACATACACAGACTTAACCAGGCGGGTATTGCTCCACCAATATGACTGGGCAGAGTTTGAGAGAACCTTTTTAAAGCTGGTGAGGAAGGGAGTTTTTGGGCCGACGTTTATGTTGGTGCTTGCTTACACGCTGTATGGCGCCAGCATTGTGTTGTTAGGAATGGATTGGTTGCTGTGGTTACTATCACTGCCGGTTTCAGCGATACCGCTCATCACCTTACTTCTGCTTGTTACAGGAGTGGTGCTTCATCTGTCACTTGCGTGGTCTTTGTTCCGAGCCGGAGCCCACACCGCATCCGACGAAGCCCAAATTGCAGCTAAGTTTGATCAAAAACTCGATACTGCAGGCTGGGTTCGTCCGAGCTATCGAAGGCTGCTCAAAATGTTACTCGACCCTTCATATTTGCGTTGGCAGACCTTGAATTTCAGGGTCTTCCATGGAGAGCCTCTGAAGGCGATGTGGACAAGGCCAGCCGTTTTTCTTACAGCAGTTGAGCTCAACAGCGGGAAAGAAGTTGTTTTCTCTTCAGGATTGATTTGTCAGCTCGACGTTGTCGGATCTCGGGAACTCTGGGAACAAAGGAAAGAACGAGAACGGAGCGACTCGGGGGTTGTCGAAATCGCTCAAGCGGTATCTGCAAGTAGCGCTTTTCCTCCATTGTTTCGTGGAATCACGGTTGAGAATGCTAACGGCCTCGTTGGTGTTTTCGTAGACGGAGGCGTGCTCGATAACTACGCCTTGCATGTTCCCAGATCGTTTTCCGTTTATATCCATCCTTACCGGTCGCGTTACGATCGCAGTAAAGGTGGCGGGCCGTCGTTCCGAGAGGCCACTAGCTATATTCTAGTTATGGATGGAGCCAAGGCGCCGCAAGCTACGACACGGTCAGCTTGGGGAAGGTTAGGCACTGGCTTGCGGGTCTTGTCGATCTTAACAGATCAGCAGTTTGAAGGAGCCGTGCTCGCTAGCCAGGAGCTTAATCGACATGCGGGAATTCCGGTAAATCTGGTGGGACTGCAGCCAGGATTTCCACACGGATCGTTTCTGGACAATGAAATTCTGAAGAATTACGTTTCCCGAATCCGCACACATCTTGATTCATTCAGCGTGGAGGAATGTGCTGTGCTCACGTATTGTGGATACATGTGGATCAATGAGCTTGTTGCGGGCAACGCTTACTTTTCTGATCGTTATGAAGGGGTAAGCTGGACTCCACCACTTACGTTTGATCGAATTCTGCCGGAATACTGCGGAAGGTGGCAGACCACGCTGAGTGAACTCCAACATCATCTGCGTTTTTCTAACCGCCGCTTGGCTGTCTTGCGTATTCTAGGTAGAAAGCTGGGCCTTTGACCGTGCAAATCTTTGTTTGCCGAATTTCATTGTTGGCGTCGCTGACGACAACGCCGGCAACCGTTCCGTTGCTTTCTATGAATTTGATAAACGCCCGCTGAATTAACAGGTTTTCGACGGTTCTGCCGACAATCAATGACAAGATTAGTAACAGCGCCGTTCGTGGGAGCTTTAGTGGGTGCCCTCGAGATCGGAATCGTCTTTACTGTTTGGACGATCATCGATGTGCGCCACGGAGCTTACGCGGGGATTAACAATGACCTCATCTACCTGGGTGCAATCTACGGAATGATTTTCGGAGGGTTTGTCGGGGGCGTGACTGGTCTAATCGTCGCACTAAGAGATGCGCGCGGCCGCAGCGGGTTATGGCTCGGAAGTTTGATCGGATTGGGGTTTGCGATTCTTGTTGTTGTCAGAACCTGGCCACTCGATGATGCGTGGACCACTATCGCCCTCATACTCATACCTTCCGGCGCATCAATGGGGTTTATGTCAGCAGTTTTGACCGTTAGTCGTAAAGGTTCACCACCTTCAGCAGCATCAAACAAGTCTCACCGCATCATTTCGTAGATTTCGAAATAAATTCCGCCCACAATTTCTCCGGCCCAAGATTTCTTGACAGATTACTACCGAACTCAGTACTCTGCGCGCACCTCAATTTCGGCCCAGATTCATTGACCAATCGACAGACTGGTTAAATAAGTAAGTTGCTCTCTTAATAAATTAGCCGTCGCAGTGATCGCTTTCGAGGTCAACTCATTCAGTCCTCAAGACTGAGGCGTCCTTTACTAAGTTGACGAAAGCCTGGCCATCAACAAAGTCTAGAGTCGAGGAGCACACCCATGAATCAAGCTGGAAGGTTGGTCTTTCTATTTAGTTTTGTGCTGATTTTTTTCGCGGTTGCCTGGGACTTCACGCCGCGCACCTCAGGTCGTAACAGCGAGGAGAGTCAAGTCGCATCCTCGCGCCTGGCTAAAAAGGCAAGCAGCGGTGATCTAAACACGAAGGCCGCAAAGTCACCCAACAATATTTTTTCCACCAGTCTACCTGGTCCCATTCCCGAGCCGACGGTAGTCCCGGAGGATCCGGAAGGCGAAGAAGATCCGGATTTGCCGCCGGGTATGGCTGGAAAAATTGATAAGGAAGCCTACTTGCGTGCTCGTGGAGATTACTTTGATATGTTGCGCGGTAGAGATCAGGCCGTCCCGGAGGGCGCGCGCGAAAAGGCGATCCAGAAGATGGACGCGCAAGAACGTCTGATGAGGCGGACGCGCTCTTCGACCGTGGTCTCGCTGGTCAACACAACCGACTGGGTTTTCCTTGGGCCAAATCCTATACCTCAGGGTCAGACCCAGGGCGTCAGAGTCCCGGTGAGCGGTCGCACAATTTCAATAGCCGTACACCCAACCGATCCCAATACGGTTTACGTCGGCACCGCGCAAGGCGGTCTCTACAAGTCAACGAACGGTGGAACAAACTGGACCAAGCTCTTTGACTTCGATTTGGAATCGCTTGCAATCGGTGCGATCACGATTGACCCTACTGATAGCAGCATCGTTTACGTAGGCACAGGCGAAAACGGCCAGTCAGCTGACAGCGCTTTCGGCCGCGGCCTCTACATAATCAGGAACGCTAACTCCGCGTCTCCAACCTTGACGGGACCCTTCCGACTGAACGGTGTTGGCAGTGATGTCTTGAGCGGTCGCTCAATTGGTCGAGTGCTGGTTAATCCGCTCGATCATAACGTGATCTTTGTGTGTACCGCTCAGGGAACTGGTGGCAATCCCAATACGACCGGTGTATTGCTACCGCCCCGCGGTATTTACCGTTCGCTCAATGCTCAATCGGCCACGCCGACCTTCGAGCAGGTTCAGATTACCGGTATAGCAACGCCTAACGATCGCAGCACGATTGATATTGAAATGGATCCCGCCAATCCCAATCTGTTACTCGCTACAGTGATCGGTGTAACCAACGACGGCGGCGTCTATCGCACTGCCAATGCGCTTGACCCGGTGCCGACATTCACCCGCACCCTGGCGTTGGCAAATGGAGCCAACCCTGGACGCGCGGAACTAACGGTCACCAGAAGCGCAACTCCTGCCACCACGTTCTATGTTGCTTCCGGTGAAGTTTCTACAGCAGCAATTGGTGGTCCTGCTTGTAACTCTACCCAAAACGGCACCTTGCGAAAGTCGATCGATGGCGGCCTAACGTGGTCGGCTCCGATGCCGGGCTCGACGGGATTCTGCGGTGGACAATGTTTCTACGACATTGCGGTGGCCGTAACCCCCGACAATCAAACCATTCATCTCGCTGGCGCTGCCGGCAATGGCGCTGCTAACTGCACGACTAACGTGATGAGGCGCTCGCTCAATGGCGGCACAACCTTCGCCAGCAATAACACAAACCTTCACGCAGATGAACATGCCCTCGCTATTGCTCCGTCTAATCCACAAGTGGTTTACACGGGCAGCGATGGCGGTATTTGGAGATCAGTTAATAACGGTACGACCTGGACCTCCCTTAACAATATCGATTTCAGCGCCACGCAGTTTCAAGGCGTCGCCGTACATCCATTCGACCGAAACTTCCTGTTGGGTGGCACGCAGGACAACGGCACAATTTGCCAGGCTGCTAATGGCACATGGACTCACTGTCAGGACGGTGATGGCGGCTATGCGCTTATCGATACCAACGCGCAGGACACAACCAACGTCCTGATGTATCACACATTCTTTAACCAAACGGGTTCGCAGATTCTGTATCAACGGGCTACGAGCACCGCCGCTGGCGCTACCGGAATACTTACATGGACCAGTCGTGGTTGTACGGGTAACGGTACCGCCAACGGTATTAGTTGCACCAATGCTGTCTTGTTTTATGCGCCACTCGAGCAGGGACCCGGAAACCCGAACACGATCTATTTCGGCTCAGATCGTCTCTATCGTTCAACTGACCGGGGCGACAACCACACGATTGTCAGCCAGTCGCCACTCGTGCCGGTTAGCGCAACCCAGGGTGTGGTGATCACCACCATTGGTGTTTCGCCCCAGGATGACAACGTCAGAATCGTGGGCATGAGAAATGGTCAGGTCTTTGCGACAACCACCGGTTCCAGCACTTTAACCGATGTAACCGGAGCAAACTTTCCGGCGCCGAACCCGGCGGATCTAACCAGGAATTCGATCGGCAAAGCGATTATCGATCCGAACAACAAGTTTACGGCTTACGTCAGCTTTACAAGCTTCTCGCCCCCGGCGGGACAGCAGATTTTCAAAACCACAAACCTTAACGCTGCCGTTCCAACCTGGACGCCGGCGAGCAACGGCATTCCCCAGGTACCGGTCAGCGGACTGGCAATCGATCCGCAAGACTCGAATTCGATTTATGCTGCGACGGAAATCGGTGTCTATCACTCAGGCGACGGCGGGGCGAGCTGGATGCCTTACGGGATCGGGTTGCCGCGCGTGGCTGTGTTCGATGTGAAGATTTCCAATGTGCAGCGCTACCTGCGTATCGCCACTCACGGTCGCGGCATTTGGGAGATAGGCATTCCCGGACGCCAACTGCCAGTGCTTCGCAATGGCGGCGCCACCATCACCGACGAGGGTTGTCAGCCAGGTAATGGCGTGATTGATCCGGGCGAAGATGTAACGGTGAGCTTCGGCGTCACTAACATCGGTCCCGGACCCACCAACAATTTAGTCGTCACACTCCTGCCTACAGGAGGCGTGACCTTTCCGAGTGGACCGGAGAATTATGGCCAGGTCGCCTCTGGTGCGACTGGCTTCGGTTCATTCCATTTCTCAAACGACGCCGGTTGTGGCGACACGATTACCTTAACCTTCCATCTTCAGGATGGCGACCTGGATCTGGGTAACGTGAGCATTCCGTTTACGCTGGGAGTGCTGGTGAATTCTGCTCCCACCTTTACCGAAAACTTTGATGGTGGTGCTGTGCCGGCTCTGCCCGCGGGTTGGACCACGGCGCGAAGCAGCGCGGCGGCGAACACTGCGGCGCTCTGGGTAACGTCGACAACCACCCCGGATACAGCTCCGAACTCGGCCTTTGGAGCGGGTGGCACAGTAGCAAGCGATTCTTCTTTGACGTCGCCGGTAATTGCTATTCCCAACGCTCCAGCGTTTGGCACTAATCCGTCAGTACGTTTGACGTTTAGAAACAACTACAACACGGAGGCCGGCTTTGACGGAGGCAGGTTGGAGATCAGTATCAACGGCGGTCCTTTCGTGGAAGTCACTGCCGCTGGCGGTAGTTTCGTGGAAGGAGGCTATAACAGCACCATCGGTGTTACCGATAGCATCTTTACCGGTCAGCCGGCCTGGACCGGGAGTTCCGGCGGCTACATTACGACCACGGTCAATCTGCCTCCAGCCTCTTATGGTCAGAATGCGCAGCTCAGATGGCATACTGCCTATGACACTGGTACTAATCCGGGCGGCATGCGAATAGACACGATTTCCATCTATGCGAGTACGCGCGTTTGTTGCAGCGGGACGTGTACATTTTCGTGTCCTGCGAATATCACCGTCTCGAATGATCCGGGAGTCTGCGGCGCTGTAGTTACTTACGCGACGCCGACCGAAACCGGTAACTGCGGCGGTACGATTACGTCGGACCATCCTTCCGGTTCTACATTCCCGGTGGGTACAACCACTGTCACGCTAACCGACACCAGGCTGGACGGCACCAAAACGACGTGTTCGTTTACCGTGACTGTAAACGACACGGAGCCTCCAGCCGTTAGTGCTGCCACAGTTGATACGCCGACCTTGTGGTCACCGAATCACCAGATGGTTCCGATTACAGTCAATTACACTGCGACCGACAACTGTTCGGTGAACTGCGTATTGACCGTGACCAGCAACGAGCCAATCAATGGTTTGGGTGATGGGGATACTGCCCCTGACTGGGAGGTCATTGATGCTCACCACTTGCTCTTGCGTTCAGAGCGTTCAGGTAAGGGCAGTGGTCGCGTCTACACGATCACCGTCACTTGCACTGATGCATCTGGCAACAAGGTTGTGCGTACTGTTACAGTAACGGTGCCGCAAAGTCAGAAGTGAAACCAGGCCCTGGCCCAAAAGCCTGAATAGAACGGGGCGACGGTTCCGACGATCCGTCGCCCTTTTTCTTTGAGCAGCGCCTCGGGCATACTGTCTTTCAGGAGTCTCGACAGTTGCTAAATCATTATCATTGCCAAAAGCTTCTTTTCTTAGGTCTCTGTATCTTCCTGATCGGAGGAGCGATGGTGTTGGCGACCACGCTGGACAAGCCTCGTGAGGATGACGACTCGGCGCCTTCAAAGAATTTCAGTTGCCTGCCGAAGGATGTTCGTATCGATGAAGTTGTTTCGTTTGACGTCGAGGGAAAATCGAACGTAACCGTTAAGAGGAAGCTCATCGAATTGAAAGCTCGCTGCCGCAGAGGAAAACTAGTCGACGCCAAAGGCAGAGAGATTAGATTTTTTCGAATCTCATGCTGGGGGAATCCACCGGAGGACTATTTGGAAATTCAGAAACGCGAAGGCGAAGAGCTGGCGGAACTCAAAAAGCACTACTCAGTAATCGAGTTTGGTTGCGATCCGATGATTCATTAACCAACTGGTATGGCTTGTCATTCACAGAGTGCCAGGTGCTTCTTAGTGTCCAATTAATGCCCAACGGTGTGGTGCTGATTAACACAAAAGGAGGGAGCCAAGCCAACACCGCTGTGGGATTGGTTTGCAAGAAGATTGAATTTATTAGATGTGTCAGCGCCAGTCGTCGATAAGATAGACACCAGGTCGGTTGTATCCGGCGTCGTTGGGCTTACTCATAACAACGCCCTGGATGTCCGTCCTAAATCCACGTGCGAGCATCTGCCGGTACGCTTCATGACGTGCCGTATTGACTCCAGCGACGAGACGCGACACGCGCTGGGCCAAAGCCATTTCCTCACAGGCGAAGATCAATTGATTGAAGTGCTGCTCGGCAGCAGGTCCCGGACGCACCGCGCCAAACTTGACGTAGCAAACGCCGCTTCCGGCTTCTGTGCCGGGTCCCACATGACAGACAGCCAGTGCCACCAACTTGCTGTCATCCCATAAGAGGATCGTGTCGCCCAGATTTTGTGCAGCGACGGCGCGAATTTCACGCGTGACGTCTAAGCCTTCATAAATCGCATCCGTAACTTCGCGGCTCATACTCAAGATGGCGTCTCGTTCACTGGCGGGCACTTCCGACAACCTGGTCCACTGCGCGGTGTTCTTCACTGGCTCGACTGGCCTTGACATGATGGCGGTTAGAAATCGCGGCCAAAATCCGAAGCGCTGATAAAGACCGATATGCTTTGTGCTCTGCGGGAAAGTGAACAGACCAGCGTGCCTCGTTTCCCAGTTATCAAAGAGGTCGATAACCGGCTCCATTAGACGCTTGGCGACGCCGCGGTCCCAAAAATCCGGTCGCACCGTGAGGGGACCAAAGAAGCCGACACTCCCCCAGTTAGTTGCGAAATTCGAACCGATAACTTCCCCGGCAACCTCAGCAGCAAAAGCATTCTGCGGATTGGCGAGCCAGCGGTTTCGGACGTAGGCGGCGTCTCCCATGAAAGCCATCGGGTCTGGCAGACCGATGAATGTTCCAAACGCGAGTCGCATGATGGAATCGGCAGTCGAGAGTTCAGTCTCCGCAAGCGGACGTACGTTAATGTCAGGTGTCGTTCCTGTCATCTTGGATTGTGGTTTCATAATTGCTCACCTCAATTCTGGAATAACGACTAAAGTGTGCAACTCCGCGCCGGATAAAGCAAAGAGTGACGCGCATACCGACGACGAGTTATTAACGGCGTGGATCGTGATGAAATCATGCGCGCGCTGCAAGCCTTCCAGGCAGCCGGACTCGAATATGTGCTCATCGGTGCGGCCGCAATGGGATTTCACGGTCTCGTGAGAGCAACTCAGGATCTAGATCTTTTATTCGACCCACGACTGAGAACATTGAGCGGTTAAGGAACGCATTGCGAGCGGTATACGAGGGTGAATTCCGCAGATCATGGATTGAATTTTGCCAAACTAGATCGGATCGCGCAGATCTCAGACAGTCTCGCGTCGACGCACAGAGCTATTTGATGGCCCCGGTTTGAGAGCCGGGGCCTTCGAGTATTTGGCTCACTGAGACAAGACGGTCTGGTCCGCCAACAACTCACCTTCAACTATTGCAACCTGAGGTAAAGCCAGTATCCTGGTAGTCCTTTATCGCACGTTTAGTGTCACGTATTCGCACGGCGTGGGGAGAGCCAAGGCGCGCTAAACCTCAGTGAAACAACACGCCCAGCGAAAACCGGACAAAGTCACGCCTGCTTGTAACTGAGTCCTGAATGAAGACGGGATTGTAATCGAGCGATCCGCGAATGCTTATTCTCTTGGTCGTGCGGATATCCAGACCTCCACCCAATGCCAGAGCGAATCCGTTCTGGCCCTTCTCCAGGAGAGCAAAGGTGGGTGGCCCAGGCGTGCTGAACCGCGCGCTCGTGTGCGCCGCACCTCCGAGCACGTAGCCGAACGGCGTGAAGCGTGTGCTGTTGCGGGCTTTGAATTCCGGTCCCGCTAGAAAGTTATACACTCTGGTCCTGAGTTGGAGGTCTTGCGTCGCGGTTGTACAGGTGGGATTGCAAAAGGTCACGAAGCCGCTGCCGTTACTGTTATTGAAGTGGGCTGAGAAGTCGGCTTTCAGGCCGATATACCTGGTGAAATTCCGTGTCACCGAGGCTTCAAAGCCGTTGTTGTTAGTTGCATAGCTACCCCCAATTGTCAGGTTGTTTGTGAATCCAATCGCGTTGGTGAAGTCTCCCAGTGCGGAATACCCTAAGAAAAACTCGAACTTGGGGTACTCATCTGTCTTGCCACTTTGCGCCAACGCGCCGACGGTGGGACACATAAGAAGACCCACACCAAGCAGTAACCGGAAAGCCAAAGTTCTTTTTGTTCGCATTTTGTTTTCTCCTTTGAGCGAGGTTGTGCTTTCGTTTTTAGGGAGGCAGGAGAGATTGCCTTTGCTTTCAGTTGCTTCTAAACTTTCCGAGCTTCTGGAACCATACGAATAGACACAAAAAGATGCGTTTTGGGGACCGGGTGAAGCTGACGGTTTGATGACCCTTGAAAATTCCTCAGCATTCTTGTTTGACGACCTCAGAGTCGAGCGGACGATGTTCTGCGCCTTTCACTCTGTCCGGCGACAAATTGCAAGCGATAACCAAACACACGGGAGACAAATCGTGGCCCGGCTATGCACCTCAGTGAGCATTCGGAAACAGGGCCAACATCTACGTAATGGAGATTAGATAAGCAGCCAACGGAATACCGCATTTTAGTTAGCTCATTTAAGGCGCCGACTATGAGGATGAACTCGACAATGAAAGCCATCAGGGCGTTGTTCTTGCTCGTCATTCCGGTCGCCGTGGCAGCTCATCCGGGCGGAGGGCTTATCGCCCTGGATGCGAATACGGTGATCTTTGGCGACTCGATGTATAACGCTGTCTGGCGGCTGGAGAAGGGCAGGAAGCCGGTGGCGTTAGTGAAGAACTTTCACGCACATTGGACCACTCGCGGGCTGGATGGGGAGGTCTATTCCGAATCGTTTCAGGAGATGGGCGGTGCCCTTTTTCGGATTCCTCTCGACGGCGGTAAGCACGTCAAGGTTGCTGAGGAATCGGATATTGAGGCGTTAGTATTCGCGGTCGGCAAACGCGGTGAGATCATCTTCCAAAAGGGTGCGCTCATCATGGAACGGTCTGCGGACCGACAGATGAGGCGCTTCCGAGGCTCCGGGGAAATCGCAAAGGGCGAACCGCCTCTGCAGCAGGTTATCGCCTACCACTGGACGGTGGATGAAACACTGTACCTCTCCGATGGAAATTATCTTCGGCGTGTAGGCACAGACGGTGTGATCCGACTTGTAGCGCGAATCCAGGGCGACCTGATCCAGCCGAAGATCTGGAACTCGACTGGAGCCCCTCGAATTTGGAGTATTGCGACCGACGGACGTAACCGTATCTATACCGCGCTTCCTGATATCGGTCAGGTTGTTCGGATCGATCCCGACGGTTCGCAGCACGTCATCGATCGGAGCGCGGGTGGCTGGCGGGTCACAGCGGTGGCGACATTCGGCGATTCTGTCTTTCTGCTCGAGAGTAGCGACTCGACCAACGCCGGCCAGCGCGTGCGAGTGATCCGCGATTCCGGAGCAGTGGAGTTGTTGGGCCAGATCGAGCCTTAGCGGTGCGCGCGGCGTTAGTCCCTGAGAACCGTAGGTAAATGCCAAACAGGAGAATCCATTTGTCATCACGTTGGGGTCGCATAATCCTGACGATGGTCTCGCTGTTTGTAAGTCTTGCAGTCGCGGAAGTATTTACCCGAGTCTTGCTCCCGAGGCCGGACTTTCAAAAAATTCCAACTCACAGCCCTATCATTCCACATCCCACACGAGAATTCGCCTATGCTCCGAATAATCCCGGATTTACGAACTCATTGGGCCTGCGCGATGACCCAATCGAGCCTGGCGAGAAGGTAGATATATTGGCAGTTGGGGATTCATTTACAGTGGGTGGTGGACTCCCACTGGAGGACGCCTGGCCATCCCAATTGGAATTGTCAATCAATTCAGCATCAATCTTGCCGGACCGCGTTAGAGTCGTGAATGGCGGCGTCGCAGCTTACAGCCTCAGACAGATCCGTCTGATGACCGAAGAATTGGCCCAACAGCTCAAGCCGAAAGTTATCGTTTGCGGCGTGTTCTCTTCTCGTTACTGGAGAATAAATGATCCGTATATTTACTTTCACGGACTGGCAATCCGGCGAAGCGAAACACAGAACATGAAAGTCGTAAATGGCGGGATCATTTATACGCCGTTTAGGCCAGGCTGGTTGAAGTCTCTTGATTTCTTTTTAGCCGATCACTTTTACTTTGGCGCGCACATCCTGAGGGCAGCGCGGTCCGTTGCCATAACAGCAAGGGATTATCTCCGGGGGAATTCTTCTCAACCAACTTCATCAGAGGTTGAGAAGTTGCTAACGCCACTGTTAGAAGAAATCGAGAAGATACGTGAGCTGTGTGCTTCTTCGCATATCCCATTAGTCGTCATGCTCGTCAATGAGCAGGACGAAGACGGAAGTTTCAAACCGATTGAGAAACAGTATAACGAAGTGGTTAAGTCGTTTTGTCGGGATCGAGGAGTAACGGTCGTAGATCCGTTACCTATCTTTGAAGAATCAGCCGGCGGGAAACCGATATACAGGCAGGAGCATGATCATCACTGGTCAAGCCTGGCTCAGAAAGTAGCAGCCAAAGAGGTGTTGAGAGTCTTAACGCAGGAAAATATTTTGACTGGCGGGCCGGAGCGGCAGTCGATTAAGTAGAGCGGTGATACCGTCGAAGACTAGGAAAGAATTTTGATCCACTTATTAGCCCGTGCGTGACTCACAGGCTAATGGCAGGCTATTCTAAACGCTGTGGACCGTGACGAAATCATGCGCGTGCTGCGAGCGTTTGAAGCTGCTGGGCTTGAGTATGTGCTAATCGGCGCATCTGCGATGGGGTTTCACGACTTGGTTCGGGCAACGGAAGATGTCGATCTGTTCATTCGTGCGACGCCCGAAAATGTCGAGAAACTCCGAGCCGCATTGCGAACTGCGTACGACGGCGACCCGAACGTCAGCGAGATCTCTTCGGCTGATCTGCTCGGTGATTATCCAGCCGTTCGTTACTATCCGCCGACTGGAGACTTGTACTTTGACGTGCTAACGCGCCTCGGCGAAGTATCAAGTTTTGAAACGGTTGACAGTGAGGTCAAAGACATTGATGGCACGTCGGTGAGGGTCGCGACGCCGGCAGCTCTCTACCGTATGAAGAAGGACACCGTTCGCCCACAGGATCGAGTCGACGCTGCGGCGTTGCGCGAACGCTTCAATTTAAAAGACGATGAGTGATAGACGCGTACAGAAATTCCGCTCGATTGAGGAGATGAACAAGACGCCGGTGCGCTCCTCAGCAGAACCCTCTTTTGAGCGGTTCCTGCGACATTGTGCCAGGTGGTGGGCCATCGCGCCAAAGCGCTATCCTCGCGGCGTCTTTAAGTTTCGCAGTATCGAAGAGGCGCAGCAGGCTCGTGTCCAACATTCACCCCTGAAGAGGGAAGAGTCTTAAATTGATTTAGGGCTCTTCCTTTTCTTTTCAACATGATCAATTCTTTCCATATTATGAACACACTCAGCTACTTTAATTATTAACTCTTATCGGAGTGTCGCAGGATGAAGCCATTCGCACAGCGCTTTCTAAATGCAGCAAAAACACGAGGCCCACTGTGTCTCGGAATCGATCCAACGCCTCAGTTACTGAAAATGTGGGGGTTGACTGACAGCGCCGACGGGCTGGCAAAAATGTGCGAGATCGTCGCGGCGGCCGCTGGCGACACGCTCGCCATTGTCAAACCTCAAATCGCATTTTTCGAGCGGTTCGGCTCTAGTGGGATCAAGGTTCTGGAGTCTCTCATCCGGCAATTTCATCAACAAGATACCCTCGTACTTGTGGACGCAAAGAGAGGCGACATTGGCAGCACCGTCGAAGCTTATGCACAGGCGATACTCGGCGAGCAAAGCGCACTCGGAGCCGACGCCATTACCGTTCACGCCTATCTCGGCTTCGGCTCGCTCATGCCGCTACTTCAGCACGCACGGGCAGTTGGCGCCGGCGTTTTCGTCGTAGTTCGCTCTTCCAATCCTGAAGGTGAACTGTTGCAGCGCGCCATGGTTGAAGGCGGCCGCACCGTTGCGGATCACCTCGCGGACGAAATTACGGCATTCAACGAACATGACGGCGAGTTGGGTATTGTGGGAGCCGTCATAGGAGCAACTCTTACCGACGACATCCGGCCCACGCTAAACCGTCTGAAACGATCATTGATTCTCGCTCCCGGTATCGGACATCAAGGTGCAACTTTCGAGGATCTTCTGGCACGGTTCCAGGAACATTCCGTGCGCGCGATTCCCTCAGCGTCACGGTCTATTCTGAGTCATGGACCAGGAGTTGACGCGTTACGACTTGAGATCGAAAAGCAAAGTGAACTAGCCCGTATTCTGGTCAACTCGGCCACTGCAGTTAAGGCAGATTCTTCAAAAGCATAATTACTTAAAGGGAAAAGCGATGAAGTCGGTGATCGGGCTTGGAAAGGGTCAGTACCACCTGCGGTAGCGGGTGGGTCACTCCAGGGCTCCAAAATCATTAGCAATATCGCACGCCGATCATCGACCCACCCGCTACCGCAGGTGGTACTGACCTCTTCCAAGCATACTTTTGAAGCAAAGCCGCGGTTAGTCATACTTCCTTCTTCTTAGCCTCACCAATCAAATCACGCCATGAGTCCGCGAGTGTTTGGCGTTCGCGATCTGTATTGAATCGGAGCGACGGCGCTAATAGCACAGAGCAGGGCAATCGTTACTTTCGATTAGGGTAAGTTTGCCCGAGTAGTAAGTTCTTGAAAAAACAGGCTGTAGTTTACGTCACCATCACTTACGTGGGCAGAATGCCCCGCTTGAGAATCGAAACAATAACAAAACCATCAATGATTTTAAGTGCACAGTAAATGCATAGACGTTGGTCGAGGAAATAATGAGAAGCGATCCTGCCAGAGAACAGCAAGAGGCTTGTTATCACATTCTCGCCTATCTCGCCGACAATCCCGAGGCTGGCGATACTTTCGAGGGGATCGTCGAGTGGTGGTTGCTGCATCAGCGGATTAAGTACGAAACACGAACCGTCTCCGACGCAGTAAACAAACTCATTGACGAGGGATTGATTCAGGAAGAGAAAGGGTCCGATGCAAGGGTGGTTTATCGGGTCCATCGGGGTGCTCGCCACGTTCAGAACATTCAAGAGAGACTGAGTCAAATCAGAAACTCATTGGATGACTAAGTAGTAGCGCTTGATTTCGGTTCCTGCTCGTCGCGAAGCGTAACCAGGACGTAGTGTGCCCGCTCGCAAAATTTGGATCGCAACGAGCTAAGCGGTTCAAAGTGCGGCAGCTTTGTTCAAAGTTTTATGAGGAGAAAAACGATGGCTGAAGAAAGAGAGGATGCGACGATTTACAGCGTGGTCATCAACCATGAGGAACAGTATTCCATTTGGCCGGCAGATCGCGCGAACCCGACAGGTTGGACCAGCGTCGGAAAGACCGGTTCGAAAGCTGAGTGTCTGGCCTGCATCAAGGAAGTTTGGACAGACATGCTGCCACTAAGTTTGAGAAAGCGAATGGCTGAACAGGCCCGGGCAGCGTCATAAGAGTTTCAAGGACTCGGGTTGTTCAGTTGCTGCCGACTGACGCTTGCTTCAGGAATCTGGCAACGAGGTGAACGAGACAGCCTGCTTTACGTTAAATCCACCTTGCGTCGACCGGACAACCCGAGCTCAGTATTTATCTTCTCTGTTCAACCTCTGTGTTCTCATGGTCTCTGGGTTCACAACTACTAAATAAGAAGACTAACCACGAGAGACACAGAGAACACAGAGGTTGCACAGAGAAGAACCAATTAGATCCCGCAGCTAACCCCTCAACAACTAACAGTCTCAAACCCGACTAAACCAAGGACACCTACATGAACTCATCTAACTCTCTGATTCGCCTCGCCGGCGTAACTAAAGCTTTTTACACCGACGAAGTCGAGACACATGCGCTTTCCGGAATCTACCTGGACATCTATAAAGGCGAATACATTTCCATCGCCGGTCCCTCGGGCTGTGGCAAGTCTACGCTGTTATCGATTATCGGCTTGCTCGACACACCGAGCGGTGGCGAGTACATGCTCAACGACAGTCCGGTTGAGAATCTTTCCTTCCGTGACCGCGCGACCATTCGCAATCACGAGATCGGTTTCATTTTCCAAAGCTTCAATCTGATTGGTGATCTCACCGTCTATCAGAACGTGGAGCTGCCGCTGATCGTGCGCCGGATGAGGGCGAGCGAGAGAAAGCAACGGGTACAGGAAGCGCTGGAGCGCGTCGGTATGGGTCATCGAGCTCAGCATTTCCCCCACCAGCTTTCGGGTGGTCAGCAACAGCGTGTCGCAGTGGCGCGCGCCGTTGGCGGACAACCGAGCCTCCTGCTGGCTGATGAGCCCACCGGCAATTTGGATTCAACTAACGGCGAAGCAGTGATGGAACTCTTGCATGAACTGCATCGTGGCGGCGCGACAATTTGCATGGTGACGCACGACTCGCGTTACGCACACCACGCCGATCGAATTATTCACCTGTTTGATGGGTGCGTCGTTGAAGAAGAAGTCACAGTTGATGAACAGGTCGCGCAAGTTGCTTAACGCGGTCTGGCTTTTACGTCCCTGAAAGATGAGGAAAGAGAAATGGCGATTCGACATCTACTTTCGATAGCGCAGCTTGGTCCGCAGAATCTGGCTTATCTCGTGAATCGTTCCGTAAGTTTTGCAACTGGAGACGCAGGCCACACGCGCGCACTGAGCGGTAAAAATATCGGCATATATTTCACCGGCACATCAACGCGCACTCGCACCTCCTTTACCGTTGCGGCGCTTCGCAGTGGAGCCGGAACCATAACTTATGGCTCTCATGATTTGCAGATCGCGACCGGCGAGACGATCAGCGATACGGCCCGCGTGCTGTGTGGTTTCTTAGACGCGCTCGTAATTCGGACCAACGGTTCGATTGCAGAAATGCAGGCATTCGCCCAGCAGGATGAAATGGCGATTATCAACGCCATGAGCGAGAACGAACATCCCACGCAAGCGATTGCGGACCTATCGACGATCAAAGAGACGTTCAATCGTCTGGATGATATCCACGTGCTTTATCTGGGCGAGGGCAACAACACGGCTGCATCTCTGGCGCTGGCTGTCGCTCTGACTCCGGGTATGCAACTTACGTTAGTCACACCCGAGGGTTACGGATTGCCTGAGAATGTAATTGAAAATGCTCAGAACCTGGCCCGCGAGCATGGCGGCATCATCGAACACCACCACGATGTGAACCGCTTACCAGTGGGAGTTGATGCTGTCTACACGACGCGTTGGCAAACCATGGGAGTAGCGAAAGCAGAAGCTGGCTGGGAGACAAAATTTGCGCCATACGCAGTAACGCCTGAGCTGATGTCCCAGGTTTCAAAACCGAGCACGATTTTCCTTCATGACTTACCTGCGGTGCGGGGGGCTGATGTGTTTGACGAGGTGCTCGATGGTCCACAGAGTCGCGCATTTCGTCAGGCACGTCACAAGTTGTTCAGCGCGATGGCTGTCCTTGAATGGTGTGTCGTTGGCGCAAACGGTATCGATAACGACATTGTCAACAGTATTAGCAACCGGTTCGAGGATGAACGCAGCTTGATCGCGTACTGAGGTATTCCTACATTCAATTAAAACTGGAGAGAGGGTCAGTCATGAGTAATGACGACATATTGATTCTAAAAGGGCAGGAAGTGGCGACACTTTTGAACGGGCGTGAGGTCCAGATCGTCGAAGCCGTACGGGCGGCTTACAAAGCTCACGCAGAGGAAAAGAGCTCTTTGCCTCATTCGATCTTTCTGAGATTCCCAGACAACGAGAAGGACCGGATCATAGCCCTGCCGGCTTATCTCGGCGACGGTTTTAGTGTGGCCGGTATCAAGTGGATCTCTTCGTTCACAGGTAACGTGAGTAAAGGGATGGATCGGGCCTCGGCTGTTTTGATACTCAATTCGACCGAGACCGGCCGCGCCCAGGCAATCATGGAGGGTTCCATCATCAGCGCCAAGCGCACGGCCGCGAGTGCTGCTCTGGCTGCTGCCACTTTACTGGCGGGACGAGAAGTCACGAGTGTGGGAATGTTGGGCTGTGGTCCAATCAATTACGAGACGGCCCGATTTCTCCGCGTGGTCTGTCCATCATTGAAGAAGCTGATGGTCTTCGATCTCAGCACCGACCGCGCTAATCAGTTCAAAGCGTTTTGCCAGGACATGTTTGAAGAAATTGTCGTGGCGAAAGATCCTCGCGACATTTTCAGGAACAACATGCTCACTGCATTTGCTACCACTGCCATCAAACCGCACATCTTCGATCTTGAAGATTGCGCGCCGGGAAGCATCATCCTGCATACGTCATTGCGCGATCTTTCTGCCGAGGTGATTCTCTCTGCTGACAACGTGGTGGATGATGTAGACCACGTGAGTCGGGCTCAAACTTCGATTCACCTGGCTGAACAAGCCGTCGGCAATAGATCCTTCATTCGCTGCACTCTCGGCGAGATTTTATTGGGACGAGCCCAGGCGCGCGAGAGCAATGAAGCGATAACTATCTTCAGTCCTTTCGGACTCGGCATTCTCGATATGGCCGTTGGCAAACTCGCATATGATCTCGGTATGGAAGAGAACGTCGGCGCTACCATCACTTCTTTCCTGCCCATGCCGTGGATGGAAAAAGCGAACCGGGCCGCAGTGCCTGCCTAAAATCGGAGGCCCGCCATGATGAATCCCGCAATAAAAGAGCAAAGTCTGAAGAAGCTCGGGTCACTCAAGCGAAGAGCTGTGACTTCGTCAGGTGAAGGACTGGTTAAGACAGAGTTCCTGCCGGGCAAGAGTCTTCCGTTAGTGATTCAACCGCTCATGGCCGGGATCAATCTGACGGATTGGGTAGCGAGTCATAAGGATCTGGTCCAACAGGTCTTATTGGACACAGGCGCGCTCCTTTTTCGGAATTTTAAGATCAGGGATGCGGCAGAGTTTGAGAATGTAGTCAGGGCCGCTTCCAATACAGACTTACTGCCATATCGCGAACGTTCGTCTCCGCGCAGCCGGGTTGAAGGAAATGTCTACACGTCTACGGACTATCCATCCGACCAGAGCATCTTCCTGCACAACGAAAACTCTTACCAGCACATCTGGCCGATGAAGATCTTCTTCTACTGTGCACGCGCCGCGGAAGAGGGAGGCGAGACGCCGATTGCTGATACCCGTCGCATCTACCAGCAAATTCCTGACAGCATCAAGCAACGCTTCGTCGAGAAAAAGTGGATGTACGCGCGCAATTTCAATGGCCGCTTTGGACTACCCTGGCAGACAGTGTTTCAAACTGAAGATAAAGCCAGGGTTGAAGAATACTGCCGCAGCAATGGCATTGAAGTGGAATGGAAAGACGGTGACCGGCTGAAGACGTGGGCCATTCGTCCGGCAGTAGTCAAACATCCGCGCACCGGTGAATACCTCTGGTTTAATCACGCCACGTTTTTTCATGTCACAACTCTGGCGCCGTCAGTTCGCGACGTGTTCATGGAGACAATGAAAGAAGAAGATCTCCCGACGAATACTTACTATGGCGATGCTTCTCCGATTGAGCCTGAAACTTTGGATGAACTCCGGCGGATTTATGATGCGGAAACCGTCATGTTTCCGTGGCAGGAGGGAGACATCCTCATGCTCGACAACATGCGTGTGGCCCACGGCCGCGCTCCTTACTGCGGCGCCCGCCAGATCCTTGTCGGAATGACCGAGCCCTTCACTCGCAACGATTCTTAATTAGCTATCTAACTGTAGTGTTTCAGTTTGAAGATACGCCGTAGGCGTTCGCTAATTTGAGCCCTGGGTTGGAGCGCCAGCGACAACCCAGGGACCATTCACAAAAAACAGCGGAACCCTGAAAGGGTTCGCCAACCGCCGAACCCCTTCAGGGTTTCATCGCTAAATATAAATCGTAACCAGGGTTCTCGCTTCGCTTCGAACCCGGGGCTGAAATTAGCGAACGCCTACGGGCGTATTTTCAATACGCTATCTAACTCTTCCTCTAACCGCACACAGAACAACCAGGTGCATGGTTTATGTCCAGCCCAACGTCGCTCAATTCCAATAACTTGTCAGAACAGTTTTACCAACCCGCAACTTTGATCGAGTTGCTGCGTTGGCGAGCACTGTCCGAGCCAAACAAGGTCGGCTATATCTTCCTTGCAGACGGAGAGTCGCAGGAAGTTAGTCTGACCTACGGCGAGCTGGACCAGAAGGCGCGAGCGATTGCCGCTCAACTGCAGCGATCGAGTGTGCGCGGCGATCGCGCGCTGCTGCTCTATCCTCCGGGACTCGACTACGTCGCGGCGTTCTTCGGTTGTTTGTATGCCGGGCTGATCGCCGTTCCCGCCTACCCACCCGATCCTTCAAAGTTCAGCCGCAGCCTGCCACGCCTGCAAACGATGGTTGCCGATTCACGCGCGACCGTAACTCTAACTCCGGAAGCGATTCTGACCAGGGCCAGCGCGCTCCTCGAAGAGTCACCGCTGCTTCAGTCTTTGCACTGGATGTCGTTCGATCAGATACCGAAGGGTCAAGAAGACGAGTGGCAGGAAAGCTTCGGAAACAGCAGCGATCTGGCGTTTCTACAATACACGTCCGGTTCGACTGGAGCTCCCAAAGGCGTGATGCTCAGTCACGAAAATCTGCTGCACAACGCCAGCCTCGTCTATCACGGTGTTGAGCACACCAGTACCGATAAATACGTTTCGTGGCTTCCGACTTTCCACGACATGGGATTCATGGCCGGAATCCTGCAACCACTCTATGCCGGAATCCCGGTGGTCTCGATGTCGCCAGTCGCGTTCCTGCAACGCCCGCTTCTCTGGCTGCAAGCAATCTCACGCTACCAGGGAACGACGAGCGGTGGTCCAAACTTCGCTTACGATCTCTGCCTGCGCAAGATCACACCCGAACAACGAGCGGAACTCGATCTCAGTCGCTGGACAGTAGCTTTCAACGGCGCCGAACCGATTCGCCCGGACACTCTGGAAAGATTTGCCGAAGCGTTTGCGCCGTGCGGCTTCCGGCGCGAGGCTTTCTATCCGTGTTATGGATTGGCTGAAGCGACTCTCATCGTAACTGGCAGCGCGAAGGCGAAACCACCGGTGGTGAAGAACGTTGCTGCGCATGCGCTGGAGAACAATCGCGCAGTCGAAGCAGCGAGCGACGATGAAGCCCATCCGATGGTGGGATGCGGTCACGTGTTGTTGGACCAGAAGGTAGCAGTGGTCCATCCGGAAACACTGACGCAATGCAGGCCCGGTGAAGTGGGCGAGATCTGGGTCTCAGGATCGAGTGTTGCTCAAGGGTACTGGGGCAAACCTGAGGAATCGGAACAAACCTTCCACGCTTACACCCTTGACACCGGTGAAGGTCCTTTTCTGCGGACCGGTGATCTGGGATTTATGAGCGACGGCGAACTCTATGTGACGGGAAGGCTCAAAGACCTGATCATCATTCGTGGTCTCAATCATTATCCGCAAGATATCGAGTCGTCGGTTGAACGAAGCCATCCAGCGCTGCGCCCGGGTTGTGGCGTGGCGTTCTCCATCGAAGCCGAGGGCGAAGAGCGACTCGTGATCGTGCAGGAGATCGATTATCGACAGCAGCCGGACGTGACTAAGGTGCTGGAAGGCATCCGCGCCGCAGTTGCCGAGGAGCACGAACTTCAAGTCTACGCAATTGCATTAATCAAAGCCGGACGAATTCCCAAAACTACCAGTGGCAAGCTTCAACGTCGGGCCAGCCGGGCGGCATTCCTCGGTGGAAAGTTGGACGTTATCGCCGAGTGGCGCGCCAATTCAGCGGCAACGGCTCAGAAGAGCGAGACGCCTGCTCCGCAACATACGGAACTCGGCATCGCTGGTTGGCTCGTTTCGCAGGTGGCTGCGAAGCTTGGCACTACGTCTGATCAGTTAGGCATCAGTCAACCCATCGCGCGATACGGATTAGACTCACTGGCTTCCATCGAGTTGATGCACAGCATTGAGACCGAATTCGGCGTGGTATTGCCCCTCACGAGCTTCCTGCAAAGCTACAGCATTGCCGAACTCGCCACTCAAATCTCCCAGCTCGTAAAAGCAGCTTCATCGCAGCCGCAAGGCCTGGTCTCCTCCAGAGTGACTGAATTTCCACTCTCCTACGGTCAGCGCGCGCTGTGGTTCCTGCACAAGCTCGCGCCTGAAAGTTCTGTCTACAACATTTCTGCGGCAGTAAAGATAGAAGCCAGCCTTGACGTCGATCAGTTTCGGCGCGCCTTTGAAGAGATCGTTGATAGGCATGAGGTGCTGAGGACGACGTTCTCAGTGGTGGACGGCGAGCCAGTGCAAAGAGTGCACGAAGATCGCGCCTTTGATTTTCGTGAAGAAGATGCGGTGGGCTGGAGTGAAGAGTTGCTCCGTCGTCAGTTGGTATTCGACGCGAATCACCCGTTCGACCTGGAGCATGGGCCAGTGCTCAGAGTGTCGCTCTATCGCAGATCAAGTGACGAGTACGTCTTACTGCTGGTGGTCCATCACATTGCCGCTGACTTTTGGTCGCTGGCAGTGATACTGAATGAACTTAGCGAGCTGTACACTGCGAAGGGCGCGCGAGTTAACCTGAGCTCACCGAAGTTTACCTACGCAGACTACGTTCGATTTCAGACGGAGACTCTAACGAGCGGTGAAGGGGAGCGGCTTTGGACTTACTGGCAAAAGCAATTGGACGGAGTTCCTCAGGTTCTGAACCTGCCGACGGATCGTCCCAGACCGCCGGTGCAAACCTATCGCGGCAGTTCATTCACGTTCAAGGTAAACGCGGAGCTGACGAACAGGCTGAAAGAGTTGGCCCAGAATAGCGGGACCACGCTTTACATGACGTTGCTCGCGTCGTTCCAACTGGTCATACATCGCTACACGAACCAGGATCAATTCCTGGTTGGCTCACCAACAGCCGGCCGCAGCCGCGCCGGCCTCGCCGATCTGGTCGGCTACTTTGTTAATCCGGTCGCGCTGCGCGCAGACTTTTCTCAAGATTTAACCTTTGCTGAGTACCTCGGCAGAGTGCGCGAAACTGTTCTGGGAGCTTTCGAGCATCAGGACTTTCCGTTTCCATTGTTGGTGGAGCGTCTACAACCCGAGCGAGATCCAAGCCGCTCGCCGCTGTTTGAAGTAGTATTCGCGCTCCAGAAAACGCATGGACCGGCGGGCAACAGCCTGTCGTCATTCGCGCTCGGTGAGTCGGGCGCGCACTTCCAGCTCGGCGATCTGCCGCTGGCAACGCTGGCTTTGGATGAGCGTGTGGCCCAGTTCGATCTGACGCTCATGATGTCAGAAGACGAAGACACGCTCGCAGCTTCTTTGCAGTACAACGCAGACCTTTTCGATCCCCAGACCGCGGAGCGCATCGCGACGCACTTCCAGACCTTGCTGGAAGCGGTAGTCACAGATCCGCAACAGCCCTTCTCGGCTCTCCCACTTTTGCCCCCGTCCGAATCGCAACGGATGCTCGTCGAATGGAACGACACCAGTTGCGATTACGCAGCCGACACTTGCGTTCATTCACTCTTCGAAGCACAGGTTCAGCAAACGCCCGACGCAATCGCAGTAGCTTGCGGCCAACAGTCGTTGACGTATCAGGAGTTGAATGCCCGAGCTAATCAATTGGCGCATTATCTCCGTCGACTGGGTGTTGGACCGGAAGTGCCCGTCGGCATCCTGATGGAACGTTCGATCGAATCGGTGGTCAGTATCCTCGCCGTGTTGAAGGCTGATGGCGCTTATCTTCCACTCGATCCCGCATACTCTCACGATCGGTTAACGTTCATGCTCGAGGATGCGGGCGCGCCAGTGCTGTTGACGCAATCCTCATTGGCCCACATCTTCACGCAGGATGACGAGATAAAGATCTTCTGTGTCGACACTGACTGGCCCGAGATTGCGGAAGAAGCAGCGACTGATCTCGACAGCGGAGGATCTGCGGCGAATCTCGCGTACGTTATCTACACTTCCGGCTCTACTGGACGGCCAAAGGGAGTCGAGCTCGCGCATTCCGGTCTCATGAATCTCGTCGACTGGCATCAGCGAGCATACGGCGTCACCTCCGGCGATCGCGCCACGCAACTCGCAGGACCGGCGTTCGATGCATCGGTCTGGGAGTTGTGGCCATACCTTACCTCCGGCGCCAGCATCCATATACCCGACGAAGAAACACGCGTCTCCCCATTTAAACTCTTGCAGTGGATGGCCGACAACGCCATCACGATCTGCTTTTTGCCGACGCCGCTTGCAGAAGCCGTTATCGAGGAAACACTTCCGGTGTCCTTGAAACTGCGAGCCATCCTGACCGGCGGTGATGTGCTGCATCGTCGTCCACCCAAAGCTTTGCCGTTCATGCTCGTGAATCACTATGGACCAACGGAAAACACGGTGGTGACGACGCGTGGTCTGGTGGTCCAGGATGCAGAAACGCTGCCGTCGATCGGAACTCCGATCGCCAACACCCACGTCTTTCTGTTGAACAAGCATTTGCAGCCTGTTCCAGTTGGCGTGCCCGGCGAACTGTTCATCGGCGGAGTTGGTCTCGCACGCGGCTATCGCGAGCGACCTGAGCTCACTGCCGAAAGGTTCATTCCGAATCCATTCAGCGATCAGCCAGGAGAGCGACTGTATCGAACCGGCGACCTCGCGCGTTACCTGCCCGACGGTCAGATAGAGTTTCTCGGACGGCTCGATCATCAGGTGAAGATCCGGGGCTTCCGCATCGAGCTAGGAGAAATCGAAGTTGTACTCAGCAGTCACCCTGACGTGAATGAGACGATCGTCGTCGCCTGGGAAGACACGCCTGGAAACACACGTCTGGCTGCTTACGTTGTTCCTTCTTCGTCCGATTCGCCCACCGCCGCACTACTCCAGAGTTTCTTGAGAGAGAAGCTGCCGGAGTACATGATTCCAGCGGCCATCCTATTTGTTAACGAAATGCCGTTAACGGCTAACGGCAAGATCGATCGAGCGGCGTTGCCGTCGCCGGCTGACTTCGTTTCGGAATCTGCCACAGCATCAACGCTTCCACGCACCCTGATGGAAGAACTGCTCGCTGGAATCTGGAGTCGAGTACTCGGTGTCGAGCAAGTTGGCAAGCACGATAACTTCTTTGATCTCGGCGGGCACTCACTGCTGGCGACACAGGTCATCTCACGCATCAGAGAGACTTTGAAAGTCGACGTCTCACTGCAGAAGCTGTTTGTCTCACCAACCATTGCTGCCTTAGCAGAAGAAGTCGAGAAAGCACTCTATTTCGAACATCGTGCGGATTTGCCGAATCTGGCGCCCGTGTTGCGCGACAACGATCTGCCACTCTCGTTTGCGCAACAGCGATTGTGGTTCCTGGACCAGTTAGAACCGGGGAACGCGTTGTACAACATTCCGGCTGCTGTGCGTCTTCGTGGGTCTCTCGATCCGGAAGTGCTGGAACGAAGTATTAATGAAATAGTGCGCCGACATGAGAGCTTGCGGACCACTTTCAAGGCCGTTAAGGGCGAACCGGTGCAGGTGATTTCGGCGCCGCAACATCTTCCGTTAACAGTTGTAGATCTACGAGAGCTGCCCGCGAGTGAAAGAATCGCGCGGATGGATGAAGAGCGGCGCAAGCCATTCGATCTGTCTGTTGGTCCATTGATGCGTGTCGCGCTGCTGCAAGTCGACACGGAAGAGTATGTGCTGCTGCTGACAATGCATCACATTATCTCCGACGGTTGGTCGTTGGGAGTGTTGCTGCGCGAGTTTACGACAATCTACGCAGCTTACGCAGCCGGAGAATCATCGCCTTTACCAGAACTGCCGATTCAATACGCCGACTTTGCGCAATGGCAGCGCGAGTGGCTCAGCGGCGAAACGTTAAATGAAGAATTAGAGTACTGGCGCCGGCAACTCGCCGGTGCTCCATTGCTGCCACAGCTTCCGACCGACCGTGTGCGTCCACCAGTGCAGACATTTCGCGGCGCGCTGATACATCAGGAATGGTCGCCGGAGTTGAGTCAGCAATTGAAGCGCTTGAGTCAGCAGGAAGGTGTGACGCCGTTCATGACGATGTTGGCGGCGTTTCAGCTTTTGCTGTCGCGATGGAGTGGGCAGGAAGAGGTGGTCGTAGGCGCGCCGATCGCGGGGCGAACGCAGATAGAGACGGAAGCGCTGATCGGATTCTTTGTGAACACGTTGGTGTTGCGGACGAGCGTGAGTGGGAATCCGAGTGTGCGGGAGTTGTTGCAACGCGTGCGTGAAGTATGTCTGAAGGCATACGCGCATCAGCACATGCCGTTTGAGAAGTTGGTGGAGGAGTTGCAGCCGGAGCGCAATCTCAGTTATTCGCCGCTCTTCCAGGTCATGTTTGCAGAGCAAGACTCGGCAGCACTTGATTCTTTGACTTTGAACGGCGTCGAGATCGGAATGGTTGAGAGTGATACCACCACTTCAAAATTCGATCTGACGTTGTTTGTCGGTGAAGGCCAGAACGGGTTGGTCGGCACCGTAGAATACAATACCGATCTCTTTGACGAGTCAACCATCCGGCGCTTGCTTCAGCACTACACTCACTTGCTCGAGGCACTCACCGGCACCAGCACCGAACAGCCAGTCTCAGCGCTGCGAATGCTCTCCGCGTCTGAGCAACAGCAGCTTCTTCACGATTGGAATCAAACCGCTTCTGACTATCCGCAAGACCGCACGCTTCATCAATGGTTCGAAGCGCAAGTGGAACGGACGCCTGAAGCAATCGCGCTGGAGTTCGAAGAGCAGCAGATCAGCTACGCGGAACTTAATGAGCGAGCTAATCAATTGGCTCATTATCTCCGATCACTGGGAGTTGGTAACGAAGCGCGGGTGGGCGTGATGCTGGAGCGCCGGCCATCGATGTTGATTGGATTGTTAGCAGTACTAAAGGCGGGGGGCGCGTACGTGCCGCTGGATCCGCAATATCCGCAAGAACGCGTGGAGTTCATGCTTTCCGATGCGGCCGTGCAGGTGGTGCTGACTGAGTTTGGGCTCAGTGAGCGGCTGAGTGAAAGCGCGGTGCCGGTGGTCTATGTCGATCGCGAGCAAGAGCGGATTGCGAGTGAGAGTAGTGTCAATCCGGATGTGACGGTGCAGGCGGAGAACCTGGCGTATGTGATTTACACCTCCGGCTCGACTGGCATTCCTAAAGGCGTGGCGATCACGCACAGCAGCGCTTCGGTTTTCATCCAGTGGGCCATTGACTTCTTCAGCGCCGAGAAACTGCAAGCCGTACTCGCTTCCACCTCAATAAACTTCGACCTTTCCATCTTTGAACTCTTCGCGCCACTGAGTGTGGGCGGGACCGTAATCCTGGCTGAGAATGCGTTGCAGTTAGCGACACTTCCGGCCGCTTCACGAGTAGAGCTGATTAACACAGTGCCGTCGGCGGTGGCGGAATTGCTCAGACAAGGAGCTGTTCCGGCTTCCGTGCGCGTCATCAATCTGGCTGGTGAAGCCCTTTCGCGCAAACTGGTGCAGGACATTTACGCGCTGGGAACAGTCGAACAGGTGACGAACCTGTACGGACCTTCAGAAGACACTACCTACAGCACCTATGAAGTGGTGCCGGATGCGGCGGCGGAGGCGGTGTTAATCGGGCGACCCATCGCGAACACGCAAGTTTATTTGTTGGATCGAGAGCTACAGCCGGTGGCGATTGGTGTCAGTGGCGAACTATACCTTGGCGGGGCCGGATTGGCGCGCGGCTATCTGAACCGGGCGGCGCTAACTGCCGAACGCTTTGTGCCGAATCCGTTCAGTGCAGAAGCTGGGGCGCGACTGTACCGGACTGGCGACCTGGCGCGTTATCGGAACGACGGACGGATTGAGTACCTGGGACGGCTGGACCAGCAAGTGAAGGTGCGCGGGTTCCGCATCGAGTTAGGCGAGATCGAAGCGCGTCTGGAGCAGCATGAATTGGTGCGACAGTGCGTAGTGACGGCGAGTGCCCCGGAAGGCGGCGACAAACAGATAGTGGCCTACGTGGTGGGCGAGGGAATCACGCCGACTGAGTTGCGGGCGTATCTGAAAGAGCGGTTGCCGGAGTACATGATCCCGCGCGGGTTCGTGTTCCTGCCGGAGATGCCGTTGACGGCGAATGGGAAAGTGGATCGGAAGCGACTGCCGGCGGCGGAGTTAGGGCGTGATGGATTGGCAGTTGAATACGAGGCGCCGCGCACGCTGACGGAAGAAGTGCTGGCCGGGATCTGGGCCGAAGTGCTGAAGGTCGAGCGAGTAGGAGTATTGGACAACTTCTTCGAGCTAGGCGGCCACTCGCTCCTCGCAACACAGGTCATCTCCCGCGCACGCGAAGCCTTCCACACAGACGTGGCATTGCGCACTCTCTTTGAAGATCCAACTGTTCGCGCATTGGCCGCCCGGATCGAAAAAGAACAGACCGCCGTGCAGCTCCCCGACTTGCGACCGATCGCAAGGGACGGAAAGCTGGAGTTGTCGTTCACGCAACAGCGACTTTGGTTCCTGGACCAGTTGCAGCCGGGCAGCGCCTTTTACAACATCGCCGCGGCCGTGCAGCTCGATGGTGAATTGAATGTCGCAGCCTTGAAACAGAGTTTCGCAGAGGTGGTGCGACGCCACGAGTCACTACGCACACGCTTCCCCGATGTTGATGGCTCAGCGCTCCAAATCATTGAAGAAGATCTGCCGTTCACGTTGCAGGAAATTAACTTAAGCAGCCTGACTGATGCAGAACGTGAGGATCAGGTTCGAAGTCTCGCTATTGCAGAAGCACAACGGCCGTTTGATCTGGCGCGCGGTCCTTTGCTTCGCGGCAGCTTATTGAAGGTAAGCGAGACGCAGCATGTTTTCCTTGTGACGATGCATCACATCATCAGCGATGGATGGTCCATCGGAGTATTAGTAGAGGAACTAGCAGCGCTTTACCCGGCCTTCTCAAAGGGCCAGCCTTCGCCTTTACCCGAGTTGCCCGTTCAGTATGCCGACTTTGCTCACTGGCAACGCCAATGGCTCACTGGTCCAACTCTTCAGACCCAACTCGATTACTGGCTGGAGCGTTTGGCAGGTGCGCCGACGATGCTCGAACTGCCGACAGATCGGCCCAGGCCGGCTGTTCAGAGCTTCCGTGGTTCGATCCATTCATTCACCTTGCCGGAAACTCTTTCGGATTCGCTTAAAACGTTCAGCCGTAGTGAAGGCGTCACGCTTTTCACAACGTTGCTGGCCGGGCTCCAGGCGCTTTTCTATCGTTACACCGGTCAACACGACTTCATGATCGGCTCGCCCATCGCCAATCGAAGTCATGTCGAGACCGAAAAGCTGATCGGATGTTTTACCAACACACTCGTACTTCGGGCCGACGTCTCAGGCAATCCAACTTTTCGCGAATTGCTGCAACGAGTTTGGGACACAGTTCTCGGCGCGCATGCGCATCAGGATGTGCCTTTCGAGAGGTTAGTGGAGGAGTTGCAGCCGGAACGTGACTTGAGTCGTTCACCGCTCTTCCAGATGATGTTTGTGCTCCAGAATGCTTTTGCCGAAGGCGGCCTGAATCTTCCCGGCCTTGATATTCAGTTGCTGGAGACGGATAGCGGCACAGCGAGATTTGATATCACGTTATCTATTTCGGAGACCGCTCACGGATTGGCCGGAACGTGGGAGTACAACACTGATCTGTTCGATGCTTCAACCATTCAACGGCTGCACCGACATTACGTCCAGTTACTGCAAGCCATCGCGACCGGTGCCGCTAACGGATCTGTATCAACCTTGCCGCTGCTGTTGTCGTCTGAGCGAGAGCAGATTGTTGACCACTGGAATGCGACCGAGCGTGACTATCCTGCCGACCGGCTGCTGCACCAATGGTTCGAAGCTCAAGTCGAGCGAACACCGGAATCCGTTGCTGTGATCGTGGCCGATCAACAACTCACTTACCGTGAGTTGAATACAAAGGCCAACCAGCTCGCGTATTACCTGCTTTCACTGCAAGTCGGTTCCGAAACAAGAGTCGGCATCATGCTCGAGCGCACGCCGCTCATGCTGGTGTCGGTCCTGGCCGTGCTCAAGTCAGGCGGAACATATGTACCGCTCGATCCGAATTACCCGCAGCAGCGCGTCGCTTTCATGCTCGATGATGCCGACATTCAGGTACTGCTCACCGAGTCGCATTTAAGCGAGCGTCTGCCGGCGAATAACGTAGTGAGTGTTTGCCTCGATCGAGAGTGGACCACTATCGCTGTTCAGCCGGAGCAGAATCCGATGGCGGCGACACAACCCGCAAATCTCTCGCACGTGATTTACACATCGGGCTCGACTGGAATACCGAAAGGCGTGGCGATCGCTCATCAGAACGCTTCTGCTTTCGTGCAATGGTCGCTCGAGTTCTTCACCCCGGAGAAACTGGGGACGGTGCTCGCTTCCACTTCGATCAACTTTGACCTCTCGGTGTTTGAGATGTTTGCGCCGCTCGCTTGTGGCGGCTGTGTGGTGCTGGCTGAGAATGCTTTGCAGTTGCCGGCACTCTCGTGCGCCGAGCAGGTCGAGCTTATCAATACAGTGCCTTCGGCCATGGCGGAATTAATCAGGCAAGGTGCGGTGCCGAAATCGGTGCGCACAGTTAACCTGGCCGGCGAGGCGCTTTCGCGGAAACTGGTGCAAGACATTTATGCGACGGGCACAGTGGCCCAGGTGATCAATCTTTACGGCCCTTCCGAAGACACCACTTACACGACTTGGGAGATCGTGCCGGATGCGATAGATGAGCCAGTTTTGATCGGACAGCCGCTGGCGAACACGCAGATCTATTTACTCGACCAGGAACTGCAACCGGTGCCGGTCGGAGTAGCGGGTGAACTCTATACGTCGGGCGCCGGCATGGCGCGTGGTTATTTGAATCGACCGGAGCTAACGGCAGACAGATTTATTCCGAATCCGTTCAGTGCGGAGCCGGGTAGAAGGTTATATCGAACTGGCGACCTGGCTCGCTATCGAGTCGATGGACGGATTGAGTATCTCGGACGAATCGACCAGCAGGTGAAGATCCGTGGGTTCCGCATCGAACTCGGAGAAGTTGAAGCCGCTTTAGAGCGCCATCCGATGGTCCAACACTGCGTTGTCACCGCGCACGCAAATGAGATCGGCGACAAACGTTTAGTCGCGTATCTGGTGTCATCAGCCGAGCAGGATCTAAACAGCAGCAACTTGCGCCAGTATCTGAAAGAGAAGTTGCCGGAGTACATGATCCCGGCGACGTTCGTGATGCTTCCGGAAATGCCGCTGACGCCGAACGGCAAAGTGGACCGCAAACGTTTACCGCAGCCAGAGCAATCACACCTCGAGACGGAAGCTGCATATGTTGCGCCGCGCACGCAAACGGAAGCAGCAGTGGCGAGGATTTTTTCCGAAGTATTGGGAGCGGAGCGAGTGGGTGTTGAGGACAACTTCTTTGAGTTGGGCGGCCATTCGCTGTTGGCGACGCAAGTAGTCTCCCGGCTGCGAGCAATATGTCAAACCGAAATACCTCTACGCACGCTGTTTGAAGAACCGACCGTTGCCGCCCTCGCTGCGCACATCGATACGGTTGTGAAAGCACAGGCGCTGCCCCCGTTGGAGCGTCGCGAGCGCGCGCAATCAGAGTTGTCATTCACGCAGCAACGGCTTTGGTTCCTGGATCAGTTGGAGCCCGACAGTGCCTTTTACAATATCGGCGCCGCGGTGCGGATCGAAGGCGAGTTAAATACCAACGCGCTCGAGCAGAGCTTCGCGGAAGTCGTGCGGCGGCACGAAACCTTGCGCACCAGATTTGTAGTTGCGGCCGGCGCTCCGGTGCAGGTCATTGATCCACCCGCTGGTTGGGAATTACCGGTCGCAGATTTACAAACGATTCCCGAGAGTGAAAGAGAAGCGGAATTTCAACGGCTCGCGACTGAAGAGGCCCGCCGACCGTTCAATCTGACTCGTGGACCATTGCTTCGCACCACGTTGGTCCGCTTGAGTCAACACGAGCATGTGCTGCTGGTGACGATGCATCACATCATCAGCGATGGTTGGTCCGTAAGAGTGCTGATGCGTGAGATCGCCGTACTCGTTGACGCCTTCTCACAAGGTAAGCCCTCGCCTTTGCCGGAACTGCCCATACAGTTTGCGGACTTCGCACACTGGCAACGCGAAACTTTACACGGCGAGCTGCTCGATACGCAGCTAGCCTACTGGCAACAGCAACTGGCGGGCGCACCGCTCATGATCGAGCTGCCATTGGATCATCCGCGTCCAGCCGTGCAGACCTATACAGGCGCGCGTCAATCGTTACTGTTACCCGCCGCGCTCTCAGACGCTATCAAGACGCTGGCCAGGAAAGAAGGTCACACACTCTTTGTCACTTTGCTGGCCGCATTCAATGCGTTGCTATATCGCTACACGAGTCAGACAGACATCGTGATCGGATCACCCGTAGCCGGCCGTAATCGCGTGGAAACGGAAGACCTGATCGGATTCTTCGTCAACACGCTCGCGCTCCGCACGGACATCTCTGACGATCCCACGTTCGTCGAGCTTGCAGGTCGGGTTCGCGAAGTGGTCCTCGAGGCACAGGCCCATCAAGACATACCGTTCGAGAAACTGGTGGAGAAGTTACAGGTCCAGCGAGATTTAAGTCGCTCACCGCTGTTCCAGGTGATGTTCATGTTGCAGAACGCGGCGATGGAGGAAGCGAAAGTTTCCGGCGTGACCTTGACTCCGATAGAAATCGACAGCGGCACGGCGAAATTCGATCTCACACTCTTTGTTGAAGAAGCTCAGGAAGGACTGCTGGCGATATTCGAGTACAACACCGGCTTGTTTGAGGCTGAAACGATAAGCCGGCTGTTGGGACATTTCCAAACGTTGCTGGAGAGTATCGTTGCTGATGATCGCCGGCGCGTGACGGAGTTGCCGTTGCTGGTCGAAAGCGAACGACAGCAGTTGCTGCATGAATGGAATCAAACCGCTTCTGACTATCCGCAAGACCGCACGCTTCATCAATGGTTCGAAGCGCAAGTGGAACGGACGCCTGAAGCAATCGCGCTGGAGTTCGAAGAGCAGCAGATCAGCTACGCGGAACTTAATGAGCGAGCTAATCAATTGGCTCATTATCTCCGATCACTGGGAGTTGGTAACGAAGCGCGGGTGGGCGTGATGCTGGAGCGCCGGCCATCGATGTTGATTGGATTGTTAGCAGTACTAAAGGCGGGGGGCGCGTACGTGCCGCTGGATCCGCAATATCCGCAAGAGCGCGTGGCGTTCATGCTCTCCGATGCGGCCGTGCAGGTGGTGCTGACTGAGTTTGGGCTCAGGGAGCGGCTGAGTGAAAGCGCGGTGCCGGTGGTCTATGTCGATCGCGAGCAAGAGCGGATTGCGAGTGAGAGTAGTGCAAACCTGGCTGTGACGGTGCAGGCTGAGAACCTGGCCTATGTGATCTACACCTCCGGCTCGACTGGTGTTCCCAAAGGCGTGGCCATCACGCATGGCAGCGCTTCGGTTTTCATCCAGTGGGCCATTGACTTCTTCAGCGCCGAGAAACTGCAAGCCGTACTCGCTTCCACCTCAATAAACTTCGACCTTTCCATCTTTGAACTCTTCGCACCGTTGAGTGTAGGTGGGACCGTAATCCTGGCTGAGAATGCGTTGCAGCTAGCGACATTACCTTCTGCATCTCGGGTAGAGCTGATTAACACCGTGCCGTCGGCGGTGGCGGAGTTGCTCAGACAAGGAGCGATTCCTTCTTCAGTGCGCGTCATCAATCTGGCTGGTGAAGCCCTTTCGCGCAAACTGGTGCAGGACATTTACGCACTCGGCACAGTCGAACAGGTGACGAACCTGTACGGACCTTCGGAAGACACGACCTACAGCACCTATGAAGTGGTGCCGGATGCGGCGGCGGAGGCGGTGTTAATCGGGCGACCCATCGCGAACACGCAAGTTTATTTGTTGGATCGAGAGCTACAGCCGGTGGCGATTGGTGTCAGTGGCGAACTATACCTTGGCGGGGCCGGATTGGCGCGTGGTTATCTGAACCGGGCTGCGCTAACTGCGGAACGCTTTGTGCCGAATCCGTTCAGTGCAGAAGCTGGCGCGCGACTGTACCGGACTGGCGACCTGGCGCGTTATCGGAACGACGGACGGATTGAGTACCTGGGACGGCTGGACCAGCAAGTGAAGGTGCGCGGGTTCCGCATCGAGTTAGGCGAGATCGAAGCGCGTCTGGAGCAGCATGAATTGGTGCGACAGTGCGTAGTGACGGCGAGTGCCCCGGAAGGCGGCGACAAACAGATAGTGGCCTACGTGGTGGGCGAGGGAATCACGCCGACTGAGTTGCGGGCGTATCTGAAAGAGCGGTTGCCGGAGTACATGGTTCCGCGCGGGTTCGTATTCCTGCCGGAGATGCCGTTGACGGCGAATGGGAAAGTGGATCGGAAGCGATTGCCGGCGTCGGAATTAGGGCGAGATGGATTGGCAGTTGAATACGAGGCGCCGCGCACGCCGACCGAAGAAGTGCTGGCGGGGATCTGGGCCGAGGTGCTGAAGGTCGAGCGAGTAGGAGTATTGGACAACTTCTTCGAGTTAGGCGGCCACTCGCTGTTGGCAACGAATGTGATGTTTGCCGTGAAAGAAGCTTTTCAGGTGGAGCTGCCGTTACGCACTATCTTTGAATCACCGACAATCTCAGATCTCGCGCAGAGAATAGAAGCAGCGAAGAGCAATAGCGCCGGCACTATCACACGACTCTCACGCGAACGCTATCGCGTCAAATCATCCGTCCTTGCACCAGAACCTGTGAACCAGGTGCAAGCATAATTTCTTCTGGTTGAGGTTTTCTCTGCGATCCCTGCGCGCCTCTGCGTCCTCTGCGTTAAATATTTTTCACGACAGACTTTAACGCAGAGGACGCAGAGGCGCAGAGATCGCAGAGAAGAGCCGAAACTTCACATCACATTTCGCAAGTTATCAGTCTAAGGAACAACGTGCAGATGTATAACGCAGGTGTAATTGCGCTGGAGGAAGACGTTTTCGTCTTCCCAACATCTTTTGCGCAGCAGCGATTGTGGATCCTGGACCAGTTACAGCCTGGCGATCCCACCTACAACATCGCTGTGGCTGTTCGTCTGCGCGGTTCGCTTGATGTGACAGCGCTGGCCGAAAGCCTCAACGAGGTGGTGCAACGTCACGAATCTCTGCGCACGACCTTCACCGCGCAAGAGGGAGAACCAGTCCAGGTTGTCTCGCGAAGTTTGAGTTTACCGTTGCCGGTGCTGAACCTGCAGGCGCTGCCAGAAACGGATCGTGAAGCAGAACTGGAAGTGTTAACAGCGATCGAAGCGCAGAAACCTTTTGACCTCGCTCGCGGTCCATTGCTGCGCGCTGTGCTGGTCCAACTGGATAACCACGACCACGTGTTGCTGCTGACGATGCATCACATCATCTCAGACGGCTGGTCGATCTCGGTGCTCATCAGCGAGGCAGCCTCGCTCTACGAATCTTTCGTGACGTGCAAGCCGGTAACACTACCCGAACTGCCGATCCAGTATGCAGACTTCTCCGCCTGGCAAAGAGACTGGCTACAAGGCGACGTACTCGCGACGCAGTTGAATTACTGGCGGCAGAAACTAGCTGATGCTCCGGTAATCGAACTCCCTGCGGATCGTCCACGTCCTCCGGTTCGCACATTTCGTGGTGCGAGCGAATCGCTCTTACTCAGTGAATCAGTTTCGGAGACCATCCGCCAGCTCAGCCGCCGTGAGCGCGTGACGCTTTTCATGGTCCTGCTCGCCGCTTTCAAGGTGTTGCTCAACCGTTACACCGGACAGGACGACATCGTAGTTGGTTCTCCAATCGCCGGGCGCAATCGCGCTGAAACCAAAGACGTGATCGGGTTCTTCCTGAACACGCTGGTGCTGCGCACGGATCTTTCAGGAAATCTGACTTTTCGCGAGCTCCTGCAACGAGTGCGTGAAACTACCGTCGAGGCTTACACCCATCAGGACGTTCCGTTTGAGAAGTTGTTGGAGGAGTTAAATCCGGAGCGCGATTTAAGCCGCACACCGCTTTTTCAAGTCTTCTTCAACATGCTCAACCTGCCAACGCAGGACGTCCAATTGCCCGGATTGAAGCTTGAGTTTCTTTCGCCGCCGGAAGTGGGTGCGAAGTTTGATTTGACTCTTTACGTGAGCGAGCCGAATCAACAGTTACGATTCCAGGCAGTTTACAACGCCGATCTGTACGAGCCTGAGCGCATCAACGAGATGCTGCGCCAGCTAGAGCACTTGTTGTCGCAAGCGGCAGCGCATCCCGAACAGAAAATCGAGCGCTTTTCTCTCGTCACTCCGACTGCTGAAAAGGTTTTGCCGAATCCAACCCAACTGCTGCGCGATGATTGGGAAGGCGCTGTACATACTTTGTTCTCGCAGCGAGCGGCGCGCGTGCCCGAGCGCGTGGCAGTAATCGACAGGTTTGAGTCGTGGACCTTCAGGGAGCTGGATGAACGAAGCAATCAACTCGCCCACTGTTTACGCGCCCACGGCATCGAGCGCGGCGATGTCGTAGCAATTTACGCTCATCGCAGTTCTTCGTTGATCTGGGCCTGGCTTGGCGTGCTGAAAGCGGGTGCGGCGTTTCTAATGTTAGATCCGGCGTATCCAACACCGCGCCTGATCGAATATCTAAAACTCGCGGAGCCCAATGGTTGGGTTTATCTGGAAGCTGCGGGCGCTCTCGATGAATCTTTGGCGGAGTTTGTGTCGACGTCAAGTTGTCGAGCGAAACTCACGCTCGTGCCGCGCTACCAGGATCAGGATCAACTGGCAGAATATCCAACGACCACACCGGACGTGACGATTGGACCAGACGATCTCGCCTATCTCTCTTTTACTTCTGGTTCCAGCGGCACGCCTAAGGCAGTTGAAGGCAGACATGGACCACTCACTCACTTCCTTCCCTGGAGGCAACGCACCTTCGGGCTCGACGAGAACGATCGCTACAGCATGCTCTCCGGGTTGTCTCATGATCCTTTGCACAGAGACGTGTTTACACCGCTGATGCTCGGTGCGTGTATCTGCATTCCCGAGCAGGAGGTGATCGAAACGCAAGGCAGCCTCGCAGAATGGATGAAGGAACAGCAGATCACGATTGCCAACCTCACACCGGCGATGGGTCAACTTCTCGCAGAGACTGAAACATGCACGCTGCCGTCAGTTCGTTACACGTTCCTTGTTGGAGACGTACTGACCAAACGTGATGTGGCGCGACTTAAAAAGCTGGCGCCGGCAATGACGTGCGTCAATTATTACGGCTCGACGGAGACGCAACGTGCGGTGAGTTACTTCGTGGTATCCGACGAGTCGATTGCCGCTCACCTGGACAAAACGCGCGCCTCCGAGCAAGTGAAAGAGATTCTGCCACTTGGCAAAGGCATCGAGGATGCGCAGTTGCTCGTGCTCAACAACGCGCAGCAGTTAGCAGGCGTTGGAGAGATGGGCGAGATCTACATGCGCAGCCCGCATGTCGCGCGCGGTTACCGCGGAGATCCGGTCCTGACGAACGAGAAGTTTCTCACTAATCCATTTACGAACCGGCGGGGCGATCGGCTTTACAGGACGGGCGACCTGGGCCGTTACATGCCGGATGGAAATGTCGAGCCGCTGGGACGGGCTGATCTGCAAGTGAAGATTCGTGGCTTTCGGGTTGAGCTTGGCGAGATTGAAGCTTTATTGCGCAGCGTGGAATCAGTGCGCGAAGTGGTGGTCATTGCGCGGGAGGATCAACCGGGTGAGAAGCGTCTGGTTGCTTACATCGTGCCCGAAGCGGGCGCGGCGGTTGCAGTGCAAGAGTTGCGCGAGTTTCTCAAACAGAAACTGCCTGACTACATGGTCCCATCTGCCTTCGTGACCATGGATGCGCTGCCGCTCACGCCGAACATGAAAGTAAACAGGCGCGCTCTGCCGCCGCCGGCGCAATCAGAGACGATGTTTGCTTCGAGTGCTGTGGCGCCGCGCACGCGTGTCGAGAAGCGACTCCTCGAGATCTGGTGCGACGTCCTCAAGATGGAAGGCTGCGGCATCGAAGACAACTTCTTCGACCTCGGCGGACACTCGTTGCTCGCCATTCAATTTCAGGCGCGCGTGAAGCAGGAGTTTAAGATTCAATTGCCGTTGCGTCGGATGTTTGAGACACCGACGGTCCGTGGAATTGCCGAGTACATAGAAGCGTCGCAGACGTCAGAGAAGTCGATGCCGCTTCAGCCTGCCGATCGCAAAGAGGCGTTACCGCTCTCGTTTGCGCAACAGCGTCTCTGGTTCCTGGATCAACTGGAGCCGGGTAGCCCTTTGTACAATATTCACACTCTGTTACGTCTCAGCGGCCCACTGGATATCACGGTGCTCGAAAAAACGCTCAATGAGATCGTCCGGCGTCACGAAGTGCTGCGCACCAACTTTAGACTTTCAGATGAACAGCCGGTTCAGGTCATCGCCAATGAACTCGGCTTGAAACTGAAGGTGTTGGACATCCGTCGTCAACCCGCAGCACACCGTGAGATCGAAGTGCAACGACTCACGACTGAAGAGGCCAGGCGTCCCTTCGATCTCGCTGATGGACCATTATTGCGGGCCTGCCTCATTCAAGTGAGTGATCAGGAACATGTGTTGAGCCTGACGGTGCATCACATCATCTCAGACGGTTGGTCTATCGGAGTATTGGCCCATGAAGTAACAGTGCTTTACAGGTCCTTTATCGCCGGGCAACATTCGCCGCTTTCTGAACTGCCCATCCAATATGCCGATTTTGCAGTGTGGCAACGCCAGTGGTTACAAACCGATGCGGTAACGAAACAAGTTGATTACTGGAAGCGCCAGCTCGCAAGTCTGCCTTTGCTGAAGTTGCCGGCAAGCAAAGTTCAGTCGGGAGTGCCGACTTACCGCGGTGGTGTCAGTTACTTTTTGCTGGATCAGAATCTGGCTGAAGACCTGAAGGCACTGAGTCGTCGTGAAGGTGTCACTCTTTTCATGACGCTGCTGGCCGCGTTTCAAATACTGCTGCACCGCCATTCGAAACAGGAAGACATCGTTATCGGTACGGATGTCGCAAATCGCCATCCAGTAGAGACCGAAAGGCTGATCGGATTCTTCGTGAATCAACTGGTGCTTAGAACCAACCTCTCGAACAATCCGACGTTTCGTGACTTGGTGCGGCGTGTTCAAGACGTCACCCTCGAGGCTTACGAGCATCAGGATGTGCCTTTCGACCGACTGGTAGAAACGCTCAGACCTGATCGTAGTCTCAGTCGCACACCGCTCTTCCAGGCCAAGCTCGTACTGCAGAATTCTCCAATCGAGCCGCTCACGCTGCCGGGTTTGAGAATTCAGCAGTTGAATTTCGAGCAGGGAACTCAGACGGCCAAGTTTGATCTGCTACTCACATTTCACGACACGGAACAAGGCCTGTCGGCTTCGTTTGAATACAGCACTGACCTGTTCGATGCCGTTGCAATCGAGCGACTCTCGCAGCGGTTCATTTCATTGCTTGGTGACGTGGTGGCACGGCCGGATGCGCGTCTGAGTGAGTTTGAAGACTTCGCGGAAAGGGAAAGGGAAGGGCAACAAATGGAGCAAACACCCAGCGTCTCCAGCTTCAAGAAATTTAAGAAGACCCAGCCGAAAGCTCTCAGCTTAGGGCAAAAAGAGCTGGTGAAGAAGGGTCGTCTCTCATCGGGCGAGACAATTCCAATTGTCATCGAACCGCAGATCGACATCCTTGATCTTTCGGGTTGGATCTCGAACAACTGGCAGTCAGTGCACGCCGATTTGCTTAAGCATGGGGCGCTGCTTTTCAGAGGATTCGAGGTTCCGGATCAATCGACTTTCAAGAATGTAGTGGCGGCCACCGGTGTTCCCCTCATGCAATACATGGAAGGGGCCACGCCGCGTACTGAGTTGGGTGGCAAGGTTTACACCTCGACGGAATACCCGCCCGACCAGTCGATCGCGTTGCATAACGAATTGACTTACGTGATGACCTGGCCCATGAAGATTTGGTTTTACTGCCTGCAGGCTGCACAGGAGCAAGGCGAGACTCCGATTGCTGATGTACGCAACGTCCTGCGCCGTCTCGATCCAAAGATCAAAGAGCGCTTTGCTGAAAAGGGTTGGCTGCTGGTGCGCAACTTTGGTGAAGGGTTGAGTCTGCCGTGGCAAACGAGTTTCCATCTCGACACCAAGTCGGAGCTGGAGGCTTATTGCAAGTCAGCAAGGATCGAGTGTCAATGGAAGCCCGGTGATGGATTGCAGACGCGTCAGCGGCGCCCCGCGATCACGCAGCATCCGGTAACGGGTGAGAGTGTGTGGTTCAACCACATCGCGTTCTGGCACATCTCCAGCCTGGAACCGCAACTGCGCGAAGCAATGATGGGATTGTTTGGTGAAAATAATCTGGCCTACAACACTTATTACGGAGATGGGACTCCGATTGAAGACTCGATCATTGCCGAGATTAACGAAGCCTACCGGCAAGAGACGATAGCTTTCCCGTGGCAACATGGCGACGTATTGATGCTCGACAACATGCTCGTCGCACACGGGCGTAGTCCCTTTGTTGGCCCACGAAAAGTTTTGGTGGCAATGGGCGAAGCCCACACTCGTTCAGACTTCTAAATACACTTTCCTCAAGATAATCACAAAACCATGCAAGAAGTAATGACCGATCAGGAGAGCCTCCAGGCTTATCGACTATCGTCACAGCAGGAGCGGTTGTGGCGCGTGCAACAGGCCACGTCCAGCATCGTTTTTCGCGCCCTTTGCGCGATATCGATCGAAGGCGTGCTCGATGTAACGATCCTTCGCAACGCGCTCAGGCGTGTGGTCCAACGGCACGACATCTGCCGTACGAGCTTTCAGCGCCGGCCTGAATTCAAGTTCCCCATACAGGTCATTAGCGAATGGGCTGACCCGTTCTGGCAGACGATTAACATCGAGGATCAGCAGTCGCGAATTGACGAGCTCTTCAGAGAGGAAAGAAATCAACCGATCGATCTGGACCAGCAGTCCTTGCTGCGAGCGACGCTGCTTACGCTTTCCAGCGAACGGCATATTCTGATCGTTAGTTTGCCTTCACTTTGTGCTGATGCACGGACCCTTCAGAATCTCCGGAAAGATCTGGCTGAGACTTACGAAGCATGTCTGCGGCGTGAAGAGAATGAGACTGAAGTCACGCAGTATGTAGAATTCTCGGAGTGGCTAAGTGAACTGCTTACTGCCGACGAAGCTCAAGCGGGAAAAGATTTTTGGACTGCGCAGGCATCGCTGCCGCAACCCACACTCCCGCTGGAAAGCAAGACTGATGCGGAATTCGTGCCGGAAGTTTTTAGTTTCGAGATTACAGAAGAGACTGCTGAGCCCGATGTCTTGCTAGCTTGCTGGCAAACCTTGCTCTCACGACTCACCGGCCACCTCGAGATAGTCACCAGCAGTCTGCATGAAGGCAGAAACGATGAAGCATTAAGCAGCGCATTCGGTCCTTTTGCCAGGCGACTGCCGGTAGTTAATCGATTTGCTCAGAATCAAAGATTCAGCGACGTGTTGCAACAGACGCGTCGCTCCCTAATCGAAGCGAATCGAATGCAGGACTTTTTCGTTGCGAATGAGGCTGGTGAAAACGCTTTTGCTTTCGAGTTTGAGCAAAGACCGGCACAGACAGTTGCGAACGGCCTGACCTTTACGACGTACAAGCAGTTTGTTTGCGACGAGCTCTTCAAAGTCAAACTTTCATGCGTGCAAACAGGCCACAAGCTGACTCTTGAGCTGCACTACGATGCGAGCCTGTTTCGACGCGACGATATCGCGCGACTCGCCGAAGAATTTCGGACGTTACTGTCCTCTGCTATCGCTAATCCTGACGCGCCGCTGGATCAGTTGGAAGTTGTCGGGCCAAGTGAACGTAATCAACTGATCTTCAGCTTCAATAACACCAGCGCTGACTATCCGACCGGTAAAACTCTGCATCAGTTATTCGAGGAACGAGTCGAGCTGGCGCCGCAAGCGATCGCGGTTGAATTTGAAGATGAGCAACTCACTTACGCTGAGCTTAACGCACGCGCGAATCAGTTGGCCCATTACCTCCGTGGCCTGGGCGTCGGGCCTGATGTGCTGGTCGGTGTTTTGATGGAACGCTCGGTGGAAATGGCAGTCGGCCTGTTGGCAATCCTGAAATCCGGTGGAGCTTATGTGCCGATTGATCCGGAGTATCCCAGCGAGCGCATCCGCTACATGCTCGACGACTCGGGAGTTCCGGTGCTACTGACGCAGTCGCACTTAGTTGCGACTCTGCCCGAACATTCCGCGCGCGTGGTTTCTCTGGACACTGACTGGAACACTATCTCCCGGGAACAGAGTGATAATCCGGCGAGTGAAGTCACTTCCGACAATCTTGTTTATGTGATCTACACCTCGGGCTCAACGGGTCAGCCGAAAGGCGCAATGGTCCATCACGGCGGCGTAGTCAATTGCCTGCGCTGGATGCAGGAGACTTACAAACTCGACGAGACAGACAAGTTTGTACTGAAGACTTCGCTCAACTTTGATCCGTCCGTGTGGGAACTGTTCTGGACTTTATCGGTAGGCGCGAGCGTCTGCATCGCACGACCGGGCGGCCAACTCGATAATGCTTACCTTGTTGACGAAATCCAAAAGCGCAGCATCACTTCCATCTACTTCGTTCCCTCCATGCTGCGGGTCTTTCTTGAAGAACCGGGACTAAATCGCTGTAGCTCGCTGAAGCGCGTGATCTGCGGTGGTGAAGCACTTGCGCTGGAGACCATAGATCGTTTCTACAAGCTGCTGCCGGCGGAACTGCATCATTCGTATGGACCAACGGAGACGTCTATCGCGGCGACCGAGTGGACCTGCGAACCGCAAACGCAGCGACGCATCGTGCCGATGGGCTTCCCACTCGCAAACACACAAACATACGTGCTGGATCGAAATATGAACCTGGCTCCGATCGGAGTGCATGGTGAGTTGTACATCGGCGGACTCGGATTGGGTCGCGGTTATTTGCAGCGCGCCGAATTAACGGCCGAGAGATTTATTCCCGATCTGTTTAGCAGTGTGCCGGGAGCGCGACTCTATAAGACCGGCGATGTGGTGCGGTATTTACCTGATGGCTCGTTGGAGTTTGCCGGACGCGTGGACCATCAAGTGAAGATTCGAGGTTTTCGCATCGAGCTCGGTGAAATCGAAGCGCAACTGAGCAAGCATCCCGCGATCAAAGAGACGGTCGTTATCGCGAGGGAAGACAAGCCCGGCGAGAAACGTCTCGTGGCCTATGTGGTTACGGATCAGGAACAGCATCTGGCGATCAATGAGGTGCGCGAGTTTCTGAAGTCGCGTTTGCCGGATTACATGGTCCCGGCGGCGTTCGTAAATCTCAAGGCATTTCCGTTGATGCATAACGGCAAGGTCGATCGGCGCCAACTCCCCGAACCGGAACAAGCACAACCCGACACAGAACAGCGTTTCGTTGCGCCTCGCACCGCTATTGAAGAGACGCTTGCCGTTATCTGGAGTGGATTACTCGGCGTTGAGCACGTCGGCATCCATCATAACTTCTTCGATCTCGGTGGGCACTCGTTGCTCGGCACGCAGTTGATCTCGCGACTTCGCAAAGTTTTTCAGGTCGAACTGCCGCTGCGAACTCTATTTGAATCACCGACTATCGCCGGTATGGCTGCGACTGTCGAAACGTTATTAAGGAATGAGCAGACAACGCTGCCGCCACTCGTTCCAACACCACGCGATTCGCAACTGCCGCTTTCCTTCGCGCAACAAAGATTGTGGTTCCTGGATCAATTACAGCCGGGCAGTCCTTTCTACAATCTTTTCTCGGCGGTGCGCATGCAGGGCGAGCTTGACATTTCAGCTTTGGAGCAGAGCTTCGATGAAATGATCAGACGGCACGAGACGCTGCGCACCGTTTTCCCAAATGTGAATGGAAAACCGGTGCAGGTCGTCATGCCGGCCACGAAACTCGCTATTCAGTTCAAGGATTTGCGTGAACTGCCCGAAGCTGAGCGAGAGGCAGAGGCGCTGCGTTTAGCAACTGAAGACGTCCAGCGGCCTTTCGATCTCAGTCGTGGTCCAGTGCTGCGGCTTACGCTGATACAAACGGGCGCGCAAGATCACATACTCGTCCTCGTTATTCATCACATCGTTTCGGATGGCTGGTCCAGTCGCGTCCTGCTACGCGAACTGGTGACGCTTTACCAAAGCTTCTCCATGGGCCAACGTCCGCAGCTCCCGGATCTGTCGATTCAATATGCCGACTTCGCTCGCTGGCAACAGGATTGGCTGCAAGGCGACGTACTGCAATCGCAGCTTGATTATTGGCGCAAGCAATTGGCTGGTGCGCCAGCAGCATTGGAACTGCCAATCGCGAAGCCACGGCCCGCAGTACAAACCTTCCGCGGCGCCCGCGAATCGCACACGATCCCGAAGACGATCTCTGTAGCAATTGATGAACTGTGCAGACGTGAAGGTGTCACGCCGTTCATGGTCCTGTTAGCTGCGTTCCAAACCCTGCTTAGTCGCTACACAGGACAACATGACATCGTCGTTGGGACTCCGATCGCGGGACGCGGTCGCATAGAGATTGAGGATCTCATCGGCTTCTTTGTTAACACACTGTGCTTGCGAACGAACCTCTCGGGCAATCCCTCGTTCAAGGAACTCCTCACCCGCGTACGTGAAGTGGCGCTCGGTGCTGCTGCTCACCAGGATGTGCCGTTTGAAAAACTGGTTGAGGAATTGCAACCTGAGCGTCACCTTACGCGCACACCGCTTTTTCAAGTGATGTTTGCACTGCAAAACATTCCGAAAGATTCGTATGAGCTGGCGAATCTCACGCTCAGCGCAATGGAGGCTGACACCGGAGCAGCGAAGTTTGATCTCACCATGTTCTTCTACCCGACAGAAGATGGTTTGCTCGGCGTACTCGAATACAACACAGATCTTTTCGACCAGGACTCCATCAAGCGGATGTGGCTGCATTTTGAAACGATGCTGCAAAGCCTGTTGGCGCATCCTGAAAAACAAATACACAGTCTTGCGCTTTTGACCGAGCCCGAGCGTCGTCAACTGTTAACAGAGTGGAACGATACGGCCACAGACTTTCCGCAGGGTTGTTTCCATCAACTCTTTGAAGCGCAAGTGGAGCGCAGTCCCAATGCAATTGCAGTTGAGTATGAAGATACGAAGCTCACTTACGATGAGTTGAACCAAAGTGCTAACCGCCTGGCGCGTTTCCTCGTTGGGAAGGGAGTTGGACCAGAGACAGTGGTGGCCGTGTTGGCGCCGCGCAGCGTCTCGCTGCTGACGGCCATGCTGGCGATTTTCAAGGCGGGCGGTACATACCTGCCGCTTGATCCTCGTCATCCCGCTACGCGGCACGTCCAGGTTCTGACGCAGAGCCGCGCTTCGCTGGTTCTGGTTGCAGAGGAACTTGAACCTGTCATCGAGCACATAGCTTCAGACGTTTACAGACTCGAAGACGCGCTTGAATTCGCGACCGAAAATGAAAATCTCGAATCGCGCAGCAATCCGCGCAACCTCGCCTACGTCATATTCACTTCGGGTTCAACCGGTACGCCGAAGGGCGCGATGGTCGAACAGCGCGGCATGGTTAACCACCTCTTTATCAAGGCGCAGGAGCTTGGAGTAAGCAGTGAAGATAGCGTGGCGCAGACGGCCTCGCAGTGCTTCGATATTTCTGTCTGGCAGTTCTTGACTCCACTGCTGGTAGGCGCTCGCGTGCGTATTTTCAGCGATGAGGTCGTGGCCGATCCGAAAGCTTTCCTACACGCGCTCGAGAGTGAAAAAGTATCGATAGTCGAAACAGTGCCGTCGCTGTTGCGCGCGATGCTCACAGAGATGCGGGAAACTTCATTACCAGGTCTGCGCTGGATGCTGGCGACGGGCGAAGCATTATCTCCGGAGACTTGTCGCGTATGGAAGCATTGTGTGGGCAATCGCGTACGGTTGCTTAACGCCTATGGACCAACTGAATGCTCCGACGACGTGACGCACTATGAAGTGAAGAGCGAGCCGGCAGAGCAGGTCGTAAGAATGCCAATCGGTCGCGCCCTCGCGAATACGCAGCTCTACACTCTCGATCGCGAGATGGAGTTAGTGCCGGTCGAGGTAAACGGAGAGTTATTTGTCGGCGGCACGGGTGTCGGTCGCGGTTATCTCTACGATGCGCGGCGCACGGCTGAAAGTTTTGTACCCGATCCGTTTAGCGACGTCGCCGGAGAACGCTTGTACCGAACCGGAGATCTGTGCCGCTATCTGCCGGATGGAGAGATCGAGTTCCTGGGCCGCATCGATGACCAGGTCAAGGTGCGAGGCTTTCGTATTGAGCTCGGAGAAATCGAAGCGGCGTTATCGAGCCATAGCGCAGTTGCCGAAGCAGCGGTTGTCGTACGTGAAGACAATGCAGGCGACAAGCGGCTCGTGGCTTACGTCGTGCCATCTCCTGAGCAAGAGTTCCGTCAGGATGATCTGCGTGAGTATCTGAAAACTCAATTGCCCGACTACATGACGCCGCAAGTATTCGTCATGTTGGATGCGTTGCCGCTGACGCCGAATGGCAAGCTCGATCGAAACTCACTACCGGCTCCTGATTACTCAACGCGGACGAAAGAATACCTCGCTCCACGTAACGACCTTGAGAAAACGGTCGCCGAGATCTGGTGCGAGGTGTTGGGCGAGCAGCAGATCGGAGTGGAAGACAATTTCTTCTCCGTGGGCGGTCACTCGCTGCTGGCGACGCAAGTGATCTCCAGAGTGCGACAACGTTTTGAGATTGAACTTCCGTTGCGCGTGATGTTTGAGGCGCCCACCATTGCCGAACTGTCTATTGCCATCAAGCGTGTTCAAGAGCAACAGACTCAAGCACAAACTCCGGCACTGATTCGTACTGACCGTCGTAAGCGTCAAATGAATCAACTACTGGCGCGAGTGCAAAACCTTTCGGAAGCAGAAGTCCACCAGACTCTGCAAAGCAAAAAACAACCAGTCGCGTAACACGAATTCCGCCGTGCACAAGCGTGTCCGGCAAACTCGTAACCTACAAACCACAAACCCCAATGAAGGAGACCTGCCATGAACGAAGAGAACAACAACAACAATAACAATAACAACAACAACGAAAACGCAAACTGGAATGCCAACGAGAACGCAGCCGCTGCTTAATCAGGCCGCGAAACGAAGCCGTACGTTTACGGCTTCACCTTAGATTTCGCCGGGCATAAGCACTGCCCGGCAAATCACCACTACACATAAAGGAGATATGCCACGAGACTCTGCACAAAAGTGCAACTACCTGATCAGAAATGATCTGTTTTCTCGGCGTCCTCGGCGGTTCTCAGCGTTCTCTGCGTTAAAAAGCAACTCAAACGCAGAGGGCGCTGAGATACGCAGAGAACCGCAGAGAGAATATTTTGAATTAAGACAACACAAATCAGCGCCAACGGCGCGGAATATGATAGCCAGGGGCAAGCGCGAAGCGCGTCGCCCCTGGAAAAAGTCAATTCAATATTCCAGCCCTGAAGGGGCGTAATTGCCTGGGTATTTCGGTGTGCTCCTGGTACCCAGGAACGCTTGCCCTGGCTATCACATTCCGCGCCGTTGGTCCAACTCCTAAGACGCTCAGTAAACCCGCAGTAGCAAAACCGAACCGCGCAAACCACTTAACAATTTGTTAGGCCAGTCTCCCTGTGCCTATTCGTGACTCGTTGCAGCCACACCCACAACCTCGAACACAACTGGAGAAAAACAATGCAAGGGCGGAGCGCAATTAATACCGCGAGAGAAGGTGTATTGATGGCCATCGGTAACACGCCATTGGTCCGACTCAACCACGTCATCAAAGACATTGACTTCAACCTCTATGCAAAGATGGAGATGCTCAATCCCGGGGGCAGCATAAAAGATCGAACAGCTATCAGCATTGTGGAACAGGGTATCAAGTCAGGGTCCATCAACAGAGATACGGTAATTGTCGAATCAAGTTCCGGAAACATGGGCATTGGATTGGCCCAGGTTTGTTCCTTCTACGGCCTGCGTCTGATTTGCGTTGTCGATGCCAAGACGACGATGCAAAACATCGACATCCTCAAAGCCTACGGAGCAGAGATCGATCGTATTTCTGAACCCGATCCCGTAACCGGCGAATACCTTCAGGCCCGTCTCGATCGAGTGAAATACTTGCGAAGTACGGTCAATAACAGTTTCTGGCCCAATCAATACGCCAACGTATTCAACCCACGCGCGCATTACCGGACGATGAGAGAGATCGTCGCCGCAACCGGCAATAAGCTTGACTACTTGTTCTGCGCGATTAGCACATGCGGCACCATGCGCGGCTGCGCTGAGTTTGTGAAAGCGAACAACCTGCCCACGAAGATCATCGCCGTAGACGCTGTTGGGAGCGTGATCTTTGGAGGACAGAAGGCGAAACGTCTTATCCCGGGACATGGAGCCGCCGTCACCCCGCCTCTCTTCCAGAACAATCTCGCGCAGGAATGTGTCCACATAAAGGATGTTGAATGCGTCATTGGCTGCCGCCGTCTCGCGCGTCGTGAAGCCATTCTCGCTGGTGGATCTTCGGGGGCCTGCATCGCGGCCGTAGAAAAAATCATGCATCGCATCCCACGGGGCGCCACCTGTGTCGTTATCTTCCCCGACCGCGGCGAACGCTACCTCGATACGATCTACTCAGATCAATGGGTTGACGAACATTTCGGTGACATCGCAGACAACTGGGAAGCCGAGTACGACGAAATTATTGCTATCGCGTCTTAGTTGCTTCGCAGGAAAGGCGAGCTCGTTTTACACGGGAGTACTATCGTGACTGACTATTCCAAGACAATTGCCGAACTTTCTCCAGAGAAGCAAGAGTTGCTCGAGTTGTGGCTGAGCGAGGAGACAGGCGAGGTCAATTCATTTCCTCTCTCATTTGCGCAACAGCGCTTATGGTTCATCGATCAACTGGAGCCAGGTAGCTTTCTCTACAACGTTTGTACGGGTGTGCGCATTGAAGGTCCACTCAATGTGCCGTCTCTGCAGCGCAGTTTCGATGAGATAGTTCGACGTCACGAAACCTTACGCACAACCTTCCGATTTGTGAATCGCGAGCCGGTCCAGATAATTGCCGATGCTTCAGACGTGACAGTCGACATCGTTGACCTGGAGTGGTTACCGGCAGACGAGAAGGAGCCGGCGACGAGGCGTTTGCTGCTTGAAGAAGCACAGTTGCCGTTTGATCTGACCGAGGGTCCGTTGCTGCGAGTGAAGCTGCTGCGACTTTCGGCGGAAGAACACGTCTTGATCCTGTGCATGCATCACATCATTTCTGATGGTTGGTCGCTTGGTGTGCTCGTTAGAGAAGTGGCTGAGCTTTACCGGTGTTTCTGCGAAGAGCGACCTTCGACGCTTCCCGAGTTGCCGGTGCAATATGTTGATTTTGTTCTCTGGCAACAAGAGTCGTTGCAGGATGAGCAACTGTCGGAGCATCTGGAGTATTGGAAAGAGCAGTTAGCCGGGGCGCCGGCGCTTGAGTTACCGACGGATCGCCCGCGACCGGCCGTCAATACCTTTCGAGGTGCGAAACAGAGCCTCGCTCTTTCACCCGAGTTGAGTGCAGCCGTCAAGAGTTTGAGTGAACGCGAAGGCGTGACAGTGTTCATGACACTCCTGGCTTCGTTTCAAACGTTACTTCATCGTTATGCGGGTCAGAGTGAGATCGTTGTCGGAACGCCGATCGCGAATCGTAATCGCGCCGAAACCGAAGGCTTGATCGGCTTCTTCGTCAACACACTCTTGCTGCGCACGGATTTTTCCGGAAATCCTTCGTTTAGAGAACTGCTCGGTCGCGTGCGTGATGTAGCGCTTGGCGCCTACGCTCATCAGGATCTGCCGTTCGAGAAACTCGTTGACGAACTGCAGCCGGAGCGTAGTCTGAGTCACACGCCACTGTTCCAGGTGGTCTTCGTTTTTCAGAATGCTCCGCTGGGACGCCTCGAATTTTCCGGGTTGAAATTGACTCCGTTGGGTGGTGACAACGGCACTGCAAAATTCGATCTCACGCTCACCATGGAGGAGACAGACAGGGGACTGACCGGCAGTATCGAATACAACACGGATCTATTCGATGCTTCCACGATTCAACGCATGCTCGGTCACTATGAGACCTTGCTTAAGGATCTTGTCAGTTATCCGGATCACACCGTCAACGAGTTGTCACTGTTGACAGTCGCTGAATACCAACAATTGCTCGACTGGAACCCAACAGACGTGGACTATCCGGTCGCAGCGTCGCTTAAAGAAATCTTTGAGGGACAAGCAGCACGCACGCCTGAGAACGTCGCAGTCGTATTCGAGAATCAACAACTCACTTATGAAGAGTTGAACCAGCGCGCGAATCACTTGGCCCACCACCTGCGCTCGCTCGGTGTTTCGGCTGAAGCGAAGGTCGGCGTCATAATGGAACGTTCGCTCGAGATGATCGTCTCGTTGCTGGGAATTCTCAAAGCAGGCGGAGCCTACGTACCCATCGATCCTGATTATCCACCGGACCGGGTAACGTTCATGCTCAGCGATGCGAACGTGCACGTACTGCTCACGGACAGGCATTTTAAGGAAGCCCTCGGAGATGTGCCGTGCGGAACAGTGTGCCTTGATAGTGAATGGCAAACCATCACTCGCAACAGCAGCGAGAATCCGTCGAGTGACGTGGGCAGTAACAATCTGGCCTACGTGATCTACACCTCCGGCTCGACCGGAAAACCGAAAGGCGTGACCGTCACTCATGGCAATGTCATGAGGCTCTTCACTGCGACTGACGAATGGTTTCATTTCAACGAACAAGATGTGTGGACGCTCTTTCACTCCTATGCGTTCGACTTTTCAGTTTGGGAGTTGTGGGGAGCACTGCTCTACGGCGGCCGCCTGGTGATCGTTCCTTATCTCGTAAGTCGCTCGCCCGATGCGTTTTACCAGCTCCTCGTTAACGAGCAGGTGACGGTGTTGAATCAAACTCCCTCCGCGTTTCGACAGTTGAATCACGCGGAAGCAAACAGCACCGGCAGCCCCACCGATTTAGCCCTCCGACTCGTGATCTTTGGCGGTGAGGCGCTCGAGCTGCAAAGCCTGAAGCCCTGGTATGAACGACACGGAGATCAACGTCCATTACTAGTGAACATGTATGGCATCACTGAGACGACGGTGCACGTTACTTATCGTGCGTTGAGTTTTGCTGATGTACTCGAAAAGAAGGGCAGCGTCATCGGCGGGCCCATTCCCGATCTCCAGGTCTATGTGCTCGACGCTTACATGCAGCCCGTGCCGTTGGGTGTAATCGGAGAGATGTATGTTGGCGGCGACGGCTGCGCGCGCGGTTATTCAGGTCAACCAGCGTTGACTGCGACGCGCTTTGTCCCACACCCATTCAGCACGAAACCGGGCGACCGGCTCTATCGCACCGGCGATCGTGCGCGGTATCTGGCGAATGGCGATCTGGAATATCTCGGACGTATTGATCATCAAGTCAAGATCCGCGGCTTCCGCATTGAGCTAGGCGAGATTGAGACTGTGCTTCAGAGTCACGCCGGTGTGCGTGAAGCAGTGGTGCTCGCGCGCGAGGATTCCGCTTTTCCAGCACATTGGGATCCTAAGCTTAGAATTCCACGTGGACAAGTTGTCGCGGCCGCTTCTATAGTGTCACCTAAATACTAGTGACTCCAGCGTAACTGGACTGGCCACAGTTAGGCCGCAAATGTAATCACACTGGCTCACCTTCGGGTGGGCCTTTCTGCGTTCGCGAGTGGACCCGATAAGCTCATGGAGCGGCGTAACCGTCGCACAGGAAGGACAGAGAAAGCGCGGATCTGGGAAGTGACGGACAGAACGGTCAGGACCTGGATTGGGGAGGCGGTTGCCGCCGCTGCTGCTGACGGTGTGACGTTCTCTGTTCCGGTCACACCACATACGTTCCGCCATTCCTATGCGATGCACATGCTGTATGCCGGTATACCGCTGAAAGTTCTGCAAAGCCTGATGGGACATAAGTCCATCAGTTCAACGGAAGTCTACACGAAGGTTTTTGCGCTGGATGTGGCTGCCCGGCACCGGGTGCAGTTTGCGATGCCGGAGTCTGATGCGGTTGCGATGCTGAAACAATTATCCTGAGAATAAATGCCTTGGCCTTTATATGGAAATGTGGAACTGAGTGGATATGCTGTTTTTGTCTGTTAAACAGAGAAGCTGGCTGTTATCCACTGAGAAGCGAACGAAACAGTCGGGAAAATCTCCCATTATCGTAGAGATCCGCATTATTAATCTCAGGAGCCTGTGTAGCGTTTATAGGAAGTAGTGTTCTGTCATGATGCCTGCAAGCGGTAACGAAAACGATTTGAATATGCCTTCAGGAACAATAGAAATCTTCGTGCGGTGTTACGTTGAAGTGGAGCGGATTATGTCAGCAATGGACAGAACAACCTAATGAACACAGAACCATGATGTGGTCTGTCCTTTTACAGCCAGTAGTGCTCGCCGCAGTCGAGCGACAGGGCGAAGCCCTCGGCTGGTTGCCCTCGCCGCTGGGCTGGCGGCCGTCTATGGCCCTGCAAACGCGCCAGAAACGCCGTCGAAGCCGTGTGCGAGACACCGCGGCCGGCCGCCGGCGTTGTGGATACCTCGCGGAAAACTTGGCCCTCACTGACAGATGAGGGGCGGACGTTGACACTTGAGGGGCCGACTCACCCGGCGCGGCGTTGACAGATGAGGGGCAGGCTCGATTTCGGCCGGCGACGTGGAGCTGGCCAGCCTCGCAAATCGGCGAAAACGCCTGATTTTACGCGAGTTTCCCACAGATGATGTGGACAAGCCTGGGGATAAGTGCCCTGCGGTATTGACACTTGAGGGGCGCGACTACTGACAGATGAGGGGCGCGATCCTTGACACTTGAGGGGCAGAGTGCTGACAGATGAGGGGCGCACCTATTGACATTTGAGGGGCTGTCCACAGGCAGAAAATCCAGCATTTGCAAGGGTTTCCGCCCGTTTTTCGGCCACCGCTAACCTGTCTTTTAACCTGCTTTTAAACCAATATTTATAAACCTTGTTTTTAACCAGGGCTGCGCCCTGTGCGCGTGACCGCGCACGCCGAAGGGGGGTGCCCCCCCTTCTCGAACCCTCCCGGTCGAGTGAGCGAGGAAGCACCAGGGAACAGCACTTATATATTCTGCTTACACACGATGCCTGAAAAAACTTCCCTTGGGGTTATCCACTTATCCACGGGGATATTTTTATAATTATTTTTTTTATAGTTTTTAGATCTTCTTTTTTAGAGCGCCTTGTAGGCCTTTATCCATGCTGGTTCTAGAGAAGGTGTTGTGACAAATTGCCCTTTCAGTGTGACAAATCACCCTCAAATGACAGTCCTGTCTGTGACAAATTGCCCTTAACCCTGTGACAAATTGCCCTCAGAAGAAGCTGTTTTTTCACAAAGTTATCCCTGCTTATTGACTCTTTTTTATTTAGTGTGACAATCTAAAAACTTGTCACACTTCACATGGATCTGTCATGGCGGAAACAGCGGTTATCAATCACAAGAAACGTAAAAATAGCCCGCGAATCGTCCAGTCAAACGACCTCACTGAGGCGGCATATAGTCTCTCCCGGGATCAAAAACGTATGCTGTATCTGTTCGTTGACCAGATCAGAAAATCTGATGGCACCCTACAGGAACATGACGGTATCTGCGAGATCCATGTTGCTAAATATGCTGAAATATTCGGATTGACCTCTGCGGAAGCCAGTAAGGATATACGGCAGGCATTGAAGAGTTTCGCGGGGAAGGAAGTGGTTTTTTATCGCCCTGAAGAGGATGCCGGCGATGAAAAAGGCTATGAATCTTTTCCTTGGTTTATCAAACGTGCGCACAGTCCATCCAGAGGGCTTTACAGTGTACATATCAACCCATATCTCATTCCCTTCTTTATCGGGTTACAGAACCGGTTTACGCAGTTTCGGCTTAGTGAAACAAAAGAAATCACCAATCCGTATGCCATGCGTTTATACGAATCCCTGTGTCAGTATCGTAAGCCGGATGGCTCAGGCATCGTCTCTCTGAAAATCGACTGGATCATAGAGCGTTACCAGCTGCCTCAAAGTTACCAGCGTATGCCTGACTTCCGCCGCCGCTTCCTGCAGGTCTGTGTTAATGAGATCAACAGCAGAACTCCAATGCGCCTCTCATACATTGAGAAAAAGAAAGGCCGCCAGACGACTCATATCGTATTTTCCTTCCGCGATATCACTTCCATGACGACAGGATAGTCTGAGGGTTATCTGTCACAGATTTGAGGGTGGTTCGTCACATTTGTTCTGACCTACTGAGGGTAATTTGTCACAGTTTTGCTGTTTCCTTCAGCCTGCATGGATTTTCTCATACTTTTTGAACTGTAATTTTTAAGGAAGCCAAATTTGAGGGCAGTTTGTCACAGTTGATTTCCTTCTCTTTCCCTTCGTCATGTGACTTGATATCGGGGGTTAGTTCGTCATCATTGATGAGGGTTGATTATCACAGTTTATTACTCTGAATTGGCTATCCGCGTGTGTACCTCTACCTGGAGTTTTTCCCACGGTGGATATTTCTTCTTGCGCTGAGCGTAAGAGCTATCTGACAGAACAGTTCTTCTTTGCTTCCTCGCCAGTTCGCTCGCTATGCTCGGTTACACGGCTGCGGCGAGCGCTAGTGATAATAAGTGACTGAGGTATGTGCTCTTCTTATCTCCTTTTGTAGTGTTGCTCTTATTTTAAACAACTTTGCGGTTTTTTGATGACTTTGCGATTTTGTTGTTGCTTTGCAGTAAATTGCAAGATTTAATAAAAAAACGCAAAGCAATGATTAAAGGATGTTCAGAATGAAACTCATGGAAACACTTAACCAGTGCATAAACGCTGGTCATGAAATGACGAAGGCTATCGCCATTGCACAGTTTAATGATGACAGCCCGGAAGCGAGGAAAATAACCCGGCGCTGGAGAATAGGTGAAGCAGCGGATTTAGTTGGGGTTTCTTCTCAGGCTATCAGAGATGCCGAGAAAGCAGGGCGACTACCGCACCCGGATATGGAAATTCGAGGACGGGTTGAGCAACGTGTTGGTTATACAATTGAACAAATTAATCATATGCGTGATGTGTTTGGTACGCGATTGCGACGTGCTGAAGACGTATTTCCACCGGTGATCGGGGTTGCTGCCCATAAAGGAGGCGTTTACAAAACCTCAGTTTCTGTTCATCTTGCTCAGGATCTGGCTCTGAAGGGGCTACGTGTTTTGCTCGTGGAAGGTAACGACCCCCAGGGAACAGCCTCAATGTATCACGGATGGGTACCAGATCTTCATATTCATGCAGAAGACACTCTCCTGCCTTTCTATCTTGGGGAAAAGGACGATGTCACTTATGCAATAAAGCCCACTTGCTGGCCGGGGCTTGACATTATTCCTTCCTGTCTGGCTCTGCACCGTATTGAAACTGAGTTAATGGGCAAATTTGATGAAGGTAAACTGCCCACCGATCCACACCTGATGCTCCGACTGGCCATTGAAACTGTTGCTCATGACTATGATGTCATAGTTATTGACAGCGCGCCTAACCTGGGTATCGGCACGATTAATGTCGTATGTGCTGCTGATGTGCTGATTGTTCCCACGCCTGCTGAGTTGTTTGACTACACCTCCGCACTGCAGTTTTTCGATATGCTTCGTGATCTGCTCAAGAACGTTGATCTTAAAGGGTTCGAGCCTGATGTACGTATTTTGCTTACCAAATACAGCAATAGTAATGGCTCTCAGTCCCCGTGGATGGAGGAGCAAATTCGGGATGCCTGGGGAAGCATGGTTCTAAAAAATGTTGTACGTGAAACGGATGAAGTTGGTAAAGGTCAGATCCGGATGAGAACTGTTTTTGAACAGGCCATTGATCAACGCTCTTCAACTGGTGCCTGGAGAAATGCTCTTTCTATTTGGGAACCTGTCTGCAATGAAATTTTCGATCGTCTGATTAAACCACGCTGGGAGATTAGATAATGAAGCGTGCGCCTGTTATTCCAAAACATACGCTCAATACTCAACCGGTTGAAGATACTTCGTTATCGACACCAGCTGCCCCGATGGTGGATTCGTTAATTGCGCGCGTAGGAGTAATGGCTCGCGGTAATGCCATTACTTTGCCTGTATGTGGTCGGGATGTGAAGTTTACTCTTGAAGTGCTCCGGGGTGATAGTGTTGAGAAGACCTCTCGGGTATGGTCAGGTAATGAACGTGACCAGGAGCTGCTTACTGAGGACGCACTGGATGATCTCATCCCTTCTTTTCTACTGACTGGTCAACAGACACCGGCGTTCGGTCGAAGAGTATCTGGTGTCATAGAAATTGCCGATGGGAGTCGCCGTCGTAAAGCTGCTGCACTTACCGAAAGTGATTATCGTGTTCTGGTTGGCGAGCTGGATGATGAGCAGATGGCTGCATTATCCAGATTGGGTAACGATTATCGCCCAACAAGTGCTTATGAACGTGGTCAGCGTTATGCAAGCCGATTGCAGAATGAATTTGCTGGAAATATTTCTGCGCTGGCTGATGCGGAAAATATTTCACGTAAGATTATTACCCGCTGTATCAACACCGCCAAATTGCCTAAATCAGTTGTTGCTCTTTTTTCTCACCCCGGTGAACTATCTGCCCGGTCAGGTGATGCACTTCAAAAAGCCTTTACAGATAAAGAGGAATTACTTAAGCAGCAGGCATCTAACCTTCATGAGCAGAAAAAAGCTGGGGTGATATTTGAAGCTGAAGAAGTTATCACTCTTTTAACTTCTGTGCTTAAAACGTCATCTGCATCAAGAACTAGTTTAAGCTCACGACATCAGTTTGCTCCTGGAGCGACAGTATTGTATAAGGGCGATAAAATGGTGCTTAACCTGGACAGGTCTCGTGTTCCAACTGAGTGTATAGAGAAAATTGAGGCCATTCTTAAGGAACTTGAAAAGCCAGCACCCTGATGCGACCACGTTTTAGTCTACGTTTATCTGTCTTTACTTAATGTCCTTTGTTACAGGCCAGAAAGCATAACTGGCCTGAATATTCTCTCTCGGCCGCCGCCGCCTTTTCCTCAATCGCTCTTCGTTCGTCTGGAAGGCAGTACACCTTGATAGGTGGGCTGCCCTTCCTGGTTGGCTTGGTTTCATCAGCCATCCGCTTGCCCTCATCTGTTACGCCGGCGGTAGCCGGCCAGCCTCGCAGAGCAGGATTCCCGTTGAGCACCGCCAGGTGCGAATAAGGGACAGTGAAGAAGGAACACCCGCTCGCGGGTGGGCCTACTTCACCTATCCTGCCCGGCTGACGCCGTTGGATACACCAAGGAAAGTCTACACGAACCCTTTGGCAAAATCCTGTATATCGTGCGAAAAAGGATGGATATACCGAAAAAATCGCTATAATGACCCCGAAGCAGGGTTATGCAGCGGAAAAGATCCGTCGACCTGCAGCTCACGGTAACTGATGCCGTATTTGCAGTACCAGCGTACGGCCCACAGAATGATGTCACGCTGAAAATGCCGGCCTTTGAATGGGTTCATGTGCAGCTCCATCAGCAAAAGGGGATGATAAGTTTATCACCACCGACTATTTGCAACAGTGCCGTTGATCGTGCTATGATCGACTGATGTCATCAGCGGTGGAGTGCAATGTCGTGCAATACGAATGGCGAAAAGCCGAGCTCATCGGTCAGCTTCTCAACCTTGGGGTTACCCCCGGCGGTGTGCTGCTGGTCCACAGCTCCTTCCGTAGCGTCCGGCCCCTCGAAGATGGGCCACTTGGACTGATCGAGGCCCTGCGTGCTGCGCTGGGTCCGGGAGGGACGCTCGTCATGCCCTCGTGGTCAGGTCTGGACGACGAGCCGTTCGATCCTGCCACGTCGCCCGTTACACCGGACCTTGGAGTTGTCTCTGACACATTCTGGCGCCTGCCAAATGTAAAGCGCAGCGCCCATCCATTTGCCTTTGCGGCAGCGGGGCCACAGGCAGAGCAGATCATCTCTGATCCATTGCCCCTGCCACCTCACTCGCCTGCAAGCCCGGTCGCCCGTGTCCATGAACTCGATGGGCAGGTACTTCTCCTCGGCGTGGGACACGATGCCAACACGACGCTGCATCTTGCCGAGTTGATGGCAAAGGTTCCCTATGGGGTGCCGAGACACTGCACCATTCTTCAGGATGGCAAGTTGGTACGCGTCGATTATCTCGAGAATGACCACTGCTGTGAGCGCTTTGCCTTGGCGGACAGGTGGCTCAAGGAGAAGAGCCTTCAGAAGGAAGGTCCAGTCGGTCATGCCTTTGCTCGGTTGATCCGCTCCCGCGACATTGTGGCGACAGCCCTGGGTCAACTGGGCCGAGATCCGTTGATCTTCCTGCATCCGCCAGAGGCGGGATGCGAAGAATGCGATGCCGCTCGCCAGTGGCTGAGCTCATGAGCGGAGAACGAGATGACGTTGGAGGGGCAAGGTCGCGCTGATTGCTGGGGCAACACGTGGAGCGGATCGGGGATTGTCTTTCTTCAGCTCGCTGATGATATGCTGACGCTCAATGCCGTTTGGCCTCCGACTAACGAAAATCCCGCATTTGGACGGCTGATCCGATTGGCACGGCGGACGGCGAATGGCGGAGCAGACGCTCGTCCGGGGGCAATGAGATATGAAAAAGCCTGAACTCACCGCGACGTCCCGAAGGCGTGGCGCGGCTTCCCCGTGCCGGAGCAATCGCCCTGGGTGGGTTACACGACGCCCCTCTATGGCCCGTACTGACGGACACACCGAAGCCCCGGCGGCAACCCTCAGCGGATGCCCCGGGGCTTCACGTTTTCCCAGGTCAGAAGCGGTTTTCGGGAGTAGTGCCCCAACTGGGGTAACCTTTGAGTTCTCTCAGTTGGGGGCGTAGGGTCGCCGACATGACACAAGGGGTTGTGACCGGGGTGGACACGTACGCGGGTGCTTACGACCGTCAGTCGCGCGAGCGCGAGAATTCGAGCGCAGCAAGCCCAGCGACACAGCGTAGCGCCAACGAAGACAAGGCGGCCGACCTTCAGCGCGAAGTCGAGCGCGACGGGGGCCGGTTCAGGTTCGTCGGGCATTTCAGCGAAGCGCCGGGCACGTCGGCGTTCGGGACGGCGGAGCGCCCGGAGTTCGAACGCATCCTGAACGAATGCCGCGCCGGGCGGCTCAACATGATCATTGTCTATGACGTGTCGCGCTTCTCGCGCCTGAAGGTCATGGACGCGATTCCGATTGTCTCGGAATTGCTCGCCCTGGGCGTGACGATTGTTTCCACTCAGGAAGGCGTCTTCCGGCAGGGAAACGTCATGGACCTGATTCACCTGATTATGCGGCTCGACGCGTCGCACAAAGAATCTTCGCTGAAGTCGGCGAAGATTCTCGACACGAAGAACCTTCAGCGCGAATTGGGCGGGTACGTCGGCGGGAAGGCGCCTTACGGCTTCGAGCTTGTTTCGGAGACGAAGGAGATCACGCGCAACGGCCGAATGGTCAATGTCGTCATCAACAAGCTTGCGCACTCGACCACTCCCCTTACCGGACCCTTCGAGTTCGAGCCCGACGTAATCCGGTGGTGGTGGCGTGAGATCAAGACGCACAAACACCTTCCCTTCAAGCCGGGCAGTCAAGCCGCCATTCACCCGGGCAGCATCACGGGGCTTTGTAAGCGCATGGACGCTGACGCCGTGCCGACCCGGGGCGAGACGATTGGGAAGAAGACCGCTTCAAGCGCCTGGGACCCGGCAACCGTTATGCGAATCCTTCGGGACCCGCGTATTGCGGGCTTCGCCGCTGAGGTGATCTACAAGAAGAAGCCGGACGGCACGCCGACCACGAAGATTGAGGGTTACCGCATTCAGCGCGACCCGATCACGCTCCGGCCGGTCGAGCTTGATTGCGGACCGATCATCGAGCCCGCTGAGTGGTATGAGCTTCAGGCGTGGTTGGACGGCAGGGGGCGCGGCAAGGGGCTTTCCCGGGGGCAAGCCATTCTGTCCGCCATGGACAAGCTGTACTGCGAGTGTGGCGCCGTCATGACTTCGAAGCGCGGGGAAGAATCGATCAAGGACTCTTACCGCTGCCGTCGCCGGAAGGTGGTCGACCCGTCCGCACCTGGGCAGCACGAAGGCACGTGCAACGTCAGCATGGCGGCACTCGACAAGTTCGTTGCGGAACGCATCTTCAACAAGATCAGGCACGCCGAAGGCGACGAAGAGACGTTGGCGCTTCTGTGGGAAGCCGCCCGACGCTTCGGCAAGCTCACTGAGGCGCCTGAGAAGAGCGGCGAACGGGCGAACCTTGTTGCGGAGCGCGCCGACGCCCTGAACGCCCTTGAAGAGCTGTACGAAGACCGCGCGGCAGGCGCGTACGACGGACCCGTTGGCAGGAAGCACTTCCGGAAGCAACAGGCAGCGCTGACGCTCCGGCAGCAAGGGGCGGAAGAGCGGCTTGCCGAACTTGAAGCCGCCGAAGCCCCGAAGCTTCCCCTTGACCAATGGTTCCCCGAAGACGCCGACGCTGACCCGACCGGCCCTAAGTCGTGGTGGGGGCGCGCGTCAGTAGACGACAAGCGCGTGTTCGTCGGGCTCTTCGTAGACAAGATCGTTGTCACGAAGTCGACTACGGGCAGGGGGCAGGGAACGCCCATCGAGAAGCGCGCTTCGATCACGTGGGCGAAGCCGCCGACCGACGACGACGAAGACGACGCCCAGGACGGCACGGAAGACGTAGCGGCGTAGCGAGACACCCGGGAAGCCTGTTAGGCGCTGAGACGGGCGCACAGCGGGCTTCCTGGGGCAGCGGGAAGGGTCGGCCGGTCCCCCGGTCGGCCCATTTCTCTTGTCTCGGTTTAGTTAGTTAGCCTAAGTAACAGTGACTCCGTCACCACAGCACAGCGGGGCGAGCCGTTGACCTGGGGGAAGTGATGCTGTGACGGAATGACTCGAAACACACATTCCTAATGACTTCTCATTGGGTAATCCAGACTTCACGCCACTTCATCACAGCGTCACCCGGGCGCCCTTCGCTGTGACCCCGAATCAGGTTGCCGACAACCTTCATATAGGTAGAGGGGTTTACGCGCCACGCATCAAGCACCGCTAAGGAACGGCGTCGAGCGCTACCCACTCAGGCCGGTCACTCCCCTGATCTCTCCCAGGGTTGAGCGACCGGCGTTGCCTCCCTAGCTCAGTTCGGTTAGAGCGCCTGTTTCGTAATCAGGGGGTCGGCGGTTCGAATCCGTCGGGGGGCTCAATGAGCGGATACACAATCGCTTGGCTCGCATGGCTTGCCGCGTTCGGCGTCATTGAGGGTCGAGCGCTCTTCAATAAGAAGCCGGGCGACACGCTGAGCGAACACGTCTGGTCATGGTTCGCCACGCAAAGCGGCAGTACAGGCAAGCCTTCGGGTTGGGTGCGTGCTCGACGCTTTGCGCTACTGGCCTTCATGGGTTGGCTCACTGCCCACTTCATGACGGGCGGTCGCTTCTAGCGCTGCCGCGCCCAGCCTACTCACGTGAGTAGGTAGGGGGGTGTCGACGGATAGGGGGGTGTCCCCGGAAGGGGGGGGGGGGTGCCCTATGCGTACCCGGTGTCTCGACTGTAGGGACTGGGCTACTCATGGTGGGCGCTGTGCTCAGCACCACGCCACCTATCAGGCACAGCGCAGTGTGAAGAGCCATGCGAAGCGGCGTGCTGCTATCGCCCGTGGGAACAACGCTGCGGCGAAGATGCGTCGTGCTATCCGTAAGGCAGTGGGCGCGCACTGTGCTACCTGCCTGGGTTGGTACCACTAGAAAGCTTCTCGAGCGGATCGATCCTGCAGGAATTCCCGGGCATAACTGTTCCACTTGTATCGTCGGTCTGATAATCAGACTGGGACCACGGTCCCACTCGTATCGTCGGTCTGATTATTAGTCTGGGACCACGG